>Ga0224512_10000161_pt1 | contig 72845 bp, 65 predicted proteins | sample SF_May12_sed_USG_4_FD_169103 | JGI IMG/M metagenome (GOLD analysis project Ga0224512, IMG submission 169103) | Sediment microbial communities from San Francisco Bay, California, United States - SF_May12_sed_USGS_13 | ecosystem: Environmental > Aquatic > Marine > Sediment | place: USA... | reverse complement strand
CGATGCCGAGGACGCCTGGTGACCGCCCACCTTGAGCCCCGACTCCACCTGCCGCACCCGGTTGGCGTGGTGCACCATGCTGACGGCCAGCCACAGGACCCTTCGCTGGACCGCGTCGAGGGTGTCGAGGGCGAGGTAGGCGTCTGACTGGGGTGGCACGGTGGTGATGATTGAGTCCAAGGATTCTGTCGTGCGTTCTAGGCGACTGGCGGACATCATCAGTTGGGGTCCACCTACCGTCAACTCGTAGGGTGCGGGGAAGCCGCCGTCCTACGTGGCGCCCCGCCATGGGGCCATCTAACTTCGCCGCTGGTGATGCGATGGACCACGGCGGAGGTTGGAGTAATGAGGAGCGAGCAGTGTCTTGGTGCCCGGTTGGAGACCCGCGTCTTCACGGGCATCGCGGGTCTGTGCCTGACCTTCATCCTGTTCGGCGTAAGCCCGCTCGATGCTCAGCACCGAATCCAGCTGATGGACGCTCCGTGCACGGGGTCCGCGGACACTCAGGTGACGGAGCCAGGGACGGATCGCACATACATACTCGACTATCCCTGCGACCTGCGGGCGGGCGAAGACGTCACCTTTGTGCTCAACCTCCACGGCGGCGGCTCGAGCGGCAGGTGGCAGCGGGAGTACTTTCCCGCGTACGACCAGAAGGAGGCCTACCGGCTCGTCATCGCGACACCGTTCTCGCCCACCCGGGTCTGGTCGGAAGTCGACGACTCGTATCTCCAGAACATCGTGACTGAGGTCGTCGACGAGGTCGGGCGCGATCGCGTGAGGGCGTTTTGGCTCGCGGGGCACTCGCAGGGCGGCTCGACATCGCGACGCCTCGTCTGCACCGACTTCTTCCGCACGAAAGTAGACGGGTTCCTGAGCCTGTCAGGCGGCCGTTTGGGTGGATCAGCGCCGCGCGCCGCCAATGCCGGCCGGCCCAGGCAGGAAGGTGACCCGGCCCCGGCGCCTGCCACCGCTCGGCCTACCCCGGCCCCCCGGGCTGCCCCGGCCGACCCGAACTGCGACTTCTCACACATCTTCGCGATCGGCGAGCACGAGATCGCCTCGCTTCCGACGATTTCCTCGCGGGCTCAGATGTACGGCTGTGACGCCCGTATGGAGAGCCGAACCGTCATGGACACCGGGGGCGGCTACGTCCACGACGGCGGTCACCAGAATCCGGCGACGCCGTCCTGGGGGCGGTTACCCATGGGAGGCACGGCTCAGGTCTTCGTGTACCCGAACTGCCGCGACGGCAGGGTCGTCGCCGACGTGGTTCGGATCGACAAAGGGCACACCGAAGGGAACGAGCCGGAGGTCACGAAGGAGTTAGTGCGGCTGATGGTCTCGGCGCGCGGCGGGAAGATCCGACGCGGGGGTTAAGAGAGCCTCAGCCTCAGGTCGGCCACAGCTGCGGGGCGAACTCACCCAAGAACTGCCGCCACACGATCCACGTGTGCGCGCCGGGCGTCTCACGGAACGTGTGATCGATACCCGCGCGGGTCAGGAAGTCGTGCAGCAGGACCGCCCGCGCGTGCCCACCGTCCTCCGTACCCATGCCGATCCAGAAGAGGTCGAGCTTGTCGTTGACCGCTGCGGCGTTCGCTGCGACGTCGGCCAAGCGGACCTCCGGCTCGTTGCCTGCGCTGGAGCTGAAGACACCCAGCCTGCTGAACAGGTCGAGGTGACTGAGCCCGATCGTGAGCGTCTGTGAGCCGCCCCGCGACAGGCCGGCCAAGGCACGGTACTCACGGTCGGAGCTCACGCGGTAGTTGGACTCGATGAAGGGGATCAGCTCGCCGGTCAGGATCGCGAGAAAGTCGGACTGCTGCACGTCGCCCGATGCGCCAGCGTACCAGGGGTACGCGTAACCGTAGGGCATCACAACGACCATGGGAGCCACGCGCCCTTCGTCAATCAGGTTGTCGAGGATCGTGTGCGCGCGCCCGAGCATGGTCCAGCTGCGGTCCTCCCCGTCGGCCCCGTGCAGCAGGTAGAGCACCGGAAGCTGCTCCGTTCCGGAGTCATATCCCGGGGGGGTGTAGACGTAGACCTGCCGGCTCCCGCGTGTGACGTCGGAGTCGTAGGTCCTGATCTCGACCGTCCCGTGGGGAACGGGACGGACATCGAACGACCGGGGTGTGTTGCTCCGCACCGTGAGCACACTCGAGATGCCCGACGGACCCTGATTGGTCTTCACCGTCGGGTTCCTCGGGTCGAGGAACGTCATCCCGTCGATCGTGAACTCGTACTCGTAATCCTCGGGTGCAATGTGGCCGACGGTGACGGACCAAACACCGTCGTCGCCCTTGTCCATGGCGAGTGGGCCAGGCATGAACTCGCCGGTCAAAACGACCGTCTCGGCCTCAGGGGCCCTCAGCCGGAAGGTGACCGAGTGGTCTGCGTGAACCTCGGGAGAGAGGACGGGCGCCACCCGCTCTTGCGCGGCCAACGGCGCGACCACGATCAGCCAGCCCATCAGGGAAAGAAGAACCACGTGGGCCCAGGTTCCTGATCTCATGCCGATGTCCCCCGTTGAGGCAGTCGAGTCGCGTCACGGTGCGCGTCGGGAGGTGATGCGGCAAGAGCGTCGCCAGTCGATGGGCCGGTCGATACTTTGTCGACGCTGCTCCCGCCCGACCTATGAGGATCCGACGATGCTTCGATCGCATGGCCCGACTCTGTCCCTTCCGCTTGCAGCTGCCCTCATGGCCACGGCTATCGGCGTTTCTTCACCGGTCGCCGTCGCCGCTCAGTCCTGGGCCTCCGTGGCCGGGTCCGACGCACTGTCGGTGGACCACTACGTGCCGGTCGTCTCGAAGGCTCCCTCCATGGAAGGTGAGATCGCTCAGATCTACGTCCGCGAGCGGGTCACACCAGGGACGGCGCTCCGGTCACAGAGCCTGGAGGGCAACGTCGTCATCTTCGTCCATGGCGCAGGGACACCCGCGGAGGTCTCTTTCGACGCGCCCGGCGCCAGCTGGATGGGCTACTTGGCCGAGGCCGGCTACGACGTGTTTTCGATGGACATGACTGGCTACGGTCGCTCGACCCGCCCGTCGGTGATGAACGACCCGTGCAACCTGTCCGAAGGACAGCAGCGCGATCTCGTGCCCGCCCTGCTCATGCACACGTGTGCCCCGAGCTACGGGTTCGCGACCACGACCATCGAGTCGGACTGGCACGACCTCGACGCCGTCGTGGAGTACGTGCGCCAGCTCCGGGGGGTGAACCGTGTCCATCTGGCCGCTTGGTCTCTAGGCGGGCCCCGGGCGGGTGGTTATGCCTCCCGCCATCCGGAGAAGGTCGCGAGCGCCATCCTCCTTTCGCCCGCCTACGGGAGGAATCGGTCCTCGTCCCCACCCGCGCAGCTGCCTGCCCCGGGCGCAGCCTTCACCAAGCAGTCCAAGGCCGACTTCGAGTCCCTCTGGGACCGTCAGCTCGGCTGCCCTGCGCAGTATGAGCCCGCGGTGCGGGAGTCGGTGTGGACCGCGATGCTCGAGTCCGATCCGGTCGGGGCGACCTGGGGCACGGGCGTGCGCCGCGCGCCGCGCCTCACCACCTGGGGCTGGGGCCAGGAGGAGGTGGCCAGGCAACAGACGCCCATGCTCCTGATCGCGCCCGAGACCGATGGCCAGGTGTCGCCTGCGAGCGTCGTGGCGCTCTACGAAGACCTGGGCGCGACGAACAAAGTCCTGATCCATCTCGCCTGTTCGTCCCACAACGCGATGTGGGAGACCAACCGCATGATCCTCTTCGAGGCGTCACTCGACTGGCTCCGCACCGGAGCGGTTCAGGGCACCGAGAACGGAGAGCTACGGCTCGGCAGCTGACCCTCTTAGAAGACGACGGCCGGCTGCTCCGCCATGCGCGTAGCGACCGCACAGTCCTGCGCGACACTCAAGTACCGGCCGACGGACTCGGCGCCAACGACGAACGGATGCGACGCGCCTGAGCGCCGCTGGCCCAGCATTGGGATCTTCACCGTCGAGCCGTCGTACGTGGGGTGATTCGACAAGATGATGTCGGCACCGGCGGCGGCAGAGATCTCGCTGAAGCGCTGGGCTGACTCGGCGTAGCTCTGGAGCCTGCCGTCGCGCGGGTCATCGGGCGAGTCGCGGAAGTTGAAGGCCGTCCCGCCCCACACCGCGGCCACGTGGGGCTCCCCGTTGTCGTGCACCGGGAGCACGGTGGAGATGGTGCCGAGCGTGTGGCCGGGCGTCAGATAGAGCCTCACGGTGCTGTCGCCGAGGCGGAGCTCCATACCGTCGGTGGCCACGATGTCGCGCGTCGCCTTGATGGCCTCCCGTCCCGTGCGCTCGTAGAGGTCCCAGTCGGCCTCCGACATGACCACCTGCGCCCCGTGCTGTTGGAGAATGCCCGCCCCGGCGGAGTGATCGCCGTGCGCGTGACTGATGATGACGTATCGAATCTCGTCAGGATCGATCCCGAGCTTGCGCAGGCCATCGATGACCTCCGCCTCCACCGAGTAGTCGAAGATGGCGTCTACCAGGATGATCCCTTCCGAGGTACGGAGCGCCCACACCGAGTACGCGCTTTGCCCGAGGTAGTAGAGGTCGTCGAAGACCTGTACCGGCTCGGTGTACCACTCGCGGTCCGGATCGGGCGCGGGGAGCGCCCGCGGGATGTCCACGACGGCCGGGGCAGCGTTCACGGCCTGGATGGCCCCCCCGCAGAGTCCGCTGAACAAGAACGCGTGCTCTTGCCCGGCAGCCGTGCGAGCGGCCTCCACGCGCTGGCGGATCTGGTCGTTCACGCCCTGTGCCGAAGTTGGCGCGGGCAGTACGGCAACCGTCACCAAGAGGATGCCTGAGAGCGCGCCTCGCTGAGATCTCATCGGAACGGTCCTATTCCACAGGTGGACTTCAGGCTCAAAGTGCGACCCTCGTGGGCCGCAGGCCAGTCGGCTCCCGCCTAAGGCCAACCCTCAGAACGTTACGTCGAACGCTCCCTGAGTGATGCTCCGCGTGGCAGGCGTTCCCCCCGTGGCCGACACGGCCTCGAAGGAGAACGTACCGGCGACACGGGTTGCATCCAGCGTCGTGACGACGATGGAACCGCTGCCCACTGTGTTGCCTGCGACCCAGCTGTTGCTGCCAAACGTGTAGTTGGCGCTGTGCACGTTCCCTGTGCCGATGGAGTACGTGCCGGTGGTGCTGCCCTGAAAGGCGAACCCGATGCCCTCCCCCGTAGCTCCGCTCCCGCCGACGCCAACGATTCCCCCCGTGTTGGTTGCGAAAGCGACGGTGGCCGTCCACTGCACACCATCGACCATGGCGCTCATGGGACCCGTCCCTACAACCCCAAGGCCGGCAGGATCGTCGCCGCCACAGGCAACCAGGGTACTGACGACGACCATGGTAACAGCGGATAAGAACGGACGCGTGCGAGACTGGCTCATCGGAAGCTCCGGGCGCTTAATGGGGAAGACGCTATCCGGGGCCTCACGAACTATTGATTGCGCCGGCGGCTCGCAAGGGGTGGCCGGGCGCCGGACGTCCGACTAATCTCGCGCCTTAACCCGCTGGACCCTCTCCGTTCTCGGGAGCCTTCATGCGTTCGGTTCACTTCAGTCGGATCGTCCCCCTGCTCGGCGTAGCCCTCGCCGTCATGGTGGCGAGCCCCATATCCGCGCAGAACACTGCAGTCACCCCCGCCCCCTTCCAGCAGGACCGCCACGAGGACTTCGTTGCCGAAGCCCAACAGGGCGGCATCGAGTGCCTGCTGATGGGCGACTCGATCACCGATTGGTGGCGCCGCGCGGGACTGCTCGTCTACGTCGAGCACTTCGAGCCGCTGAGCTGTGCCAACTTCGGCATCGCCGGAGACCGCACGCAGGGCGTGTTGTGGCGCATGCAGAACGGAGAGCTCGATGGGTATTCGCCCAAGCTCATGATGTTGATGATCGGCACGAACAACTTGAGCGGCCGCACCACGGCACCGAATACCCCGGATGAAATCGCGATGGGCGTCACGGCGATCGTGACCACGTTCCGCAGGACCTTTCCAGACGCAAAGGTCCTGCTGCTGGGTGTCTTCCCCCGCGGGGCCGACCCCACCAATCCGTATCGCGAGCCGATCCGTCAGATCAACGAGCTGATCGACGACCTAGACGACGGAGAATACGTGCACTTCATGGACATCGGCGACCGGCTCCTGGAGCCGGACGGCTCGATCTCGGTCGAAGTCATGGCAGACGGGCTGCACCCGACCACCCGTGGCTACGAGATCTGGGCCGAAGCCGTGATGCCGACGTTCCGGAAGCTGATGGGGGCGAACTGACGACCCGCTAGTGCACGAGGTGGTCGACGAACCACCTAACGCGCGCGGCCGTGGCCTGCTCGGCCTGCTCGCCCCGGAAGCCGTGGCCGGCCCCGTCCATGACGATGTACTCCGTCTCCACGCCGGCAGCCTGGAAGGCCGCGTAAGCCCGCTCGCTGTGGCTGATCGGGACCGTGGTGTCGGCCGTGCCGTGGATGAGCAGCGTCGGCGGATCGTCTGAGGTGACCTGGAGGATCGGGGAAATGCGCTCACCGTCCTCCTCGGGGAAGTCGAGCGCGGGGAATCGCTGGCTCGGCCCGCGCCACTGCCGCAAGTCCACCGGCGGATAGTACGCGACGACCGCCGCCGGGCGATCGCCGTTCTCACCATTGTTGCCGAGCATCAGCGACAGGTGCCCGCCGGCGCTACCGCCTGTGACGCCCAAACGATTCGCATCGACACTCCACTGCGCGGCGTGGGCGTGGATGTAGTGGTTGGCCTGGGTCACGTCGTCCACGGCTTCGGCCACATGGTACCTCGGGCTGCTGCCGTGGCGGACGGCGAAGACGGTGAATCCGGCATCGAGGAACGGCGCGTAGCTCTCCTGTGCTTCCTCGGGCGCGCGCCAGCGCGAGAACCATCCTCCGCTGACCATGTAGAGAATGCCCGCGCCGTTGGGCGATGCGGGCTTGAAGACGTCGAAGGTCAGCGCCATCCCGTCCTTGTGCCCGTAGACCACGTCGGGGATGATCTCTCTGGCTTGAGCTTCGACACCAATCGGAAGCGCGAACGTGGCGAGAAGGGCGATGGTGATTGCCAGGTTACGCATGGTGGCTCTCCTTGGATGAACCGGCACGCCGGGTACGGTGCGGATATTAGGCGCCCAACATCAGGTACGCCACGCCGGCCAAGACCCCACCGGCGACCGGTCCCAGGACCGGAATCCAGGCGTAGCTCCAGTCGCTGTCCCGCTTACCTCCCGGCATCGGAACCAGCGCATGGACGATGCGTGGGCTCAGGTCGCGGGCCGGATTGATGGCATACCCCGTGGTGCCGCCCAGGGCCAAGCCGATGACAAGTACCAGCAGGCCGACCGGCAGGGCATCGATGGCTCCCAACCCGCCCGTGACTCCGCCCGGACCCGCCACGGCGGGGGCAACCATGTAGAGCACACCGAAGACCAACACGAAGGTGCCGATGACCTCGGAGATGAAGTTGAGGCCGGAGCTCCGGATGGCCGGGCCGGTGCAGAACGCTGCGAGCTTGGCGTCTCGATCCTCGGTGGCCCCGAAGTGCGCGTAGTACTGCACCCAAACCAGAAAGGCACCCAAGGCGGCTCCGATGAACTGGGCGGCCAGGTACGACGGCACGCTAGCCCAGGGGAACGCCCCTGCCGTGGCGAGACCGACGGTTACGGCCGGGTTGATGTGTGCACCGCTGAAGGCCGCGACGCAGAACACCGCAACGAACACGGCCAGGCCCCATCCCCCGGTGATCACGATCCAGCCGGAGTCGGAGCCCTTCGTGTCCTTGAGCACCACGTTCGCGACCACGCCGTCGCCGAGCAGGAGGAGGAGTGCGGTGCCTACGAGTTCTGCCGTGAACGGTGACATGAAGGGATGTCCTAGTGTGTTGGAGAGGGGAGATACCCGCGGGCGAGATCGGTATAGGTCGAGACCTGGTCGCGCTGCCAAGCCTCGTCCCGAACGAGCTCCTCGGCGAGCAGCGAGGCGACGCGGGGAGCCATGTCGATACTCGCCCGGGCGTCGAGCAGCAGCATGCGGGTGCGTCGAGCCAGAACATCCTCGACCGTCCGTGCCGCCTCGTGGCGCACAGCCCACACGACCTGCGCCGCTATGACCTCATGGTCCGGATGGAGGCGCTCGGCATGGCGAGCATCGTCGCGCACCAACGCCTGGAGCTTCGGCGCGTCCGAGCCGTAGGCCGCGAGGGGGCCGAAGGACTCCGTGTGCTTGTGGTATCCGTGGAGCTGGAGGCTCTTCGTCACGCAGTCCCGGTCCGCGAGGTCGGCGATGAGGGCGGCCTGGTCGATGGTGTCCTCCGCCATCTTCCGATAGGTGGTCCACTTGCCGCCCGCGATGGTGACGAGCCCCGACGGCGCAATGTGCAGCGTATGATCGCGCGAAACAGACGCCGTTTCCTCGTTCTCCGAGGCCACACCGACCAGGGGTCGAATCCCTGCGAAGGTGCTAAGGATATCCTCGGGCCCGGGATCGCGGGTCAGATACCTGGCGGTGTGCACCAGGAGGAACTCGATCTCCTCCTCGGTCGGACGGGGCTCGAGCGACACGTTATCGACTGGGGTGTCCGTGGTCCCGACGAGTACCCGGTCGTACCACGGAATGGCGAACAGGATGCGACCGTCGTCGGTCTTGGGCACCATGATGGCCGTGTCGCCCGGCAGGAACGAGCGATCCAGCACGATGTGCACGCCCTGGCTGGGGATGATCATCGGCTTTGCGGCCGGATCATCCATCCTGCGCACGCCGTCCGTGAACGCTCCGGTCGCGTTGATCACGGCCCTCGCTCCGATCTCGTACTCGCGCCCGGTCTCTGCGTCGGTCGCTCGGACGCCGGCGATCTCGTCGTCGTTCTTGAGGAGGCCGGTGACGCAAAAGTAGTTGAGCAGGATGCCTCCCTGCTCAGCCGCGGTCTGGGCCATGTTCACGGCCATGCGTGCATCGTCGAACTGGCCATCGAAGTAGATGACGCCGCCGTCCAACCCATCGGGCTCGATCGTGGGAATGCGCTCGATGGTCTCTTCCTTGGACAGGTGCTTCGATCGGCCGAAGCCGGAACGCCCTGCCAGGAGGTCGTACATCTTCAGGCCGATGCCGTAGTACGGCCCCTCCCACCAGGTGTAGTTGGGCACGATGAACGGAAGGTCGTGCACGAGGTGCGGTGCGTTCTTCAGCAGGAGGCCGCGTTCTCTCAGGGCCTCCAGCACAAGCGACACATTCCCCTGCTGCAGGTAGCGCACGCCTCCATGCACCAGCTTCGTAGAACGGCTCGAGGTGCCCTTGGCGAAGTCACTCTGCTCGAGGAGGAGCGTGCGATAGCCCCGTGACGACGCGTCGATCGCGCAGCCGAGGCCCGTCGCGCCTCCCCCGACGATGACGAAATCCCACGGGCCCTCTTGGCTCTCGAGCGCCCCCAGCATGGCTTCTCTTTGCATCGCGCTCTCGGACGCCTACTGAGCCCAGGCCTTGGAGCGTTCCAGCGCCCGGCGCCAGTCCGCACGTAGGGCGTCGATCGAAGCAGCATCGGCCTCGGGCTCGAAGCGGCGATCGGCCTGCCACTGCTTGCTGACCTCGGCCTGATCCTTCCAGAACCCGACGGCGAGGCCCGCGAGGTAGGCCGCGCCGAGCGCGGTCGTCTCGAAGATCTTGGGCCGCACCGTGGGAGCCTGCAGCACGTCCGACTGGAACTGCATGAGCAGGTCGTTCTCGGCTGCCCCCCCGTCCACGCGGAGCTCCTTGATGTCGATGCCCGAGTCGGCTCTCATGGCGTCCAGCACGTCCGCGACCTGGTAGGCGATGCTCTCGAGCGCGGCGCGGGCGAAGTGCCCAGCCGTGGTCCCACGTGTGATGCCCACGATCGTGCCCCGCGCGTACTGGTCCCAGTGGGGCGCGCCGAGTCCGGCGAAGGCGGGCACCATGTAGACGCCTCCGTTGTCTTCGACCGTCGCGGACAGCGCCTCCACTTCGGGCGCGCTGCGGATGAGCTTGAGTCCGTCACGCAGCCACTGCACGACGGCGCCCGCGATGAACACGCTGCCTTCCAGCGCGTACTCGGTGCGCCCATCGATCTTCCAGGCCACCGTGGTCAGCAGGTTGTTCTTCGAGGGGACCGCCTCTGTGCCCGTGTTGAGCAACATGAAGCACCCGGTCCCATAAGTGTTCTTGACCATGCCCGGCTCGGTGCAGCGCTGGCCGAACAGCGCCGCTTGCTGGTCACCCGCGATGCCGGCGACGGGAATCGGATGCGGGAACACGTCCTTGGATGTCTCCGCGTACACTTCGCTCGAGGACCGCACCTCAGGCAGCATGCTGCGCGGCACACCCAAGATGCCGAGAAGCTCGTCGTCCCAGTCACCGGAGTGGATGTCGTACAGAAGCGTCCGACTCGCGTTGCTCGGATCGGTGATGTGGAGCGATCCACCTGTCAGGTTCCAGACCAGCCAGCTGTCGACGGTGCCGAAGCAGAGCTCCCCCGCGTCGGCCTTCTTCCTGGCGCCATCGACGTTGTCGAGAATCCAGCGGACCTTGGTGCCCGAGAAATAGGCATCGAGCACGAGGCCCGTCTTCTCGCGGAATTTCTTCTCGTGACCGGCGGCCTTCAGGCTGTCGCAGAACTCTGCCGTGCGACGGTCCTGCCAGACGATTGCGTTGTACACGGGCTTTCCGCTCGCCCGCTCCCAGACGACGGTCGTCTCTCGCTGGTTGGTGATCCCGATCGCATCGATGTCCTGGGCCTTGAGGCCGGCCTGGGAGATCGCCTCGGTCGCGACCCCGATCTGCGAGGACCAGATCTCGCGCGGAGCGTGCTCCACCCAGCCCGGTTTCGGGAAGAACTGCTCGAACTCGTTCTGGGCAACGGCGGTGATGCTGCCGTGATGGTCGAAGACGATGGCCCGCGAGCTGGTGGTGCCCTGGTCCAGCGAGAGAATATGACTCATGGGAGAACCATCTCTTCGGTGATGAATCCGACAGTGGTCCTGCGCGAAACGGTATCGAAGAACAGAAACACCTTCTCCATATGCTCGGCACCGCGCCTGATCCAGAACTCGTGGTCTTCGCCCGGGAACTCGAGGTACATATGAGGCGCGCCCACGGACTGTAGCATCTGGACGGCGCGCCGAGAGGCCAACGCCGGCACGATGGAGTCCTTCTCCCCATGCATGATGAGCGACGGGAAGGAGCGATACCGCGCCGCCGTCTCTGCATCGGGGATGCCGCCCGCGCCTGCCAACGGCGCGATGCCGGCCCACACGTCGTTGTACTTGGCGCCGAGGTGATAGGTACCGGCTCCGCCCATGGAGTGTCCCATCAGGTAGATGCGGTCCTCGTCGATCGTGTAGTTCTCCCGCATCATGTCGAGGACCCGCATCGCGTCGATCTCGGACAGCTCTCCGACGGCGTAGCGCTCCGACGTGCCCGGCTTCATCCGTGCGGTCTCGACGGGATTTCCAGCCCGCGCACCCCACCACCCGGCGACGCTATAGCCCATGGGAGCCACCACGATTGATCCGTGCCGCTCCGCGAAGTCGGTGGTCCCGTCGAACAGGATCTGCATCAGGGGCGTGATGTTCAGACCGTGCAGGTCCACCACGAGCGGCGTGGGCGTTCCGGCGCGATAGCTCGAGGGGACGAAGACGGTGTACGGCATCTCCGCCTGAGCCTCGTCCAAGAGGTACGAACATTCGAGGATGCGGCGCTGCGACGCCGTCAGCGGGGGCTGCGCAGAGCGCGGAATGCCCCGAAATCCCTGAGAGATGTCCGGCACCGGAATCCCGGGCAGCGCCGAGCCGTCGTGACCGATGTTGGGCGTGCCGGCGCTCTCGTTGGCGTTCGCCTGGGTCACGAGGGAGCAACTCTGATTTGGGGCGAGTTGCGCCGCGCTTGAAGCACCCTGCGCCGAGACTGCCGTCGGCACCATCAGGAGGCACGCAGCGACCCCAATCTGCCAACGTCTCTTCATGGATTGTCGTCCTGTGATAATGAACGTCGGGGACTCGGGAAGGTGGCCTGCCCCGGGGAAGGCTCGGCGCGCACCATAGATAGGGTGCGCCGGTCCCCGCAACTGCCCTGGCGAGTCGAGTGGACCGGCTGGTAGTGACAGCCGCTGTCAGCTGACGCTCAGGTCCGTTCGCCGAAGAAGCTGTGCGTTCATCGCGACGATCACCGTGCTCAGGGACATGAGCACGGCGGCAACCGCAGGCGCCAACAACACACCCCTACTCGCGAGCACACCCGCGGCCAAGGGAATAGCCAAGACGTTGTAGCCCGCCGCCCACCAAAGATTCTGGATCATCTTGCGATAGGTGGCGCGACTGAGCGCGATGATCCGAGGGAGGTCGCGTGGATCGCTACGCACCAGAACCACGTCGCCTGCCTCGACCGCCACATCCGTACCCGCTCCGATCGCGACACCGACGTCGGCCAAGACCAAGGCGGGCGCATCGTTCACCCCGTCGCCCACCATCGCCACCCGCTTTCCCTCGGCCTGGAGCTCCCGGATCTTGTCGGCCTTCTGTTCGGGAAGGACCTCGGCGAAGACCGTGTCGATACCGAGGTCGGACGCAACAGCGTCGGCCACGGCTTGTGCGTCGCCGGTGAGCATCACGACCTCCACGCCCATGCGGTGGAGCGCGTCGATCGCTGCCCGAGACTCCTCACGCACCTTGTCCGCGAGACCGAATACGGCGACCACCCGATTGGCTTCGAGCAGATAGACGGTGGTCTGGCCGCGCCGCTCACTCTCCTCTCCCGCGGAGCGGATCGCGGGAGGGACCTCGGGGTCGAGCTTTCTCAGGAGCGCGGGCCCACCCATACGGAGCTCCCGCCCCTCGACGTGAGCCACCACACCGTGACCCGGGATCGACTCGAAATCCGTGGTCGACGGGATCTCCAACTCCCTGTCACGGGCCGCCTTGACGATGCCCTGAGCGATCGTGTGCTCGGAGTCCTGCTCCGCGCCGGCGGCGAGCCGTAGGGCCTCCGTTTCAGACATGCCTTCGTGAGTCGAGATCGAGACCACGCCGAACTCGCCCGTCGTGAGCGTCCCGGTCTTATCGAAGACGACGGCGTCGAGGTTCCTCGCCTCTTCGAGGCCCCGGCGATCTCGCACGAGCAGGCCGTTTCTCGCGCCGAGCGTGGTCGAAATCGCGACCACCAAGGGAATCGCCAACCCGAGGGCATGCGGACAGGCGATCACGAGCACCGCCACGAGTCGTTGCACCGCGAAGGCCGAGTCGTCGCCGACGATCAGCCAGGTGACTAGAGTCGCCGCGCCGGCACTGATCGCAACGATCGTGAGAGCAAAGGCCGCCCGGTCCGCGAGCGCCTGCGCCCGCGAGCGTGAGGACTGCGCGTCGGCGACCAGGCGCATGATGCCGGCGAGCGCCGTCTTGTCACCTGTACGAGTGACCTCGACGCGGAGCGAGCCCGAGCCGTTGACCGTGCCCGCAACCACCGACGCCCCCGCAATTTTCTCGACCGGCTGCGACTCGCCCGTGATCATGGATTCGTTGACCGCGCTCCGGCCCTCGCTCACCACGCCATGCGGGCACGGAGGCTCCCGGCCGAACCAGGACCAGGTCCCCGTCGCGAAGCTCCGCGACCGGGACCTCTTCGTTGCCGTGCTCGCCGATTCTCACGGCCAAATCCGGCAGAAGCTTCGCCAACTCCTTGAGCGCCCCCCGAGCCTGTCCGATGGAGCGCATCTCGATCCAGTGCCCCAGGATCATGATGGTCACCAGCGTCGCGAGCTCCCACCACAACGGGTCTCCGGGCCACCCGAAGGTGACCGCGAGACTGTAGACGAACGCGACGCTGATCGCGAGGGAGATCAGCGTCATCATGCCTGGGAGGCGGTCTTTCAGCTCGCCGATGGCACCTCTCAGAAAGACGAGCCCCCCGTAGAGGAAGACCGCCGTTCCGAAGAACACCGGGATGTACTGTGAAAGCGGGAAGTCAGGGGCGGTGAAGCCGAGCCATTCCTGCACGGATGGGCTCCACACGAGCGTCGGGACGGACAGCACCAAGCTCAGCCAGAACTTGTCCCGGAACATCGAGGGGCTGTGGCCGGCGTGCTTGTCGTGGGCGTCGTGGCCGGAGCTCTTGTCCTGGCCGGGGGGCATGCCATGGCGGTCGCCGTGACCGTTGTGGTCGCCTTCCATGGCCTGATGCCCTGCGTGGTCGTGGTTCATATCCAGCACAGTAGGAGGGGAGGGCCGCCGGGCGGAACTACCGACCCCCGCGGGCCCGCAGAGATGATACTCCAGTACAGCACGTCAGCCGCGACTCGCGGGGGGGACCGAGGGAGCGCGGTTGGCTTGCCGACGCCAGAGTGGCTTCCCATCAATCGGACCGAAGTATCCGCTCGAGTGACTTGCGGTTCGCCTTCACGACTCTCACTCCGGCCGCGACGCACTCCCGCCGGCTCCGGAAGTCGAGCACATCGATGAACCGGCCGAACTCCGGACGCAGCGCGAGGTCTGCCTGGGCCATGCGAAGATGGGCATGGGTATGATGACAAATCTCCATGGCGCGCATCACGGCCTGCAGCCCATTCGTTATCGACACAGCCCCGGAAGTCTGCCCCGGGTCGATCGCGATGACGACGGGGGCTCCCATCGCCCGAGCTAGATCTACCGGGGCGACATCCGCGTATACGCCGTCGACCAGGACTCGGTCGTCCTGCTCGACCGGTGGCAAGATGCCGGCGAGGGCCGCGCTCGCGTAAACAGCCGTGGCCGCGCGGCCCGAACTGAGCTCGACCCTCGAGCCTGAGCGGAGATCCGTAGCGCAAACGACCACCGGAATCCGGCCCTCCTCGAGCCCCTGCGAGCCCAGGAGTTGGTCCAGGACCACACGCCCAGCATCCGCCGCGTCGTCCGGCGCTCCCCAGCCCGTCACCATGTTCCAAGCCGTGTGCGCATAATTGAGCGCCCGGCGGATCCCCGGAGACCGTTTCCCGGCCGAGGCCCGCCTGGAGGTCGGGTCGGGGAACGCGCTCAGGTCGATCGACAGCAGCGCCTCGTACCAATCCTCTCGCAACGCATAGGTGGCCGCGACCACCGCGCCCATCGAGACGCCGACGACACCCGCCGGCGCGAAACCGAGGTGCTGGAGTGCCCGAAGCGCTCCCACGTGGGCGTACCCGCGGGCCCCTCCACCCGCGAACACCAGCGTGAACGGGCGCGTGGTCACGACCTCACCCCAAACCTCTCTCAGCTGCCGCCGACACCCAGGCGAGGCTGAACGGACTCATATGCGACGGGTCCACGCATCGTCGCGTCACTGTGCCGCCCACCTCTTGTGGAACGCGTTGTACATGGGTGTGAACACGAGGCCGGTGTATCCGCCGTACAGGAACGCCTCCACCAGACCGATCACGAATCCCCGCGGCGTCAGCCATTCGAAGCCGGGAAGCATCTGCTCCAGGAATCCGGTCATGTGCAGCGACTCCGGAACGATCAACCCGTAGAGGATGCAGATCAGGTAGGTCACGGTGGCAAACGACGCCAGAGCCCACGTTACGACCTTAGTGATGAGCATGATGCCCCCCGTTGCGATGGTGGGACTGCCGCCAGGGGCACGCACGGTCGGAGCAGAAGTGATGCGCTATTCCTTGGCACTCCGCAGACGCTGCGGCCGTCTCGGCCTCGATGGTCATGCCGCAAACTTCGTCTTGCACGCGCATGTCGGTCCCCTAGTCTCGGGAAACGCTTTCTTGAAGTACTCTACCGCACGGCGCATGAAGCGGAGATGAACCAACCGTGAAGCCCTCTTCACCGTGGGGCTGGCTGGCTGGCCCGCCGTCCTTCCAGCCGACGACAGTCCAGAGAGGTGATCGAATCGAGCCACGTGAGAGTGAGTCGAAGCGGGTCATCGAAGCGCTTATCAGGACGAAGGCTGCCGGATGAACGAACGCTCAGCTCAGTACAAGAAGGGTAGCCTCAGCCTGCTGGGTACGATCGCGATGGGCACCGGCGTGATGATAGGAGCCGGCATCTTCGCACTTACGGGGCAGGTCGCCGAGCTCGCGGGAGGACTCTTTCCGATCGCGTTCATCGTCGCGGCGGTCATCAGCGGCTTCAGCGCATACAGCTACATCAAGGTCGCCAGCGCATACCCATCCGCTGGCGGCATCGCCATGATCCTCAAAAAGGCGTACGGCGAGACCACGGTGACGGGAGCCGCCGCGCTCCTCATGGCGCTCTCGATGATCATCAACGAGAGCTTGGTAGCCCGAACCTTCGGCACCTACACCCTTCAGCTCTTCCCATCCGACCCAGCGGGGATCTGGGTGCCGGTACTCGCCGTCGGACTCATCGTCGCGGCATTCCTTGTGAATGTCGCCGGCAACAAGGTCATCGGGACCGTGTCGAACGTCAGCGCGGTCCTCAAGATCGGCGGGCTCCTCGTCTTCGCGGCGATCGCCGTGGCCGCCTCCGGGATCAGCCTGCAGACCAGCATCGTTCCGCCGAGCGGCGACCCTTCGCTCGGGAGCTTCCTCGGCGGCGTTGCGCTGGCGATCCTCGCGTTCAAGGGGTTCACCACGATCACCAATACGGGCGGCGAGGTTACGGAGCCAGAGAAGAACGTCGGCCGCGCCATCATCATCTCCTTGGCGATCTGTCTCGTGGTGTACCTCGCCGTCTGCTTCGCGGTGGCATCGAGCCTGACGCTCGATGAGCTCATCCTGGCCAAAGACTACTCGCTCGCCGAGGCGGCTCGGCCGGCCATGGGTGGATATGGGATGTGGTTCACCGTAGTCATCGCCATGATCGCGACGGCTTCCGGCTTGCTGGCGAGCATCTTCGCCGTCTCGCGCATGCTCGCGATGCTCACAGAGATGAACCTGATCCCACACAGCCATTTCGGGATGCCGGGCGACATTCAGAAGCACACATTGGTCTACACGGTGGTCATCGCCGCAACCCTCGCAGCCGTGTTCGATCTGTCCCGCATCGCTTCGCTGGGCGCGGTCTTCTACTTGATGATGGACATCACCATTCACTGGGGTGTCTTGCGACATCTGCACCAGGCCGTCGGAGCGAACCGCGTGGTTCTCGGCACCGCGATCGGCCTCGATCTCGTGGCCCTAGGAGCATTCTTGATCGTGAAGGGCTCCTCCGATCCGCTGATCGTCGCAGTCAGCCTCGTGTCGATCGCCGTCGTCGTTGCGTTCGAGCGTTTCTACCTACGCAGACGTCGGGCCACAGGCGAGCTCGGGACGTGACTGAGGGCCGCGAGCACTTGAATTTCTCGACGTGGGACCGGCCGAACCACGGTCTGGAGGAGATCATCGAAGTTCTGGAGGGCGGCTAGATGCCCCCCAGAGGCTACGCCCTGATGCATGCCGAAGCGCGCCTCACGGACGGGACACTGGCCGCGCTCCTGAAGGGCTTCAGAGCCACGCTTGCCGCCGACCCACCGGTCCTCGAGGCCGAAGAGGAAGCGGAAGAGCACGGGCACAACTAGGATCGCTGCTCACATCAAGTCATCGCCCAATCCGTTGTCATCGAGCGCGCGCGAAGCCCCGCCGAATGGACGCACGGTGATGGAAGCTTCATGCGACGGCGAAGGGGTCTTGGGCAGCCCAGTTGTAAGAGCCGAACATGAAGATTCCTTCATGTTGCCTTCAGGTTCCGTTCATGTAGGCCAGCCTAGAATGCACGCTGTAGTGTCCGCGCCCTGCCCGGCGGTTGCACACGCATTACCCCTCCGGCACGGTCGAGACGCAACCAACCTCGACCCGAGTTCGGAGGTATCTATGAGGCAGCCAATCTTGACGCTCGCCTTGAGTGTTTTCATAACATCGTCGTTGGGTGCCACAGCGCTGTCCGCGCAGGCACACGATCACGATGCCGCGGCCGGTGACGCGATGGTCATCGAGGTCGACATGGCCGACCACTCCTTCACTCCGGCGACCCTCCGGATCCCGGCCGGTCACCCCGTAACGTTGGTCTTCGAGAACACCGGCTCGGTAGAGCACGAGTTCATGGCGGGACGCGGCGTATCCGACGGTGACTTCGACGTGGACCTGTTCGCCGGCCTCGAGGTTGTAATCGGGACCGCCGAAATGGCCGTGCACGACGGAGACGCGGGCCACGACCACGCAGCTGGCGCCGCCGACCATGTCGATCCTCCGGGCGCACCCGCGCATGACCACGCCGACGCAGCCGACGCAGGGGGTCATGAGCATGGCGGCGATGACCACGGCACAATGGTGGGACTCGATGCCGGCGGCCGCACGACGATGACCTTCACGCTGCCCGCCGATCGTCGCGGTGAGTGGGAGATGGCATGCTTTCTCCCGCGCCACTACGACCGTGGTATGCACGGCATGTTGACGGTCTACTAGCTTGGAGAATTCTCAGGTGCCTGCCCGTCCACGGACGCCTTCCCCGTCACATCTGGCGACCCTGGCGGTCACGATCGCCATCACCGCCTGCGGCTTTCCGCAGCGCAACGATGTGTACCGCCTGTCCGCGCCCTACAACTTCGAGTTCTACGACACGCACGAGCCGGCGGCGCGCTCGTTCTACGCGGCTCACTTCGCCCACTTCGGTGCCTACGAGCTGTTGATGGATCCCGGCCCGGACCTAGACCAGAGGATGGTCGAGTTCGAGTCGCAGGTGCGTGCCTTCGTGGTGGATCCACCCAAGTTCGAGCCGCCGGCGGACATCGTCGCCCCGTCCTGGACCCGGATGGCATTCGAGACCGGGCAGTCCATGGACTGGACTCACATGCTGCACTCGCAGCTGTACGACATCCTCACCGACGAGCGGGTGCGCGACAAGCAGGCGGCCGGTGAGCGTGCGATGGCCTACTACCTCTCTGAGGCCGAGACCGCCTTTTCGACCCGCGGCTACGGCCACAGATGGATGGAAGGTGGCGGTCCGTGGGCGGGTGCATTCAGGGAAACCTATCCAGCGGTGAACGGGATCTTGTGGGCCTACCATTGGCACCACGCCGCCGTCTACGAGGCGCTCATGGAGTCCGACGCCACCAGTCGCGCCGCCGAGCTGGACCGAGTCATACGGGTCTTCGCCGACTCGGTGTTGGCCGATCCGCCGACGGTGATGCCGCTGACGGCCGAGGTCGCCCCGCGGTTCTCGCGCATGTTTCCCGCGGCCGCGCACATCTTCGACAACCTTCACATGATGCACGACGTCGCGAACGACGTCATGGCCTCGCCCCTATACACCCTGCCCGAGAAGGCAGCGGAGATCGCGCGCCTTCGAGACCTGATGAGCTACGCCCTCCAAGACGAAACGAGCGCGCCCGCGATGCCCATGGGCCCGGGGCACGAGATGAGCCCCGCGTCCATGCGCATGCCCACCCTGTTGCCCTCGGGGGAGTGGCTTCCGCAGGGGCACCCCGATGCGAACATGGGCTCGATGCAGGACATGATGCGGGAACTCCCCCCCGGACCCGCTCCCGGCGGAGACGCTCGATGAGATCACTTGTCCTGTCTGCCTTCGGCGCCATCGCCGCGCTCGGCGTCGCCACGGGGGCAGCGGCTCAGGAGGACTTCCGGGCTGCAGACCTCGACCGGCCGATCATGGTCGAGGACGCAAACCCGATCGAGTTCAGGGCGTGGGAGCTCGAGTTTGGGACCCGCGGCGGACTCGCGGAGGGCTCGCAGCACCTCGAGGGAGCTCTGGAGCTGAAGGCCGGCCTGCTCAGAAACGTCCAGATCGGGGTCGAGGTGGAGCCAGTGCTCCAGCGGCTCGGATCCGGGGTGGGCACGGAAACCGGGCTGGAGTCGGCATCGGTCCACTTGCTCTACGGCGTCCGGCGGGAGACGGTCTCGGGGCCGGCGCTTGCCGTGCGCCTGGATGCCGCAAGTCCAGGAACAGGTGTGCTCGGGAACGCGGACCCACAGGGTGGCCTGAAAGGCATAGCGTCACGCTCCTTCGGCCGCCTCCGGCTACACGGGAACGGCGGGTACATGATAGCCAGCGAATCCGACGGCGGTGACTACTGGCGGGGCGGCCTCGGTGGAGACTACCCGTGGGGGCTCTTCAGCCGCGCGCTTCTGGCGGACGTCTACGCCGAGATTCCCACCTCAGGAGCACGGGCTCGCGTGTGGACCGAGGTCGGGATGAGGATCCAGATCAGCAACGTAAGCGTGTTGGACATCGGTTTGGCGACGCGCCTCGACGAATGGGAGGCCGGCCAGCCGAACGTCGAAATCGTCCTGGGGTTCGCTCGCGTGTTCGGAGTCGGGGGGACCGTGCCCGACTATCCCAACCCGTCGATCAGGTAGACCGCTACGGCGCTTGCCGTGCTATGACAGGTGAGCCCCCTAGGTATCTGCCCCCGCGGGCAGGAGTTCGGACGGCACAGGTTGCGCCGTCGCCGCGACTCGGGCCTCTCGTCTGAGTAGCGCCTCCTGCCAGAGCGAGTAGGTCGCCGGGATCACGAGTAGCGCGAGCAGGGTCGCCGAGATCATCCCTCCGATCATGGGCGCGGCGATACGCCGCATGACCGTGGCCCCGGCACCATGTCCCCAGAAGATCGGCAGCAGTCCACCCACGACGGCCGTGACCGTCATCAGGATCGGTCGCACGCGCAGCCCGGCGCCGTGCATAATGGCCTCGCGCAGCTCGGTGGTCCCGCCGCCCCGTCGCCTTCGCTCGTCCCAGGCGTTGCCTAGGTAGAGGAGCATGATCACCCCGATCTCGGCGGCGACCCCGGCGAGGGCGATGAACCCGACACCGGTCGCGACAGACCAGTGAAAGCCGAGGAGCGCGATGATCACTACACCCCCGACGAGACTGAACGGAATGGACAGCGCAACGATGAGCGTCTCGCCGATGCGGCCGAAGTTGAGGTAGAGCAGAAGCAGGATGATCCCGAGGGTCGCCGGCACGACCAGCGCCAGCCGCTCCTTGGCTCTCACCATGTACTCGTACTGACCCGACCACGTGAGCGTGTATCCGGCCGGGAGCTCGACCATCTCCGCAACGGTCTCCTGCGCCCTGGCCACATAAGCGCCCAGGTCGCTCACATTGACATCCACGAAGACCCAGGCGGTCGGAAACGCCTGCTCCGTCTTCACGGCCATGGGGCCACTCACGATGCGAATGCGCGCTATCTGCCCGAGGGGAATCTGCGCCGTCTGCATCGCGCCCTGTGGCATGGCCCCCATGTCTCCAACCATCGCACCTTCTATACCGGCGGTCGTGGCAGTGCCTCCCTCGATTCCGGCCATGGTCGCGGGAGACGCCATGTCGCTCATGCCGGCGCTAAGCCTACCCACCGGAACGAGGATTTCCTCGAGCTTGTACGGCTGGTCCCTCAACTCCTGCGGATAACGAACGCGTACGGAGTACCGCTCGCGGCCTTCGACGGTCCGGGTGATGCTCATTCCTCCGATGGAGGCACCGATCACCATCTGAATCTGCCGTATGCTGATACCGTAGCGGGCTGCGGCGTCCCGATCGATGTCGATGTCGAGGTAGGAGCCCGACATGACACGCTCTCCGATCGCCGAGCGTGTACCTGGGACGGTCTGCACTGCCGCCTCTACTTCGGTGGCGAGACGCTGAAGCTCGTTGAGGTCTTCTCCGAAGATCTTGATGCCCACGGGCGTCCTGATTCCGGTCGCCAGCATGTCGATGCGCCCCTTTATGGGCATCGTCCATGAGTTGGTGATGCCGGCGATCTGAAGGTTCTGGTCCATTTCCTCGACGAGCGCCTCGTACGTCATACCAGGACGCCACTCTTCTTCGGGCTTCAGAACTATGGTGGTCTCGAACATCGACAGCGGCGCCGGGTCCGTAGCCGTCGTCGCTCGTCCGGCCTTGCCGAAGACCGACTCCACCTCCGGGTAGGTGGCCAGGATGGAGTCCTGCAACTGCAGGATCTCGAGGGCCTTGGCCACGCTGACTCCGGGAAGCGTCGTCGGCATGAAGAGGATCGTGCCCTCGTTGAGCGGGGGCATGAACTCGGAGCCGATCCGCCGTAGCGGGAGCACGGTGAGCACGAGGACCGCGATCGCCCCAGCGACGACCGGCCACCTGTGGTCGAGCACGAAACCGAGGACCGGTCGGTACGCCCTGGTCAGGAACCGGTTCACGGGGTTCGCGTGCTCGCGCCGGATACGCCCGCGCACGAAGAGCCCCATCATGACGGGAACGAGAGTCACAGAGAGCAGGCTCGCGCTCGCCATCGCGAGCGTCTTGGTCCAGGCGAGGGGCTTGAACAGCCTGCCCTCCTGAGCCTCCAGACTGAAGACCGGCAGGAACGAGACAGTGATGATGAGGAGGGAGAAGAAGAGCGCCGGCCCCACCTCCTTCGACGAGCGGATCACGACGTCCCAACGCTCTCTCGAAGTGAGAATCCCGGTGTGAAGCACGTCCTCGTCATCGACCGGCGCGGCTCCGCTGCTCGAAGCCAGAGCCGCACGTTTCTCGTCGATGGCGCGCTCCAGATGCTTGTGCATGTTCTCGATCATCACGATCGCCGCGTCGATCATCGCGCCGATCGCGATCGCGATGCCGCCGAGGCTCATGATGTCCGCCCCGAGTCCGAGCCCCCTCATCGCGATGAACGCCATGAGAATGCCGAGCGGCAGCGTGACGAGCGCCACCAGCGCCGACCGGACGTGCAGCAGAAAGACAAGCGTGACGAGCGCGACGACCACGGACTCCTCGAGGAGCTTGGTCTTCAACGTGTCGATGGCCCTGCGGATGAGGTCGGAGCGGTCGTAGACAGGCCTAATGACCAGGCCTTCGGGGAGTCCGGCTTCGAGGGTCGCGAGCCGCTCCTTCACCCTGTCGATCGTAGCCAGCGCGTTCTCGCCGAACCTCATCACGACGATGCCGCCGACGACGTCGCCCCGTCCGTTCAGATCCGCGACGCCTCGGCGCACCTCCGGGGCGAGGCGTACCTCGGCGAGGTCGGACACGCGGACCGGCGTACCGTGGTCGCTCGCCGCCACGACGACGCTTTCGATATCCTCCAGACTCTGGAGGTACCCGAGCCCGCGAATCATGTATTCACGTTCTGCGAGCTCCATGACCATGGCGCCCACGTCCTCGTTCGACGAGCGAATGGCGTCCATGACACGGGTCACGGGAATCCCGAAGCCACGCAGCTTGATCGGGTCGACGGTCACCTCGTAGGCCTTCTCGTAGCCGCCTACCGTGGCGACCTCGGCCACTCCCGGGACCGCCGTGAGCTGGTAGCGAAGGTACCAGTCCTGATACGTCCTCATGTCCGCCAGAGACCACGTCCCCGTGGTGTCGAGCAGGACGTATTGATAGACCCAGCCCAGGCCCGTCGCGTCGGGGCCGAGGGACGGCTCGGTCTGGTCCGGGAGACGTCCACGGATGGCCGAGAGGTACTCCAGCACGCGGCTGCGGGCCCAATACAGGTCGGTGCCGTCGGCGAAAATGATGTACACGAAGGACGTCCCGAAGAACGAGTAGCCCCTCACGGTCTCGGCTCCTGGGACCTTCAGCATCTCGGACGCGATTGGGTACGTGACCTGGTCCTCGACGATCTGCGGAGCTTGCCCCGCGAAGTCCGTCCGGATGATCACCTGCACGTCCGAGAGATCGGGAAGGGCCTCCAGCGGCATACTCCGCATCGCTACGACGCCCGCGACCGCAATGAACAGCGCAGCTACGAGAACCAGGAATCTGTTCTCGACGGACCACTCGATGATTCGCTTGAGCATGGGTCGCTACCTACTCGTGGCCCAGGTGGGCCGCGCTCTCTGCATCAGTCACTTCGTCGCTCATCTCACCGGTCATCGTGCCGAGGTTCGACTCGGCATCCACCAGGAAGGCAGCGGACGAGACGACCTGCTCACCAGGCTCCAGACCCTCCAAGATCTGAGTGAACCGGCCGGATGCCCGCCCGACCGTGACTTCCCTCGGGAGCAGCGCACCGGTGGCAGACCTCACGAACACGAGCACGCGCTCCCCGGTATCGATCACGGCACTGCGCGGCACCACCGGAGCCGGTGCGGACGGCGGGACCTCAAGATCGATGTCCGCGTACATGCCCGGCTTGAGCGCCAATTCTGGGTTCGGAAGCTCGAGCCGAATACGAGCCGTACGTGACTGCATCGACACGGTTGGGTAGACGTAGGTCACCAGACCCTCGAAGACCTGGCCAGGAAACGCCTCGAACGTGAGGTCGGCCCGCTGACCCTCGGAGACCATCGCGATGTCCTTCTCGAATACGTCCGCTTCGATCCAGACGCGCGAGAGGTCCGCGATGCGGTAGAGGGTCATGCCGGGCATGATCTGGTCGCCCTCCACGACGTTCTTCTCGACGACGATCCCAGACGCGGGCGCCCGAAGCGTGATCGTCCTGGTGGGCTCTCTCAACGCCTCGATCCTGAGGATCTCGTCCTCGGGGATGTCCCAGTAAGCAAGCCGTCGTCGGGCCGACTCGAGCAGCTGACTGGCATTGTCGCTCGCCCGCCCCGGACCGGCCTCGGCAAGCAGCCTCACAGCCAGAATCAGCTCCTCCTGAGCGGAGACGAGTTGCGGGCTGTAGATCTCGAGCAGCGGCTCCCCACGCGTGATCGGAGCACCCGTGAAGTCGACGTGGAGCTCCTCGACCCATCCGTTCACTTTAGGATTGACGGTAACGAGCCGCCTCTCGTCGTACGACACGGTCCCCACGGCGCGGACGACCACCGGAAGTGACCGGAATTCTGCCGTGGCGAACGTCACGCCGATGCGGCGGGCACTCTCGTCGTCGAGAACCACGGGGCTCATCTCGCCCGAGCCGGTGGTCATCGCGGCATGGTCGTGTCCCTCGTCCCCCTCGACGAGGACGGCCTCGCTCATGCGAATCCGCACCGTGACGACAGCGAGCGCTGCCACCACGATCAAGGCGGAGACTACGAGCTCTTTCTTGATGGTCATTGTTCTTCCCTGAGCAGGCGGCCGGTGCGAGGCAACTCGCGACCGACCATGGACTCCATGGCCGTAACCGCCTTGCCGTAGTCACCGAAGAGTTGATGCAGATCACCTTCGAACTGGTTCACGGTCATCTGAGCGTCGACGAGCGTCATGAAGTCCACGGCCCCGACCCTATAGGACGAAAACGCGGACTCGACCGTCGCGTGGGCTTCCGGGATCACCTCGTCTCGGTAGAGGGCCGTGAGGCTTCTGGCCCGGTCCAGCTCGGCAAGCAGAACGCCGACCTGAGCATCGACCGAGGCCTCGAGTGCCCGCAGTTGCGAGCTGGCGAGCGCCTCCATGGCCGCCGCCTCCTCGCGCGCCGCGTACTGGCGGCTACCCGCGTGGATCGGGAGGCTGAAGCCTATCATGGCGCTGCCCATGCGCTCGGTCCCGAAGCCACGATCTCGCTGGCCGTAGGAGAGGCCGACCGTGAAGTCCGGCCAAATGTCCTTGTGCACGAGGTCGCTGCGGGTACGTGCCTGGTCGACACCGAGCCGACCACCTTCGAGCAGTGGCCTCGAGTCGCGGGCCCATGCCAGCAGGGTGTCCCGAGGGGGCAGGTCCAGCGGCAGTTCTCCCAGCTCTGGGTTGGGCACATCAGTCGCGGCAGGACGGTCCAGGAGCGCGTTCAGCCGGGCCGCCTGGGCCGTGCGCATCGCCTCCACGCGCTGGATCTCGCCATCCATGCGGGCTAGCTCGACGTCGGCACGCAGGACGTCTGTCTGTCGCCCCGTACCCGCCACGTACATGGCCGTCGCCACTTGCTGAAAATCACCCAAGAGTGCAAACGTCTCTCGCATCACGCCGAGGCGACTGTCCAGTGAATGGAGATCGAAGAACAACGACGCCGCCTCGCGGCGGATCTCCCACCAGGTCTCGTCGGCGGTGGTCGTGGCCATCTCGCTCGCATAAGCGGCGACCTGCCCCCTGAGCGACAGCTTTCCCGGGAAGGGAACCATCTGCGTCAGCTGTACGGACGGGGCCATCGACATCGGCATGTCCGTGTTCAGGTTCGGGACGCCGAAATTCATCACTCCGAACTGGAACATCGGATCAGGCAGCGTGGAGGCTTCCGGCTCGCGCGCGACTGCGGCACGCGCGGCGGAGCGGAAGGCCTGGAGTCCGGGGTTGCGGGCCTCGACGAGCGCGAGGATTTCGTTCAGCTGCACGCCCCTGGGCGGGTCGGCGTACCCCTCAGCGATCTGCGCGGAGATGGGCGCCACCACGGCCACCGAAAGCGACAGTGCGGCGATCCAGCAAGTGGTCTTGGATGATGTCACGTGTGTCACTCACGGCTGTGGACCGATGGACACACGGAAGGTGTGGAGCTACGGGTGAAGCCCCGATGAGATCAAGATGAAGAAGTCTTCAGCCTTTCACCGCCGAGTGGCGCGGGAAGCGCACGGCCACGCGGGCGCCACCCCCTGGCAGGTTGGTGGCATCCACCTCACCGCCGTGTGCCTCGGCAACGCCCTTTACGATTGCGAGGCCGAGCCCGGTGCCAGGGGCCTCCTCGCTGCGACTTCGTGCGGGGTCAGCTTGGAAGAACCGATCGAAGACACGGTCGACCCTGTCCTCCGGGAACCCGGGTCCGCTGTCCTCCACCGCCAGGTCCACGTGACCGTCGCTGCCCTGGGCGGTCACGCGGATTCGCCCACCCCTCGGGGTGAAGCGGATCGCGTTGTCCACCAAATTCCAGACGACTTGTCCTAGCAGCACCGGATCGACCTCGGCAGTCGTGTCACCCACCATGCTCTGTTCCACCTCGAGGCCCTTGGCAGCTGCTGGACCACGGAGCTTTTCGATCACGCGGTCGACGATGCCGGCCACCTCGACAGGCTCGGGCCGCGTGAGCAAGACGCCGGAATCGGATCTCGCGAGAGTCAGGAGGTCCTCGGTTATGCGTGAGAGACGCACGACTTCCTCCAACGTGCTTCCCAGGACTCGCCTGTATTCGGGCGCGTCACGGTCTCTCCTGAGCGCCAACTCCAGCTCCCCTCGCATGGCCGTCAACGGAGAGCGGAGCTCGTGGCTCGCATCCGCCGTGAACTGGCGCTGACCCTCGAACGCGCTCTCGATCCGTGAGAGCATCGTATTCAGCACGTCGACCAGGCGCCGATACTCTCGAGTGTCCGCATAAGCCTGGATTCGTCGCTCCAACGACTTGGCCCCGATCTCCTCCGCTTGGTCGATCACCTCGTGAACCGGGCGAATGGCACGGCCTGCCAGCCACCACGAGCCGGCGAACATCGAAGCGATGACCCCCACCGAGAGAAGGGTGAGAAACAGACCCACCTGTGAGACGAGTGCGTTGCGACTGCTAAGGGGCGCCGCCACCTGTAGCACGTGCCGCTCGTGAAGCTCGCCGAGGCGCTCAAGTGGAAAGTAAAGGACGCGAACCGGGATGTCCTGAAACGTCGCGTCCGTCCAGACGAGCTCGCCAGCGCCAGCCCGATCGAGGTACGCCAGCTCTAGAGGGAGGTCTCCCGTCATATACTGACTGCGGAGCAGGCTCACGCCCTCTACCTGCCACACCTGCGCGTACCGCACCAGGTCGCGGACCGACTCGGCCTCGGCAGGAGTGAGCTCCCAATCGTGGAAGTGCATCTCCCCGAGCGGACCGTCCGTGAGAGACGCCGCCTGAATGGTTGCGACGTTGAGAATCGTCGCGTCGAGGTCGCGGTCCAGGACGGATGCGAGCCCGAGTACGCTCACGACCGAGATCACAACGAGTGCGAGCGCGATGGTGGCCGTCGCCCTGAGAGCGAGCTGCACCCGGAACGATCGGCTCATGCCGGCCCGCCCTTTCTGAGCACGTAGCCCACGCCTCGAACCGTGTGAAGGAGGGGATCGTCCCCTGACCGTCCGAGCTTCCGGCGGAGGTGCCCGACGTGCACATCGACCACGTTGCTCATGGGATCGAACGTGAGGTCCCAGACCTTCTCGAGCAGCTCCGTGCGCCTGACGACCTTCTCGGGACTCACCATGAAGAATTCGAGGAGCTGAAACTCCTTCGGCGTGAGATCAAGACGCTCGCCCCGCCGGACCGCCGCGTGCTCCACGCGGTCGAGCTGCACATCGTCGTACACGAGCCGGTCCGGACGCGCCGCTCCACCGCGACGCAGAAGGGCTCTGACTCTCGCGAGGAGTTCGTCGAATCCGAACGGCTTTGTCAGGTAGTCGTCGGCACCCGCGTTCAGACCGAGTACCACGTCCTGCTCCGCATCCCGCGCCGTGAGCATCAGGACCGGCGTCGCCTTCTCCTTCGACCGGAGCTCGCGGACGATCTCGATACCCGACCGACCAGGCAGCATGACGTCGAGAACCAGGAGGTCGTAGTCGTTCACCAGCGCCTTGACGAGCCCGTCGTCGCCGTCGTGCGCGACGTCCACGGCGTAGCCCTCTTCCCGCAGGCCCTTCTGCAGGAAGCTGGCGACTTTCTTCTCGTCTTCGACTACCAGAATGCGCATCGCAGTCACTTCACGCGTCAGCGGGGAGGCCTCGGAGAACTCTAATCGTCGGCGCGGGTGCGCGCACTGTGGGGCTCCGGCTCACCCGCGAGAAGATCACCGGGGCCTTGCGACCGTGCGGGGCCCGCCAGCAGAATCGCAAGTCCGTTAGCACCATTGAAGAGACGAGGCATTAGCTTGAGCAAACAGATCCCCTGGATCCGCATCTTCGTGGTAGGCGTGGTGATCGTAGCAGGCAGGAGTCGCCTACCCCTTCTCGTGGTGGCCCTGATCCTCGCCGCTTCTCCCGTGGGCGCGCAGATCCAGCCGGGGCGGATCTACACTGGTGGCGAGCAGATCGGCGAACCCTCGCTCGGGCTCGCTCTGACTCTGCCGGGCGGGTGGCGTGGGGCGTTATCACCCGACGGAAGCTCGTTCCTGATGGAGTCTGAGACGGGGGGTGGCTACATGGTCGTCATTGCTGAAGAGGGTACGGAGGCGGAGGCCAGGGCACTTATGGCCGAGCCACTGGACGTCGGTGACGGCGTTGTGCTCAGACCCGACGGAGAGGTCCGACAGATCGCGTCCGGACATTTGAGCGCAGGCTACACCGTCACGGGCGTGCCGACTCAGATGGTGGGTACCGTCGATGTTCGCCTCACCCAGGGTGGCTTGGCCGTAGCGTTCATCCTGCTGTCCCCTCCTGCTGCTTCGGAGCCGCATCTCGAAGATATGCGGGAGCTCGCGCTGAGCCTCGGGGTCACCGATCCGATAGCGCAAGGTGCCGGCGGGAGCGACGAGTGGGAGCCCTACATGCGCGGCCGGTATCTCGCTCGCTTCTATACGCAGACCGGTTACACGGAGTCGACCGAGCTCTGGCTCTGTAGCGACGGCTCCTTCTACTTCAACGACCAGAGCGGCGGCTTCGGTGGAGGAGCCAGTGGAGCGGTTCAAGGAGCGGGCAACGGGCGCTGGTCCGCAACCGGCGCGGGTGCGAGCGGGACTCTGAACCTAGACTGGTCGGGCGGCGGCCGAAGCACATGGGCGCTCGAATACGACTACGACGAAGACCGGCTCTTCGTGAACGGACAGCGGATGCTGCGCGGAGAAAACGAGCGTTGCAGCTGAGGGACCGCTGCGTCGCTGGCTAGAACGAGGATCGCGACCGCCCGCCATGAATGGGGTGCAAGCCCCCAGTTCCAGCTCATCTCGCCGACCCGTGGCGGAGATAGAGGACGGGCACGACGACCATGTTCAGCGCCAGTGAGGTGAGCAGTCCACCGAGAACGACGACCGCCATGGGGCTCTGAATCTCGTTGCCAGGCTCCCCACCCGAGAGTGCGAGGGGCAAGAGGGCGAGCCCCGCCGTGAGCGCAGTCATCATGATCGGGCTCAGTCGCTCCATCGAGCCCCTCACTACGGCGTCGTAGAGCGCGACTCCCTCGGCCTGGAGGTGGTTGAAATGGCTCACCATCAGAATCCCATTCCGTATCGCGATCCCGAACAGCGTAATGAATCCCACGAGCGTCGCGACGTTCAACACGCCCCCCGTGAGCCACACCGCGAAGACCCCACCGACCAACGCCAACGGCAGGTTCACCATGACGAGGAGTGCCTGTCGGACGGAGTTGAACTCGACCAGAAGCAGCAGGAATACGGCTGCTGCCGAAAGCAGGCTCATGAGTCCAATCGTGCGCGACGCCTCCTCGGCGGACTCGAACTGCCCACCGTAGTCGACGAAGTATCCTGCGGGAAGGTCGACCGCTTCTGCGACCTGTTGGCGGAGATCTTGGACCACGCTTCCGACGTCCCGTCCAGCCACGTTCGACTGGACCACGATCTTTCTTTGGACGTCCTCCCTGGAAATCGAGTTCGGACCCAGATCGAAGCGCACATCGGCAAGCGTCCCGATCGTGACCTGGGCACCCACCGGGGTGTTGATGCGCGCGTTCCGGACAGTCTCGAGGCTCTTTCGGTGTTCCTCCGAGAACCTCACCACGAGGTTGTAGGTCCTCTGCTCCTCCAGTATCTGTGAAACGGCCTCGCCCGCGAGCGCCACATCGACCGCCTCAGCGAGCAGCGCAGGCGTCACGCCGTAGCGCGCCATGGTGGGCCGGTTCATGTCGATGCGGATCTGCGGCACATCTGCCTGCTGCTCCGTGGCCACGTCCACCGTGCCCACCACGCCCTGTGCGACGGCCTCGATGGCGCGAGCGATCCGCCGGAGTTCATACAAGTCGGGTCCGAAGATGTTGACGGCGATGCTGGCGCGCGTACCTGACAGCATGTGGTCGATCCGATGGCCGATGGGCTGACCAACGGTGATCTGCGTCCCCGGTACTGCAGCGAGGTCAGCACGTATTTCTTCGAGAATGAGATCGTAATCGTAGGACTCGATGTCGAGCCGCGCGTCGATTTCTGCCGCGTTGACTCCCTGAGCGTGCTCATCCAGCTCTGCCCTGCCCGTACGCCGGGCTGTCTCGAGCACCGCCGGGTGCGCCAGAAGGATCTGCTCGATCCTTCGACCCAGCGCATCAGACTCGTCGAGCGACGTACCCGGTACCGTAAGCGCGCTGATGACCAACGATCCTTCTTGGAACTCGGGCAGAAACGAGCGGCCGAGAAATGGGAGCGCGACCAGCGACAAGACCACGAGGGAGGCGGCTCCTGTCATTACGATGGCTGGCCGCCTGAGGATCGGGATCAACGTCGCCCCGTACCAACGCTTGAGGGTGCGAACGACCAGACTCTCCTCGTCGGTCTCCAGCGCTTTCGAGCGCGGTAGCAGGTACGCGGACAGCGCAGGCGTGACCGTGACCGCCACGACGAGTGAGGCCAGGATCGAAACGACATAGGCGACCCCGAGAGGCCGGAGCATGCGACCTTCCACCCCGGAGAGGAAGAAGAGCGGAATGAAGACGGCGATGATGATCAGCGTCGCCACGACAATACTCCGCATGATCTCCTTGGACGCGTCGAATACGACCTCGGATACAGAACTACGCTGGCTCTCGGGCCGGTGCTGATTCTCCCGCAGGCGTCGAAAGACATTCTCCACGACGATCACCGCGTCATCCACCAACGCACCGATCGCGATCGCCATGCCTCCCAGCGTCATGGTGTTGATCGTGATGTCCAGAAGCTTGAGCGCCAGCACTGCCGTGATGAGCGAGAGCGGAATCGCAAGCACCGAGATGGACGTCGTGCGGACGCTCCAGAGGAACAAGAAAAGGATCACGACTACGAGTATGGCTCCGTCGCGGAGCGCTACCATGACGTTTCGTACCGCAGTCCGGATGAAGTCCGCCTGCCGGAAAATGCCGCGATTAATCGTCATGCCTGCGGGGAGGGTCGCCTCGATACTGGTGAGCTCTTCGTCGATGCGATCCGTCAGCTCGAGGGTGTTCGTGCCCGGCTGCTTGAGGAGGGTCAAAATGACCGCCCTCGAAGCATTCGCGGATCCATCTCCCAGCCGAGTAGCGGGTCCGATGCGTACATCCGCGACGTCCCCGATCGTAATCGGTGCCCCGTCGCGAGCGGCGACGACCGTGAGCCGAACGTCGTCGATTGACTGCACTCGTCCCGTGGCTCGAATCAGGTACTCTTGCCCGCGTTCCATGAACACGCCCCCTGACGCATTCACATTCGACCCCTCGGCTGCTCGGACCACATCCTCGAGCGTGACGTCGAACGCGACCAGGCGATCGGGGTCCACGAGGACCTGGTACTCGCGCACCTCACCGCCGAGGGGAATCACCTGGGCCACACCCGGGATCGCGAGAAGGCGTCTACGCAGCGTCCAGTCGGCCATCGATCGCATTTCCATCGGTGTCACGGACTCGTCGCCCGTCACTGCGATCAGAATGATCTCGCCCATGATCGACGAAATGGGCGCGAGAGTCGGCGTCCCGACGCTCAGCGGCAAACCCGCGGCCACCAGCTGGAGCTTCTCGTTCACGATCTGGCGGGCCTGGAAGATATCCGTGCCCCAATCGAACTCGACCCACACGATGCTGATGCCCTGCGAGGTGGAGGATCGCACCCGGCGTACGCCTGTTGCGCCGTTCACCGCCGTCTCGATCCTGAACGTCACCAGCGCCTCGACCTCCTCGGGCGCCATGCCATGCGCCTCGGTCAGGACGGTCACGGTTGGTGCTGTCAGGTCAGGAAACACGTCGACAGGCATACCAAGGGCCGTGACGGTACCACCGATGAGAAGAACCAGAGCAGCTACTGCCACTAGCAATTGGTTACCGATGGACCAGCGAATCACTCGGTCTAGCATCATGTACCCCTTCTAGTGGGCGTGCCCGCCGGCGAAATCGCCGCCGGACAGGGAGGCAAGCCGCACCTGGTAGGCACCGACGGTGACCACCATGTCGCCAGGTCTGAGCCCAGCGACGATGTGGGTTCGGCGTCCATCCGTGACACCGGTGGTGAGGATTCGCCGCTCGAAGGTCTCGCCGCCGGCCTGGACGTACGCGACCGGCGTTCCATTCTCATCCAGAATCGCGGCGTTGGGGATCGCGATTCCTGTCACTGACTCACCCGTCGGGACGGTTGCCTGGACGAACGTCCCGAACGCGAAGGGACCCTGTCCTCCGGACACCTGGAAGACCACGGGAACGGTGCGCGTGGCAGGGTTAATCACGCTCCCGATCGATCTCAACCGAGAGTCGAAGACCTCCTCGGAGTTGTCGATCGTAAAGAGCGAGGTGGCCCCTGGGGATAACTCTCCTGCTATCGCGGCGGATACCTGCACCCGCACCCAGGCCCGCGAGGGGTCGACCACCGTGAACAGCGACTCTCCGGCTTCCACACGCCCACCCGGCACGAAGGTGCGCTCGGCGATCACGCCCGCCATAGGCGAGCGAAGCGTGAGCTGGTACGACCCCTCCGTCCCGCCTCCTATCGCAAGCAGCTCGGCTTCAGCGATCTCCAGATCATGTCGAGACTCTTCGAGGCGCCTGGCCGGAATCGCTCCCGCGTCAAAGAGTGTCTGGTCCCTTTCGACTTCCCGCCTCAGTCGTTCGACCTGCCCGCGTGACTGCGCGAATCCGCCCTCCTGGCTCGTTGGAGAGAGTACTGCTAGCACTTGTCCCTCACTCACCCGGTCGCCTACCGAAGGCGCGCTCCGGTTGGATCGGGCCTCAGCGATCCCCTGAACCGGGGCGCTGACCCGAACGAGGGCGCCATCCGGCGGCACGATCTCGCCCGGCGCGCGGACCGTGCGTTGGACCGCATGCTCCTCGACCGGGTGAACTGCGAACGGGATGACCCACTGTTGTTCCTTGAGGAACGAAACGCCCGCTAGCTCCTCGGCAGGCTCGTATGCGAGGGCTTCTTCCCCACTGCTGTGGACCAAGACGTTCGGCACCACGTGGCGGCTGTTTACTTGGTCGCTCTCGAGCATCAATTCGACCTCGTAGATGCCCGGACGCGCGATCACCGGATCGAGCAGGAAGATTCCATCGCGTAGCGGAGCATCCACCGTGAACATCTCGGCAACAGCTCCCTCCGCCGTGAAGCGAACCTGGAGCGTGCCCGCGCGAATCGGCTCGAAGCCGTCTCGCTCAGTAAGGTGAATCGCCCAATTGCCCGTCTGTTGCCCGGCGACTAAGAACGGGTACTCGAGGAAGAGCTCCGTTGCGTCGACCCATTGCGTGACCACGACGGCGCCGAGTTCCGGGGCCTCTGCGGCGTCCTCGGCGACTCCGCATGCGACCCATGAAGCAGCGAGCGCAACGCTGGCCACCGTTCTCAACGTGGTCGTCAGCCGTGTGTGAAGTCGATTACGGTTCATCATCGGATCTCCGGATCAGTCGTTGATTGCGCGGAGGCGTCGTCGAATCCGCCGACCGCGCGTTCTAGGTCGTAATAGGCGGTCCAAAGAGCAGTCTGAAGGCCGGACTCGGCCGTCCGCGCGCCATGAAGAGCGGCCGCGGCATCGAGCAGTTCGAGCAACTCCATCTCGCCCTCCTCGTACGCGACGAGCGCGATGTCTAGGAGATCGTCGGCCTCGCCCATCGCCTCCCCAGAGAGAAGTTGGGAGCGCCGCTGGAGCGTCTCGAAGGACTCGACCGCCTGCAGCACATCGTTCTGGAGTTGGCGCCTTGTCAGCATGAGGCGTTCTTCCGCTGCGAGCAGGCCGGCATCGGCGGCCTGTACTGCCCCAGCCCCGCGGTCGAAGAACGGAACGGGAATCGAGAGCCCGAGGAACACCCCGCGAAGGCCGTCGGACTGGCGCTTGAAGCCGCCCGAGGCGGTCAGGTCCGGGACCCGCTCGGCTCGCATCAGGCGGGCACGCGCTACCTCGGCGTCCACCTCAGCACGGGCGGAGGCTAGCTCAGCCCGCTCCTCCACGACCGCGAGGTCGAACACGCGGCTGGGAATCGGTGGGGGCGTGGGCGTCGGCAAGGGAGCAGCGGCCAATCGGATGTCCTCCCCACCAGGTGCGACCAGGAGGGCCAGCGTCCGTTGCGCCGAGCCGACCTCCATGTCCGCGTCTGCGAGAAGGGTCTCGTAGCGCGCGCGCTCCACGCGTATCCTGCTGCGCGCGTACCGGGAGATGTCACCGGCCTCGTAGCGCTCCGAGGCGGTGCGAGTGGCCTCACGAAAGACCTCCGTGATGCGCTGCGTGACCGAGCGCCGATCCTGGGCGTGCAGGGCCAGCACGTACGCGCTCTTCACATCGAAGGCCAAGCGAACGCTATCGGCGTGTATACGCTGAATCGCGGCATCGCGACGCATAGCTCCCTCTTCGGTCCTGGCGCCCCGCGACCCCGAGAGCTCGAATCGTTGGCTCGCCGTCAGATACGTCTCCGAGTACGAGCTTCCGCCGCCCGAAAGCGGTTCGTGCGTGGCGCCGAGCGACGGATTCGGAAACGCTCCGGCCTGAAGAGCGAGCCCAGCGGCCTGATCGGCCCTTGACCGAGTGAGGCGGAGCTCGAGGTTGTCTTCCGCGAACATGCGGAGCGCGTCATCGAGGCTTATGACCCGCGCCTCCTGCGCACCCAACGGTGCGGCACATAAGGCAGCAACAAGGCCGATGAATGATATGCGTGATCGTAACACGACGACGTCTCCGGACACGCTCGGCTCAACTGCCGCCTATGCGGCTGCCAAGCAAGCTTTCAGGAATGGATTAGTGGAGCCGCAGCCGCTGAGGCGGCCGGGCGATCACACGGAGACGGGCGGGGCCCTCGGGCGATCGGAGGGTGGCGGTCGGCCCCGAGCGACCGGCTCGACAGCCGTGACGAAAACCGGCTGGAGCGTGGGCGTCTCGGCGGCGATCTCGACCGGGTGAGGCGTCGGCAGGGCCACGGCGAACGTCTGCGCCGTCAGTCGATTGGCCTGCTCGATGAGCTGGACACCGTGCCCGTGATGACCCGCATCTTCGAGAACTGGCCCGACGTCGGACCCCTCGTGGTGGTGGGACGGCAGTGCTGAGGCCAGCACACCTACGAGCGCGACCAGGAAGAGGGCCTGGACTCGGAAGAGGGGTCTCGCGCGCATGTCGTGATTATGAAGCAGACGCGGAGGGAGGTCAAACCGTTCACCCCCCCAACTGTCGAACGACCTCCTCAGCCCGATCCCTGGATGTACTGCCGCAGCTGAGAGTTCTCCTCTTCGGCCGACACTCGGCATGCGTTCACCACGTCGCCGATCGAGATGATGCCCACGAGGCGATCGCCTTCCGTGATCGGAAGGTGGCGCACCTTATTCTCCGACATGACGTCCATGACGGCCGAGAGTTCGGCCCCCGGCCCCGACGTGATCACCTCCTGGGTCATCACCTCACCCACAGCGAGCGCACCAAGCTCCCCCGGCGCGCGCGATGTCACCCGCAGGATGTCGCGTTCCGTGATGATGCCTGTCAGTCGTTGACCTTCGACGACGACGAGGGAGCCGATATTGCGCTCCACGAGCACTTGCACGGCGTCGAGAACGGTCTTCGCCCCATCGATCGTGACGACGTCACTCCCCTTCGAATGCAGAATATCCCCGACGTTCATCGCTGCCTCCCGGGTGGGTCACTGGGATGCCTATCCCAATGTGGGCCACCTGAGTGAGCCGTGCCACACGCCGGCCGGCGGGGACCCTACCCTCCCATCAACCCCGCGCAGCCACCCGCGAAGCCCTCCCGCTCCAGGCGACCCTCAATGGACGCCCGGGCACGTTCCAGGTAGTCGCGGTACATCCCCCGCTCGACGAACGCTCGAGCGTCCCCCGCGCTGCGGCGGGCCATCTTGTCGTCGATCCCGAACCAACTTCCGTGCGCAGCGAGAAAGATGTCGGGTTCGAGGCTCTCGAGATGCGCGACGCTCGTGCAGTAGTCCCGCGCCTGGCCCGCATAAGTCGGATCATCTCCGCCCAGCTGATAATTGCCCAAAACGGAAAGGCTACAGATCGACACGAAGTCGTACGGGCGACCTTCGATCTCGACCCGACCACCCCAACTCGTGCACCCCGGCGTGTGGCCCGGCGTCAGATGAGCGGTGAGCTCGATGTCCCCCAGGCGGACGGTTTCGAGGTGACCGACGGTGCGCGCCACATCAGCCGCGGGGTAGCCGCCATTCAAGCCGAAGTTTCGACCTTGCCGGACGAACGCCGCATCGGCCGCACTCATGACCAGGTCGGCGCCGGTCACCTGCTGCATGTCCGCTAGTCCACCGACGTGGTCGAAGTGAGCATGGCTGGCGAGCTGGATGCGAATGTCCGCCGGGTCGAAGCCCAGAGCTCGAATGCTGGCAAGCACCTGCGGCACATTCTCCTGGAGCGGCACATCGATGAGCAGGTGCCCTTGGTCCGAGGTGAAGAGGAACGCCGCCAGTCCTTCCGTCCCGACGTAGTAGAGATCGTCGGCGATCTGGAACGGCTCACGCGGGTTCGTCCAGTCTGAGCCCTGCGCCATCGCGGCGCCCGGCAGAGCGGCAAGAAGAATCACGACGAGACACCTCATCCTCACCTCCGGCTAGATTGGCCCCCCTCGGAGGCCCGTAGACTCCCCGCCAACCTGCCTGGATCATGTACCCGCCCGCCAGACCGCGTCCTCTTGACCGCCGACAAGGTGGTCGCCACCGTGCCATCCCGGTTCGCCCCGCGCGCCGGCAGCCAACTCAAGAGGGGATAGGCATGAAGAGATTGATTCTCGCCCTGGTCATGGGCCTCGCATTCAGTGCCCCCGCCGAAGCGCAGCGCCCACCTGATGCGTGCGGCCCAGCCGGCCAGTTGCCGGCGAACCTTTCCGCCAACGTCGGGGCCGACGCGCGTTGCTTCGAGCTCCGCATGTACACGGCGTCCAACGAGCGCGGCGACATCAACATGCTGCACCAGCGCTTCCGCGAGCAGGAGGTCGCCATCTTCGAGAAGCACGGCGCCGAGGTCATCGCGGTTTGGCAGCGTCTCGACGACCCCAACACGCTGGTTTGGATGTTGGCGTACCGTGACCGCGCGCATCGTGACGAGGTGTGGGCCGGCTTCGCTGCCGATCCGGACTGGGCCGTCCTGCGAGAGAAGTACGACGTGTCGCTCTCCATCCAAGCGTACTGGATGAGCTCCACGAACTACTCCAATCTGAAATAGCTGGCTGGACCGCGGCCCCGACAACGCTCGGGGCCGCGCCAGTTCCGTTGACGAGGCCCGCGCACCACCGAGGGGACGGTCGATTCCGGAACCCCTGGCCAGAAGCCGCGGGTGACGACGCGCTGCGTAGTCGGATCCGTAGGGTGGCTTGGGAGTGGATCACCCGTAGGCATGCCCCGGATCCGACTCCCTCAGACCTGCAGGCGGCCGAGTCACGCATCGCGCGACCCACCACGCTGGATGGGCAGGTCCGGGTCACCTGGATCGGTCATGCCACATACCTCATTCAGTTGCCGGGCCTCAACCTGCTGACCGACCCGGTCTGGTCCGAGCGAGCCTCTCCGGTCCCCTTCGCGGGCGCGAAGCGCTTCTCTCCACCAGGGCTCGCCTTCGAGTCGCTCCCGCCGATTCACGGGGTCTTGCTCTCACACGACCACTACGACCACCTGGACCGTCCGACTGTGCGCGCGCTTCATCGGCGCTTCGGCGACGACCTGGCTTGGTACACGCCGCTCGGATACCGAGCGTGGTTCGGCGCGTTAGGCGTGACACACATCGTCGAGTGCGACTGGTGGGACCGGGTAGAGGCGCCCACGGGAGGATTCGAGCTGACCGCCGCGCCCGCGCGTCACTGGACCCGTCGCACTCCGTGGAGCACCAACACGCGCCTGTGGTGTTCCTGGGCGATCACTCCTGCGGGTCGATCTCTCGCAGCCCCCGAATCGGCCCCTGGACCGGCCGTCTACTTCGGAGGGGACTCCGGCTACGCCGCCTGTTTCGCCGAAATCGGTATGCGACTCGGGCCGTTCGACGTTTCGCTGATCCCCGTCGGTGCGTACGAGCCCGCATGGTTCATGAGCGCCTCGCACATGAACCCGGAGGAGGCCGTTCAGGTCTATCGGGACCTGGGTGCATCAGGCGCCTTCATCCCCACGCACTGGGGCACATTTCGCCTGACCTTCGAAGATCCCCTCGAGCCGCCCGAACGAACCCGCATGGCGTGGCACGCCGCGGGGCTCGACGCGTCAGACCTGCGCGTAGCGCGACACGGGGAGACGATCGTCGTCGCATCGTGAGGGCTCTACCGCCCGAGCCCCACCACCTTACCGTCCAAGTTCCATGCCGGGTCGATCGGAATCCCGAGGTGGGCAAGAGCCGTGACCGGCACGTCCACGATCGAGGTCTCCACGCCCGCTCGGCCCACGGTAGCGGACGGACCGGACGCGATGTAGAAGATGGTCCGCTCCTCGGGGGTGTCGCCGCCGTGTCCGCCATTCGCCCGTCGACCGTGGTCGGTGCTCACCAGGATCAGCCAATCCTCCTGGTCGTATGTCGGCCGAGCTTCGATCGCTCCTACGAGGCGGCCGACGTGTTCGTCCGCCAATTCGATGGCTGAGCGATACTCTAGCCCGATGGACGTGTGCTGGTGGCTGGTTTCATCGGGGTTGCCCAAGTAGACGAACATGGCATCGGGATCGCTCTCTGCCAGCGCCTCAGCAGCCAGCTCCACGGTCAACTCGTCACCCTCAGACCAGCCGACTTCGTACCCGTCGAGGACGTGCTTCGTGTCCACTGCATCGGAGATGACGGGCCCGTTGTGGTCGCTCGTTACCAGCGGAAGCCAGTCGGCCGCGACCCACGTGTTCAAGTCCGGTCGCAGTGATTCGATACGAGTGAACACGTCGGGGAAAGCATCGTAATGCTTGTTCTCGAATTCGTTGGTGGTCACGCCATGCTTGTCCGGCCACACTCCGGTAAGGAAGCTCGACCACCCCGGCCCACTCATGGTCGGAAAGCCAGTGCGGGCGTCGTCAGCGAACGTTCCCCGGTCAGCCAGTCGATCCAGGTTGGGCGTCTCCACCTCAGCCAGTACATCGGGACGCACCCCATCAATCCCTATGAGCAGGACTTTCTTGGCCCCGGTCGGTGGCTCATGCTCGGATCCACCACATGTTGCCGTGGCGGCCACGCCGAGCAGCACCAAGACGAGGGCCGCACGGCTGTGTCCTGCGCTCATCTAAGCCTCCGTCTATAGTGACCCGGCTGGGACTCGAACCCAGGACCTACTGATTAAAAGTCAGTTGCTCTAGCCAACTGAGCTACCGGGTCTTCCGAATCCTACCTAGTTGGGATGCGGTGATCTAGCGCCGGCCAGCACCGCTGAAACGCGAAGAGGGCAGGAGCGCCTCGCCCCTGCCCTCTCGTTGATCGCCTCCACTGAGGCGAACCGTGACCTGTTAGAGTGTAGGCATCCGCACGGTGACACGAACCTCCCGGTCCGTGTAGAGTCCGCCGTCGTCGGCCCGGCCCCTCAGCAGATACGTCCCCGGCTCGCTGAACGTCACTTCCGTCACCCAGCGGCCATCCTCCGGCAGCTCAGGCGGAATCCAGAACGGCGCCCAAGGCGAGTTCGAAAACGGCCGCGTGTCTTCCCAGACCGCGGGCTGCGGCGGATTGAACGAAACCGCGTCCTGACCCCCTTCCGGACCCCGAAAGATATGCCAGCTGATGTTCAGCCCCATGATCTTCTCGGGCGTGATCCGCGAAGGTGGAGCCCGCAAGGCTCTCGCCAGGTCCAGGTTGCCTTCGTCGTCGATCGGTAGTCTACCCCCAGCCCTCCTGGGTAGCCCGTCGTCAGAGACCATGGCGACCAGCCGGACGGGCCGCCCCACGACCGCCTCGATCTCCGCCGGCGTTTCCATCTCGACTACCGGTGGGGTATGGGCGCGGAGCGCGGGGTTGCTCGACCCGGCCCCCAAAGCGCCGTTCTCCGACATGATGACGACGTTATCGACGAAATAGTCCCGCCCTAGATGGCCGTACGCTTGCTGCTCTACCCCATTGACGCGCAGCGTCCAAATCAGCTCCTGCTCTCCGAAGTCCGCCGGCACGCGGACCTCGAACACGAACCGATTCCGTCTGGGAAGGAAATGCGTGTTCTGCCCGCGATCCTGCGGACCCGGCGAGAAGTAGTTGTCGGCTCCGACCGGTATGTCCGGCTGTTCTTCCCAGTTCCGGTTCATGTAGCCGAACATCAGGTTGAACGTCCCGTCGGCGTTTTCCGTCCACCCCTCGAACGCGGGCGAGATCGACTGTCCCTTGTTGAACGTAAGTCCCTGGGCTTCCGCGACGGACGGCGCCCCCAGCACGAAGCCGAGGGCGACCGCCATTCCGATCGCGGTCATGAGGGACCTTTGCGGCATCTTTCTCACTGCTGGTCCTGTCCTCCCGCCGGCGTCGGAGTCGGCGTAGCGCCTGGCGTTTCCACGATCGCCAGACATAGTGGACACCCGATGAAGTAATCGTTCTTCGTCAGGCCGTGGTACTCGACCCGCTCTTGAACCTCCTTGACGAACTGCTCCTCCGACATCGACACGCGCTCCCCGAGGTCGATGAACATGTTCGCCACGGACCGGTTACCAGCGCCCTGCCAATTGCGGGAATCCGCCACGTTGGGGTTCGTCTCGGAGTTGTTCATGTAGCCGGTGATGTGCAGCACGGTCCCCGGTGGGATGAGCGGCTGGTAGTTCTCATCGAAGACGTAGGTCCGAACCCAGTTGTGGTCGTAGCCCACGCAAGCCAGCGTCTCGGCCTTGAATCCCCAGATGGCCTCGAGGCACATGCGTTCGCCGGGCGCGTGCAGGTGCGGCTCGAAGCTGACGATCTTCGTCGGCCGCGTGACCACGGTATAGGCCTCCAACCGCTGTCCATCTAGTCCGGGCTGGATGTCGATGTCCGTGCCGTTCGCCAGGGAGGTGATGCTTCCCTGGTAGAGGGGCTCGTAGTCTTCGGGGAAGAACTCGAACGCGATCTCCAAGTGGGCGGTCGTGTTGCGTCCATTCGAGTGCAGGTGAATGGACTCGGACTGAATCTCGGAGCCCGCATGGAGCATGCGACCCGCGCCTTCGGCAAAGACGTCGGGATTACGCCCGACCTCGTGAACGGGCCAGAAGGTCGCACGGGGCGTTCCCGGCACCCGGGTGTTCCAGATCATGTGATGGAAGACATACTTGCCTCCAACGGTCGCCGTCCCGGATCCGCCAGTGGGGACGTCGTTGACCTCGCGGACCTGGACTGCCTTGACGTACCTGTCCTCTTCGAGGCCGGTGGGGATGCTCGTGATCTCGCCCCACCAGTCCGGAGCATCGCCATCGACCACGATGTCCTCGCCGATGACGACCAGATCCGGACGAATCGTCCACTGCGAACCGTCGGTCCACTCGAGCGGCTCAGGCAGGTCTGCCGGGTTGCCCTCGGGCGTGCCGTTGTCGACCCAGGCCTGGATCAGCCCCAGCTCGAGATCGGACAGCGAGTTGTCGTTCTGGTAGTGCTGAATGCCGATTTCCTTCTCGACGTACCAAGGCGGCATGGCACCCATCCGGTCGCGGATGGCGGTGCGCTGCCGAATCCTCGACGCATAACGCCGCACCTCGTTGTACTCCACGAGCGACATGGGGCCGCCGCCGTCCGGGCGGTGGCAGTTCTCACAGCTCCGCTGGAGAATCGGGGCGATGTCCCTCGAGAACGTCACCTGAGTAGGATCGATCCCGAAATCCCTCACGTCGTAGAGGTGCAGCTCTCGCGATGCCATGGCCACGGCAGACTGAGCCTCGACAACGGCGGGCAGCACGAGGAGAAGCGCGAGCGGCGCGAGCATGCCCCAGCTGCGAAGGGTGGGGGAAAGCCTCATGGAAAGAACTCCTACCTGAGAGTGACGCATACGTCCGGACTTCTAGACTATAGAGTAGGTTAAGCTACGCATTTCTAGTCGTACGTTCCACCACCCCTCCGGGTTTCGTGGCATGTGGCCGACTAATTCGGCAAAGGGATCGCACGCTCGGTGAGCACCTCGGCGAGCACCCTCGACCCGTTGACCCCCGAAGGAAAGCCCGAGTAGAGCGTGACCTGTGCCATGAGCTCGGACAGTTCCTCGGGGGTGATGCCGTTGTCGAGTCCCCTGCGGAGGTGAACCCGCAGCTGGTCCGTCTGGTAGGCCGCCTGGGTCATCGCGATGGTCACGAGGCTTCGGTCTCGGGGCGACAGCTCCGGCCGAGTCCACGTATCACCATACACGAGCCCGTCGATGAGCGTGTCGAGGTAGGGCGCTCCCGGAAAACGGGAGTCAGGCAGGGGAAGGCCCCTCGCCTCGAAGACCTCCGCCAGGACCCGGGCTGCGTTGACGCCGGTCGGGAAGCCGGAGTAGAAGGTCACGTGGGTGACGGCCTCCGAGAGCTCTTCCTGGGTGACCCCGTTGTCGAGGGCTCGCCCCGCGTGATACCTGACCTCACTCGAGGCATAAAGGGACGCACCGACAGCGACCGTGATGAGGCTCCGGTCGCGGGGTGAAAGTTCGGGGCGCTCCCACGTCTCGGCGTAGACGACTTCGTTGAGCAGGTCGCGCAGATAGGGCGTCTGGGGGAAGGCCCCGGGGAATTCGAGTTCCGGATTCACCGGCGGTTGGCGCGAGGAGGCCCCCGGGGGTGTGGTCGGGAGGCCACGCTCCGCGAACACCTCCGCGGCGACTCGGGCCGCGTTCACGCCAGTCGGAAATCCCGAGTACCACAGCACATGGGCGATGAGCTCGGAGATCTCGGCCTGAGTGACCCCGTTGTCGAGCGCCCTACCCATGTGGATCCGCAGCTCGTTGGTCGCATAGAGCGCCTGGGTCACGGCAACGGTGATCAGGCTGCGATCCCTGGGGGAGAGCTGTGGACGTTCCCAGATGTCACCGTACAGAACGGCATCTCGGATCTCGCCCAGGTAGGGCGCAGCGTCGTACGCGCCGACGGGGGCTGCTGGCTGCTGCGCCGTAGAGGTCCGCGGCAGGAGCGTCCCGAACAGGGCCAAGGAGCACAGGACCAAGAGGCGTGGGTGGGGCGGACGGGCTGAACCGCGCATGTCGTGTTCTCCTTTCTTCGCTGAGCACCGAATCCGGATCGCCAAAGTGGGTGGCCCGAGGCCGGTTGGAAAGCCGTTCCCCAAGCGCTTGTCCGCCCCGCAGGGGAGGGCTAGCTTCTCGGCCCTGATAGTTGAGAACGGATCTCATTCGCAAATAGGGTCACGGATTGAGCCTCACCCTCTGGGTCGTTCTGGCCCTGCAGCACCTCGCGGCCGGCCTGCTGTCCCCCTCCCTCATGCCACGCGTCGAGCGCGAGGCGTGGCTGATGGGCACGCGCTTCCACGTGGTGATCGAGGGTGTCGACAGGGCCACGGCGGACCGACTCGGGGAATCGATGCTCCGTGAAGTCGAGCGCATCGATGCCCTGCTCAACACCTGGGACCCCTCGACCCCGTTGGGCCGCCTGAACCAGGCGCCGCCGAGCAGCTGGACTGATGTGGACGGCGAGCTCGCTGCGCTCCTGCGGGAGAGCTCGGGCTGGGCTGATGCGACCTCCGGCGCCTTCGACACCCGAATCGGTGCGCTCATCGACGCCTGGGACCTGCGAGGGAGCGGGCGTTCGCCTCAAGCGGGTGAGCTCGCAGCGGCCCTCGCAGCGAGCGGCCCAAATGCGGTCGAGCTTGGCGAGCGGGGTCTGATGCGGTCGTCCGGGGCCGCCTGGATGGACTCGGGCGGCTTCGGGAAGGGCGCGGCGCTTCGGGCGGCCCGCCGATTGATGGACGAGTCGCCTGTACCCAGCGAGGCCCGGGTCCTACTGGACCTCGGGGGGCAGGTCTTGGCGTTCGCCCCGTTCGCGTCACCCTGGATCGTAGACGTCGCGCACCCACTTCGCCGCTTTGAATCCGCGGCCACCCTCTCGGTCCACGACGGATCGGCGTCTACGAGCGGCAGCTCCGAGCGGGGACGCCATATCCTCGATCCGCGCAGCGGACTCCCGGTCGACCCTTGGGGAAGCGTCACCGTCGTCGATGCGGACGCCTATACCGCCGACGCTCTGTCGACCGCGCTCTACGTGATGGGCCCTCGAACGGGTATCGCGTGGGCGGAGCAAGCCGGTGTGGCCGCGCTCTTCCTCGAACTCGACGGCGAAACGGTACGCCCCGCCTGGACCTCGGCCATGGAGCCGTGGCTCCTAGAGCCCCCCGCATCACCCCAGCCAGACAAGGAACGATAGACTCGTGAAGATCGCACCGATCCTCGTGGTTCTCGCCGTGACCGCGTTCAGCGCGCCGGACACTGAGCTCATGGCGCAGGCCACGGACTCCGCTCGCATCGCTTTGCTCGAGCGTCAGGTGGAGGCGATCACTCGAGAATTGGAGCGGGTCAGCTTGGGGGGCGACATCGTCCAAGCCGACTCCTCCGTCCAAGGCCTGGGACCCGCCGCGTCACGCGTATACCGGGTGAGTGAAGGCGTCTCGATTGGCGGATATGGTGAGATCCTGTACGAGCGATTCGCCAATGAAACACAAGGAGGGGGGCCCTCCGGAGCCCTGGACCGCTTCGACGCGCTGCGTGCGATCCTCTACGTCGGCTACAAGTTCAACGACCGTCTGCTGTTCAACTCCGAGATCGAGGTCGAGCACGCCAGCGAGATCTTCCTCGAGTTCGCCTACCTCGACTACAAGTTGACCGACAACGTCGGCGTCAGAGCGGGTTTGGTGCTCGCTCCTCTCGGCCTCGTCAACGAGCTGCACGAGCCGCCCGTCTTTCTCGGCACGGAACGGTCGGTCACCGAGAGTCGCATCATCCCGACGACGTGGCGCGAGAACGGCATCGGTCTCTTCGGCGGGACCGATGCGTTCGCCTGGCGCGCGTACCTCATGAACTCCTTCGACGGTTCCGGCTTCACGGCGGCCGGACTGCGGGGAGGACGTCAGAAGGGGGCGACCGCACTGGCTGAGGACCTGGGCGTCGCGGCTCGTTTCGACTTCGTCGGCACCCCTGGGCTCATCCTCGGAGCCTCCGCGTACCACGGCCAGACCACTCAGGGCCAGCAGTTGGCCGGGGAGGACGTAGGTGGCCGCGTGTTCGTCTGGGATGTCCACGGAGACCTCGACCTGCGCGGGTGGGACCTACGCGCGCTCATGGCGGGTGCCCAGGTGGACCAAGCCGACGAGCTGAACCAGCTCAATGGCCTCACCGGCCCGGATGGCATCGGGTCGGCCATGCTGGGTTGGTACCTCGAGGCGGGCTACAACGTGCTGCGGCGCACGGACACAGCGCATCAGCTCATTCCGTACGTGCGGTACGAGCGCGTCGACACGCAGCGGAGCGTGGCGGCAGGGTATTCGCCCGACCCCGCGAACGACCTCACGGTGACGTCGCTCGGGTTCGCGTGGAAGCCTGCCCCCCAGGTCGTCACCAAACTCGGGTACCAGATCCACTCGAACGAGGCCGATACGGGCGTGAATCAATTCAACGTCCAGTTGGGGTGGCTATTCTGAGAAGACGCGCCTTGACTGCACTCGCTTGCCTCGGGGCGGCGGTCTTCCCGGCCATCGCCGGGGCCCAGACGCTCACGCAGGACGAGGCCCTCGCGCTCGCGTTTCCGGATGCACAGCTCGAACGACGGACGGCTTTCCTGGGCGACGAGGACCTCGCCGCCGCCGAGCGCCTCGCCGGCCCCGATGTGGAGGTCCGGTCGAGCGTGGTCAGCTACTACGTGGCCTCACGCGGCGGCGAGCCAGTCGGAGTCGCGTACTTCGACGCGCACCGGGTCCGCACCCTCCCGCAGGTGCTCATGATCGTGGTCGGCACCGACGGACGCGTCGTGCGCATCGAAACCGTGAGCTTTCGCGAACCGCCGGAGTATCGCGCACCGGACGGGTGGCTACGCCAATTCAATGGGCGCAGGCTCGACCGGGCGCTCTCCCTGCGGGGTGATATCGCGACGATCACAGGCGCGACGCTCACTGCGGGGGCGGCGACTCGCGCCGCGCGGCGCGCGCTGGCCCTCCACCAAGTGATCGACCCGCTCTCGGAGACTGCCCGTTGAAGCCGTTCCCGCGTTGGTGTATCTGGATCGGCTCCGTGGTCTCGGGCCTTTCGGGGCTGGTCTACTGGTGGATGGACCACATGATGGAGCCGGTCGGAGAGTTTGCTGTCATCAATCATCCGCTGCAGCCTTGGGTGCTCAAGGCTCATATCGTGACGGCGCCTCTCCTCGTGTTCGCCATCGGGCTCATCGCCGTGGACCACATCTGGAAGCAGTACCGGCTCGGCATCAAGGCCGGGCGGCGGTCCGGCCTGTCGGCCATGTGGGTCTTCGGGCCGATGGTCGTAAGCGGGTACCTCATCCAAGCGGTGACGGCCCCGGGATGGCTGTCCGCGCTAGGATGGATCCACCTGGGTACGGGGGTGGGGTACCTGCTCGGACTTGCGGCCCATCAAGCGGTGGTGCCGAAGCGCTGGGCGCGGCGCCGGACGCGCGAGCTGGACCTCGCGGTCTACCGGCCTCCGTCGAGCCGTCCGGCGGCCTGAGGCTGCGCCCGGGCAAGTCGCCCAAGTCGCTCCTTCTACGGGTCGCTGAGGCTCGTTAAATTCTCTCATGTTCCGCTACGCCAGCCGGTCGTGGGGGCCTCGCTCCCAAACGGCACCTCTCGCCCTGGCGCTCCTTCTCGGAGCCGCCGGGGCGTTCTCGTTGGGCGGAGCGCCGCTGGCCGATGGCACATGTGCGGTCACGGCCTCCTCGACTCACACCATCGATCCGTCGGTGGGTGGGACCGCTTGGAGTCAGCGCCTCGGCTTGCCCGAGGAAGCGGAGCCCCAGCTTGTCGACCGACGGGCCGAGTCCCCGCGGTCCAGCACCCCGGGGCAGCAGAGCCCGGCTTACCGTCCACTGGCGACGCGCACTGCTTCAGTCTCCAGACACAGCAGTGATCGGGCAGACCCCACACTGCTCGGCGCTCGTCTGCTCGGGCTGACCGGCACACCGGCGAACGCACCTCCGAGGTCGTAGACGGCGCTCACGTCAGCGCCCACAGCGATCCTCCGCGCGATCCCGCGCGGGGTCCACGACCTACAGGCCGTTCGCGGCCAGGAATGCGTTCACCATGTCTACGTCGATCATGCTCGTTGCCCAGGTCCCGCCCACCACCGGAGTCGCTCAAGCACTCCACCGGATCGTGCAGGCTCTTCCGACGGACCCGGCCTCACTCTTCGTGATCGCCTTGCTTGTCGGCTCGGCTGTGCTTGTCTTGTGGGCTGGACGACCCAAAGGAGGTCGGCCCGCCTAGGCGGGCCGGGAACGATGCGACAGACGCCCCCGCCATTCCTCGATAACTCGACGAAATGACCGCCCTGATCTGGGCCGGATTCATCGTCCTGATCTTGGCCTTCTTGGCCCTCGATCTGGGTGTATTCAACAGGCGTCCCCACGAGATCTCGGTGACGGAGGCGCTCTGTTGGACCGGCTTTTGGATCCTCACGGCACTCGCCTTCAATGTGCTCGTGTACTGGTTCTACGAGAACAATTGGATGGGGGCCGGACTCCAGTTCTCGCCCGACATCGACGGCCGCACGGCCGCTGTGGAGTTCCTCACCGGATACCTGCTGGAGAAGTCGCTCAGCCTCGACAACATCTTCGTCATCGCGCTGATCTTCTCCTACTTCAAGGTCCCGCTCGCCTACCAGCATCGCGTACTGTTCTGGGGTGTCGTCGGGGCACTCGTCCTGCGTGGGATCATGATCGGCGCCGGGGCTCTGTTGCTCCAGAACTTCGCCTGGATGACTTATGTGTTCGGCGGCCTGCTCCTCTTCAGCGCCGCGAGAATGCTGGTGGCTCGTCACGACAATCTCACGGCCGAAGACAACTTCGTCGTCCGCTCGACGAGGCGCTGGATCCCGGTCACAGAGAAGTTTCACGGGGCGAAGTTCTTCGTCGTCGAGAACGGGGTCCGGATGGCGACCCCACTCTTGCTTGTTCTCATCATGGTCGAGACGACGGACGTCTTCTTCGCGGTCGACTCCATCCCAGCGATTTTCGCGGTGACCGACCAGCCCTTCATTGTCTACACGTCTAACATCTTCGCCCTACTCGGGCTGCGCGCTCTTTATTTCGCGCTGGCGCCCCTGCTTCAGCGGTTCCGCTACCTGAAGGCCAGCCTCGTCTTCTTGCTGGCCTACGTCGGCGTGAAGATGCTGCTCGCGCACCACTACCCGATCCCGGCAATGGTCTCGCTGGCCATGATCGGGGGGATCTTGGCGGTGGGCATTCTAGCATCGCTCATCGGTTCCAGCCGAGACACGGCCGCGCTAGCTCCTCCAGTTTCGGGCCGTCAGCTGGCCCGCACGACCGTCTCTGCGGCCTGGAAAGGCGTGGTCCTCATCGTCGGCGGCACGATCCTGGTGATCGGCATGGCGATGATCGTGCTACCGGGCCCAGCTGTGGTGGTGATCCCGGCTGGGCTCGCGGTTCTCGCCACTCAGTTCGTGTGGGCACGGCGCCTTCTTGAACGCGTGCGCGGCGAGGTCAACGAGGGCGTCGACAAGATGCGCGACGACTTCAGAGCCGCGAGGCGGCGCGGCCGAGACGACGGCTGACGGTTGGGGAGCTAAGCCGACGCAGCTCGCTTACTTCTCCGCGCCCACCAGACTCGCCTCGAGCGTGATCTCGACCGACGCCAAAGCCCGCGACACCGGGCAACCCTCCTTGGCCTCGCCCGCGATCTTCTGAAACGTCTCGGGGTCGATTCCCGGCACGTCGCCCTCACAAACCAGTTCGATGAGGCTGATCGTCGGCTTGCCGTCGACGGGCCCTATGTGAACTCGGGCGGTCGTTTGGACAAGCGTCGGCTCGTGGCCTGCCTGCGCCAGCATGTTGCTGAACGCCATCGAGAAGCAGCCCGCGTGTGCCGCACCGATGAGTTCCTCGGGGTTCGTGCCCGGGCCGTCCTCGAAACGCGAGCGAAAGCTGTACCGCCCCTCGAAGGCACCGCTTCCCAACGCCATCGTTCCGCTGCCCTTCCGGAGATCTCCCCCCCAACGTGCATTCGCTTCTCGAATCATCTTCCCGTCTCCCTTGAGGTTCCTCCCAACGTCACGCGCCGCCCCATCCACGCCCCACTACACGACGCGACGAACTGCAGCAGCACGAGGCCGAGCACGAGCCGCACCGACTCGACTCCGCCGGACTCAACGGTCAGCGTCACCACGAACCACACCAGCACGCTGAAGAAGGTGATCGCCGCCCCGTGCAGCAGGGGGGCGTCGCTCCAGCGCATTCCGACCAGCATGCCGCCCACGAAGAAGCCCCCGCCCATGGACACGCCGATCCAAACGGCTGCGCCTTGACCGGGCTGAACCAGCCCGAGGCCGACACCGCCCAGGTAGAGCCCTGCCGTCACGGATGCGGCGATGAGCCAGCCCCCTATGACCCAACCTGCGTGGAGGTTGGAAAGATGCTCGGATTGCATGAGGTCTCGCGTCTCCTAGATGTCGAACTCGAACTGGAGCCCGGTAAACGTAAGTCGATGGTGTGGCGTCACGCCCAGCTCGTCGATGGCGGCACGGTGCTGCGCCGTGCCGTATCCGACGTTGGCGTCCCATGCGTAGCCCGGGTACCGCAACGCCAGGCGGTGCATCAGTCGGTCGCGAACGACCTTCGCCACGATCGACGCGCACGCAACGGAGTGGACGAGTGAGTCTCCGTCGACGACCGCATCGTGTTCACGGCCGAGGTACTTCACTGGTAGGCCATCGACGACCACGTGGTCCGGCCGCACCCGCAAACGAGCGAGGGCTCGCTGCATGGCCACCGTCGTCGCACGAAGTATGTTGCGTCGGTCGATCTCGCGCACGGAGGCCGCCCCGATGCCGACTGCGAGGGCCGCAGCAAGGATCTGAGTGAAGAGCTCCTCCCGGACCCGGGCAGAGAGCACCTTCGAGTCGTCCGCTCCGTCGACGAATACTCCTTCCGGCAGCACCACCGCCGCCGCGAGCACCGGACCCGCCAAAGGTCCCCGACCGGCCTCGTCGACTCCCGCCACCAAACGACCGCGGCCCCAGAACCTCCGCTCGTATTCGAGCAGGTCCCGGGGCCGCTCTGGCCTGGTGTCTTCCGGCTTCATCGCCGGCGTCGTCAGCGGACTTGGCGCTTCTCCGCGATCCGGGCGGACTTTCCGCGACGGCCACGCAGGTAGTAGAGCTTGGCCCGGCGCACGCGCCCTCGCCGAACGACCTCCACACCCGTCACCGTGGGCGCGTGTAGCGGAAAGATCCTCTCCACACCGATGCCGCTCGAGATCTTGCGGACCATGAACGTCTCGTCGACGCCGCCGCCCTTCCGGGCGATGCAGACGCCCTCGAAGGCCTGGATGCGCTCCTTGGCGCCCTCGCGCACGAGGTACAGCACCTTGACGGTATCTCCTGGCGCGAAGTCAGGAGAATCCTCGCGGAGCTGTTCCTTCTCGAGTTCTTTGATGAGATCGGCCATGGTGGACTCCCGCGGCGTGCGCCCGAGGCATTCGGACAGAGACGAGTAAACTAATCAGGTCTCTCGGGGCGGTGAAGCCCTCTAGGAGCCCGTGGTAGTTGGCCCTCAATCCGGCTCGCCGTCGAGGAGCTCGGGCCGGCGCTCCCGCGTGAGTCGCTCGGCCTGTTCCGCCCGCCAGGCCTCGATGCGGGCGTGATCGCCCGACCGCAGCACGTCCGGCACCACATGGCCCCGGTACTCGGGCGGGCGCGTATAGGAGGGCGGCGACAGAGAACAGCCGTCGTAGAAGGAGTCCGAGGCCGCGGAGTCGTGGTCGCCCAGCGCGCCCGGAAGTAGCCGCACCACGGCGTCCGTGACCGCCAACGCCGCGACTTCACCCCCTGACAGGACGAAGTCCCCCAACGAAATCTCATGCGTCGCCAAGTGATCCGCGACGCGTTGATCGACGTCCTTGTAGTGGCCGCATAGGAGCGTCAGCTCTTGTCCGACGCTGAAGCGGACAGCCTGCTCGTGCCGAAACGGACGACCCCTGGCGGAGAGCAAGACGATGGGGCCCGAAGGGGCGAGGTCGTCGACGGCCTCGAAGAAGGGCTCGGGCTTCATGACCATCCCCGCGCCGCCCCCATAAGGGACGTCGTCCACGGTCCGATGCTTGTCTTTGGTGTAGTGCCGAAGATCGACGACGCGATATTCGACGATCCCAGCCGCGGCCGCCCGGCCAGGAATCGATAGCCCGAGAGGGCCATCGAAGAAGTTCGGAAAGATGGTGACGATGTTGACGCGCATACGCTACAGGTCGAGCAGTCCTTCGGGCGGGTCGATGACCATGCGGCCGGCTTCGGCGTCGACATCGATCACGATATGGCTCAGGAACGGGATCATGACCGTGCCGTTGGGGCCGCGCACCTCGAGCAAATCGGCCGGCCGGAGCTCATAGACCTCTTCGATTTGGCCCACCGCCTCCCCACCTTTGGTCACCACCTCCATCCCCAGAAGCTGGTGGTAGAAGAGTTCTCCTTCCGCCAGAGGCTCGAGGGCCTCGGTTTCCAGGAAGAGGTAGCGCCCCTGGAGCCGCTCCGCGCCCTCGCGGTCCCGGACACCGCCGAAGGACACGAGGTAGCCCCGCTTGAAGGGGCGAACCGAGTCGAGCCGCAACGGCGCGAGGTCGGGGTCGGGTTGGGTGCCGTCCACATCGCCGGGGAGCAGCAGTGCCCCGGGCGCATAAACGCTCTCAGGGCGGTCCGTGAGTGGCCAGGCGAACAGCTCGCCCTTGGTCCCGTGCGGCTTGTTGAGATGCCCGACGACGAGAAATCTCGGGTCTTGTCGACCCATCGGTCAGGGCTGTCCGAGTGTTACTCGGACTTTTCCTCTTCCTCGGCGCTCGACTCTGCCTCGGCGTCAGCAGGCTCCTCGGTAGGGGCCTCTGCTTCCGCAGTCGCTTCCGCGGCCGCGGCGGCCTCAGCCGCGGCGGCCTCGGCAGCCTTCGCCTTCGCGTCCCCTGCCGCCTTCTGCTCCGCAGCGCGACGAGCCGCGAGCTCCTCGGCCCGCTTCGCCTGGCGCTCTTCTGCGTCCACCTCGCCGACGGCGACGACGGCATCCCCGCCAACGCGAGCTTTGGAGATGAGTGATTTGACGGTCCCCGACGGGCTGGCGCCCTCACCGAGCCAGTGGTCGACCCGTTGCATGTCCAAGACCAGGCGCGCGGGGTCGGACAGCGGCTTATAGTAGCCGAGCGTTTCCACGAAGCGTCCGTCCCTCGGGGACTTGCTGTCGGTTACCACCACGCGGTAGTGGGGCTGCTTCTTCCGGCCCATGCGCCGGAGTCTGATTCGTACGGGCATCGTCAGCGATTCATCTCAGAGTACAATCCACGGCGGTGGGCCGCGAAAAAGGCAGACGCAAAGGATACAAGGGGTGCAGGAGGCTGTACAGCGGCGGCTAGGATCCGAACGGCAGCCCAGGCATGCCCCCCATCATACCCTTCATCTGCTTGAGGAAGCCCTGCATCTCCTTGAACTGCTTCATCAAGCGGTTCACCTCGGAGACTGGACGCCCGCTTCCTTTGGCGATTCGCGCCCGGCGGGAGGCATTGAGTACCTCCGGCTTACGGCGTTCCTCCGGCGTCATCGAGAGGATGATGGCCTCGACATGCTTGAGGCGCTTCGGGTCCATGTTGGCCGCCGGAATCTTCATACGGCCGGCGCCGGGGATCAGCTTGAGAATTTGGTCGAGCGGACCCATGCGCTGGATCTGCCGCATCGCCACCAGGAAGTCCTCCAACGTGAAGCGGCCCTGCCCCATCACCTTCTTCTGGAGCTGGGCCTGGTCCTCGTCGGTGATCGCCACTTGGGCGCGCTCGACCAGCCCGACCACGTCTCCCATCTGCAGGATCCGGCCAGCAAGCCGCTGAGGATCGGCGGTGTCGAGGTCGTCGACCCCCTCGCCGACACCGACGAACTTGATGGGCTTGCCGATGACGCCGCGGATCGAGAGCGCAGCGCCCCCGCGGGCGTCGCCATCCATCTTCGTCATGACGACACCGGTGAGACCGAGGGCTTCGTCGAAGCCCTGGGCCACGTTCACCGCCTCCTGGCCGGTCATGGCGTCGGCGACCAAGAGGATCTCGGACGGAGCTGTGACGTCCCGGACGCGGCGCAGCTCGTCCATGAGGTCTTCGTCGATCTGGAGTCGACCGGCGGTGTCGATGATCAGGACCGAGTGCCCCTCGGCGCGCGCCCGCTCGAGGGCCTGCTGGGCTGCCGCGACGGGGTCTCCTCCGAACTCGCCCGCTGCCACGGGCACGCCGATCTGGGCGCCCAGCGTCTGCAGCTGCTCGATCGCGGCCGGGCGCTGGAGGTCGCACGCGGCGAGCATGGGCGTCGCTCCTTCCCGCCCCAGCCTGCGGGCGAGCTTCGCCGAAGAGGTGGTCTTCCCGGAACCCTGCAGGCCGACCATCAAGATCACGTCTGGACGCTGAGCTCCGGTCGCCAGCGTCGGGCTCCCCTCGCCGAACAGAGTAGCGAGCTCGTCGTGGACGATCTTTACGATCTGTTGTCCTGGTGAGACCGCCTTGAGGACGGCCTCGCCGAGCGCGCGCTCCTGCACCCGACCGAGAAAGTCACGCGTGACTTGGAAGTTGACGTCGGCCTCGAGCAGGACGCGCCGCACCTCGCGGAGCCCCTCCTTGATCATGGGCTCCGTGAGCACACCGCGCTGCCTGAGCTTCTTCAGCGCGGCGTCGAGCTTGGTGCCGAGTTCGTCGAACATGCGTTCCCTGGTCGTGGGCGGGCCGAAAGCTAGAGACGGGTCATGAGCCCCTCAACCCGACGGGGAGATGTATTCGTGGCATCGACTTTGCATAGCAGAGTACTTTATATATCAGCTGAGGGGCGCCAGGATGGCGTCGGAGACCCCCATACGGACCTAGCGCATGAATACGCTTACGGAGTTCCTCTTCCCGGCGCCCGCGCGGCGGACCACCGGGGCCATCGTCACCTGGTGGGAGCGGCGCCGCCTGGCCTACAACGCGTTCGTGGGCGCGGCAGGCCTTGTCTCGATCGGTGCCGTCAGCCTGGTATCCCTTATGCTCGGGGCCGGTGTGCCGAGGGGCGAATTCTGGATCGTGCCGATTGTCTTCGGCACGGCGGCGAACATCTGCTACCTGCTAGGGCCGCTCACGGAGCTGCTCATCCAAACGTTGTGGGGCCGCCAGGTCCTACCGACCGGTCCCATGCTCTACCGCATGGGGCTCACGTTTTCCGTCGGGCTCGCGCTGCTCCCGACGCTCTTGGCGGGGATCGCCTTGGTGGTCGGAACGGTGGTCGGACTTCTGTAGGGAAGCCTTCGGTCACCGGTTCAAACGGTACCTCAAACTGGGATGATCTGACTTCTCTGAGTGCCGACCGAAACCCAGCGCACGGGGGCGTTCGTCAGCTCCTCGATCCGGTCGAGGTAGGAGCGCGCGTTTCGCGGTAGGTCGTCCAGCTTGCGGGCCTCAGTCGTCGGGGCCTGCCAGCCCGGAAGCGTCTCGTAGACGGGCTCGATCTCCGACAGGGACCAGGTGTCCGCCGGGAAGAACTCTCGCACCTTGCCCGACGGCATGCGGTACCCCGTGGCGATCTTCAACTCCGGAAGCGTGTCGAGCACATCGAGCTTCGTAACCGCGATTCCGGTCAGCCCGTTCACCTGGGACGCATACCGCGTGAGTACCGCGTCGAACCAACCACACCGCCGCGGGCGGCCAGTGGTGGCTCCGAACTCACCGCCGAGCTTACGCACGTGCTCGTCCATCTCGGGCTCGAATGCGCTGGGCAGTGGGCCCTCCCCCACCCGAGTCGTATACGCCTTGACGACCCCGATCACATCGGTGATCGAGGTGGGCCCGATTCCGGTGCCGATCGCCGCGGCTCCCGCCGTGGTGTTCGACGACGTGACGAACGGATAAGTGCCGTGGTCGAGGTCGAGCGCGGTGCCCTGCGCTCCCTCGAGCAGGACGCTCCGGCCCCCTGCCAACGCGGCGCTGATCTCTTTGCCGACGTCCGCCGCGAGCGCGAGCAGCCGGTCCCCGAGCGCAAACGTGGCATCCATGGCGCGGTCCAGCTCCTCCGTGCCCGCGCCCAACTCCTCGAGCCTGCCGCAAACTCGCGCTTTGGCCGCGTCGACCCGCTTGGCGAACCGCTCCGGGGCCAGCAGGTCCGCCACCCGCACACCGCGCCGACCGGCCTTGTCCTCGTACGCCGGCCCTATGCCGCGTCCCGTAGTACCGATCTTGGTGACCGCCGAGTCTTCGACCGCCTTGTCGAGATACCTGTGGTACGGCATCAAGAGCTGCGCCCGGTAGCTCACGCCGACCCTGCCTTTGATGTCGATGCCCCTGTCGAGGAGAGCGTCGTATTCCTCGAAGAACTGCAGGACATCGAGCACAACCCCGTTGCCCAGCAGGCAGCGCCGACCTGAATGCAGAATGCCCGACGGGATCTGATGCAGGACGAATTGCCCGTCGCCTACGTGAACCGTGTGGCCGGCATTGGCACCGCCCTGATAGCGGGCCACGATATCGACGTTCTCCGCTAAAACGTCGACGATCTTCCCCTTCCCCTCGTCGCCCCACTGGCAGCCGACGACGACAGTGCACGCACCTTGCTCAGGCATGAGTTCCCCAAAATAGAAAACGGGCCGGTCCCCGGTGGGGGACGGGCCCGTTGGCTGCCGTATCCTTCGGGAAAAGCTAGGCGCGCCTCAAGGGAGTGTCAACGAAATCCCGGGTCATCTCGCCCATCAAACGCGAGCGAGCGTGAGGAGGCCCGCCGTCGCGAGGATCTCACGTATCTCCTCGACCTTGGATTCGGACGCCTTGGACAGAGGAGCGCGTGGGTCTCCACCGCGGAGTCCCAGTAGATCGAGGGCGGCTTTGACCCCGGGCACGCCCATCTGAGCGACGATGGATTGGTGGACCGGAGCGATGCGCTCCTGGATGCGACCTGCGTCGGCGACCCTGCCTTCGCGGTACGCCATAGTGATCTCCGCCGCACCCGCGGTCGCGAGAAGTCCGACCGCCACGATCCCACCCACCGCCCCCGTCTCGAGCGCGGCGTAGAGCAGTGCACCACTCCCCACGAGCACCTGGAAGTCGTCCGCGGAGTGCTGAACCAGTTCGCCTACCAGGTCCAGCTTACCGCGAGAGTCCTTGATGCCCACGATGTTCGGGTGACGGGACAGCTCTTCGACGAGCCCAGTCGGCAGGTCCAGCGTGCTCATGCGTAGCGGCACCTGATAGACCAGGACCGGCACGGGGGAAGCATCGGCGATCTCTTTGTAGTGCCTAGCCAACACCTCCGGCGTCATCGCCCCCTTGAAGAACACGGGCGGCTGAACCAGTACGGCATCGGCACCCGCCGCCCCAGCTCGGCGAGAGAGCTCGACGGTGCCCCGGGTCGACTCGACTCCGGTGCCCACGATGATGAGCGCATCTTCAGGGACCACGTCGGCGGCAGCCTCGAGGAGGACCTGACGTTCCGCCTCGTCCAGGAGCACCGACTCGCCGGTCGTGCCGGCAATGAGGACACCCCTTATGGGGCTCTCGAACCAGTGCCTCAGATTGGACCGGAAGGCGACGACGTCGATGTCGCCCGTGACGGGATCGAACGGCGTGGTGACGGGAAGGAAGGTCCCGCCGAGGTTCAGGCCCAACTCAGCGGCCCATCATCTTAGTCATTTCGTCGGCCAGATCCTGTGTCCCGCCCGTGCGCGATCCGCCCTGCTGAGACCGCGGGTCGCCGAACATGTTCATCTTGAGGTCGAAATCGGCCGGGTTGTTCGCGGCGGCCTTGGCGACCTCGAACGCGACCTCCTTGCTCTGTACCAGCTCCTGGAGGTGCTGGTCGAAGCTCTGCGAGCCGTAGTGCTCTCGGCCTTCCTCGATGAGGTCGCCGATCTCCTCCATGCGGTCCTGGTCGCGGACGCAATCGCGGATCGTCGCAGTCATGATCATCACCTCCACGGTGGCGACGCGGCCACCCTCGGTGCGCTGCACGAGACGCTGGGACACCACCGCCTGAAGCGACTCCGAAAGACGCACGCGGATCATTTCCTGCTCGCTGGGCTCGAAGACCGCGATGATGCGCGAGATGGTCTGGACGGCGTTCTTGGTATGCAGCGTCGAGATGACCAGGTGCCCGGTCTCGGCGGCCTTGAGCGCGGTCTCGATGGTGATCTTGTCTCGCATCTCACCGATTAGGATCACGTCCGGGTCCTGCCGGAGTACGGACCGGAGCCCCGTTGCGAACGAGTCGGTGTCGGTGCCGATGTCGCGCTGTGTAATGGACGACTCGTTGTCACGATGCAAGAACTCGATCGGGTTCTCGAGCGTGACCACGTGAAGTTGCTTGTTTCGGTTGATCCAGTTGATCATGGCGGCCATGGTCGAGCTCTTCCCAGAGCCCGTCACCCCCGTCACGAGAATCAAGCCACGCTCCGCCGCCGCGATCTTGTTGATGATCGGAGGAAGACCCAGGTCTTCAACAGACGGGATCTCGATAGGAATCGCCCGCATCACGATCATGGGCGAGCCACGTTGCTTCATGATGTTGACGCGGAAGCGACCCACACCGGGGATGCCCCAAGAGCAGTCATAGTCGAGCAGCCTCTCGAAGTCCTTCTTGTCCTCTTCGTGAGGAATCAGCTGCAGCGCGATCCCTTTCACCTGCTCGACGGTAAGCCTCTGCTGGGTGAGGGGCTGCAGGACGCCGTGGATCCGGGCCCGCATGAAGTCACCGGCCTTGATGTGGATGTCGCTGGCGCCGCGCTCGACGGCTGCCTTGAACAGTTCCTGCATGGTGCTCCTCCGGAATCCTTAAGCGATACCCGAAAATAGGTGCGACGAGCAGCGAACGCGATTCAAATAATCGCGCTGCGCCAGTCGAGGCCCATCTTCCGGCGCACCTCGGTCATCGTTTCGCGAGCGATGCCCCTGGCCCGTTCAGCCCCGTCGTCGAGCACCTTCCGAACGTCCTCGGGATGGGCGCGGAAGTGCGCGGCCCGATCCCGGAACGGCGCGAACGCGTCAGCGATATTGTCCGAGAGGATGCGCTTGCAGTCCACGCAACCGATCTCGGCGGCCCGGCACTTCGCCTCGATGTCGGCGCGCGTAGCGTCATCCGTGAAGTGTCCGTGTAACGTGAAGACGTTGCAGATCTCAGGGCGACCGGGGTCGTCGCGCCTGATGCGTTGCGGGTCGGTGACCGCGGTGCGCACGCGATCCCACACCGCGTCCGGCTCGGCGAGGATCCCGACCGTATTGCCGAGCGACTTGCTCATCTTCGCGTTGCCGTCGAGCCCGAGGATTCGCCCGACGCCTTTGTCGATCAGCGCTTCGGTCTCGGGAAACGTGTCCCCATATGTGGCATTGAATTTTCGAGCGATGTCACGCGTCAGCTCGAGGTGTTGGCGCTGGTCCTCTCCGACCGGGACGGCCTCCCCCTTGTAGAGGAGGATGTCGGCGGCCTGGAGGATCGGATAGTTCAGAATGCCTGCGGGGATCGACTCGAAGTGCTGAGACTTGTCCTTGTACTGCGTCATGCGCTCCAGATCGCCGACCGGCGTGACTGCGTTGAAGAGCCAGGCCAGCTCGGTGTGTTCATGCACGTCCGACTGGACGAAGATGATCGCCTTCTCCGGATCGAGCCCGACCGCGAGAAAGGACACCGCGAGGTCCATGACGTTGGCTGGCATCTCGGCCGGATCGCCGCCGGCCGTGATGGCGTGGTCGTCGACGATGCAGAAGACACAGTCGTACTCGGACTGCAACTCCACCCAGGGCCTGAGCGCCCCGAGGTAGTTTCCGAGATGCGCCTCACCGGACGGCTGCATGCCGCTGAAGACGCGCTTCTTGCGGCCGGCGCGGTCGGTCTTGCTCATGCGGTCAGGTGGGTTGGGGCCGGAACGAGAGGCCCGCTAACTTAGCGGCCCCCCGACCGGCGTGGCACCTCGATCTCGAGCGTCCCTCCTTGAATCCACTCGTCAGTACGGCCCTCGCGGCCGCCGAGGCCGCAGTGCGGATTCACCGAAGGGACGCGCAAAGCGTTTCGCTCCTTCGTGCCACCGAAAAGTCCCGCGCCGACTACGTGTCCCAAACGGACCTGGACGCGCAGGCAGCCGCCCTCCGGGTCATCGCCGAGCGGCACCCGAAGCATGCGATCCTCGCCGAGGAGGGGGCGGGAACCGTGTCTGAACAGCTCGAGTCGTGGGACGGGCGCCCACTGTGGATCGTCGACCCGCTCGACGGCACTGCGAACTTTCTCCACGGCCACCCACTCTACTGCGCGTCGGTGGCTGTCGCCTCAGACGGCCAACTGATCGCCGGAGCGGTCGTGTCCGGCTCGTCGGGCGAGCGCTGGTGGGCCGCCGAAGGCGAGGGAGCCTACAAGGACGGTCGGCCTATCCGGGTCTCCACGTACAGTCGGCTCCGCGACGCATTGGTCGGAACCGGCTTCCCTTTCAAGAAGGTCGAGGTGCTCCATGAGTATCTCGGACAACTCGACCGCGTACTTCGTGCCGCCTCGGGCGCGCGTAGGGGCGGCTCCGCGGCGCTCGACCTCTGCTATCTCGCCCAGGGGTCCCTCGACGCTTTCTGGGAGGAAGTCCTCATGCCGTGGGACTTTGCGGCGGGAGTCGTCCTCGTCAAAGAGGCGGGCGGGGTGATCGTCGGCCCCGAAGGTGGCGCGCTCGCGCTGGCAGAGGGGCCGGTGCGAGGGGCGAACAGCCAGGAGATGTTGGAGCAACTCATGGCGGTGCTCCGGGGCTGAGCGGTCAGTCCAGCTCACGCACTCGTAGCCTGGCTTCCTTCCGTGCCGAACGGGTGACCACCGTCATGTGGCTCTGCAGGCAGGTTCCGTTCACTCCCCGCCGGAGACATTGCTCGACCCGCCTCCCTTCCAGCACGGTGGCCACGACATCACCGGTGACCGTGCCGCTTCCCGGCCGCAGCACGTACGACACGGCCCCGCAAGGAAACGTGCGGAGGCGCCGCTCTGCTGGCGCATGGCTTCCTCCAGGATCGACGCTCCGAAACCTGGAGAGGCCGCAGCGGATACGCAACTCGGGGGACCAGAACGGGCCCGGGCTCTCGCCCGGACCCGTCGCGACCGGTCCGCAAACGCGGTCCGTACCCCCAGGACCTCCTAGCTCTTGGAGATCTCGATCTTGCGGCCCTTGGCCTCGGCAGCCTTGGGCAGCCTGATCTCGAGGATGCCCTTGTCGAAGTGGGCCCTCGCATCCGCGCCGTCGACGGCGCGCGGTAGTGAGAACGACCGCCGGAACGCGCCGTAGGAGCGCTCCCAGAGATGGTAGTTCCGCTCCTCGTCTCCCTCGGTACGCTGCTCTGTCTTCTGGCCGCTGATGGTAAGGACGTCGTTCTCGAGCTCGATCGTCACGTCCTCCTCGGTGAGCCCAGGGAGCTCTGCCGAGAAGATCAGCTCGTCTGCAGTCTCAGAGACAGCAACCGGCGGCGACCAGAGTGTCCCTTCGCTGCGGCGGAGCGATGAGTCGTCGAACAACCGGGCCAGCCGGTTGGACACGTCGTCCAGATCGCGCCACGGGGAGTACACGGCATTGCGGAAGGGATACTTGACGATGGCCATTTCAGCCTCCGGGTTGGTTAGTCAAACAGAGATCGGTGAACCTGTGCCCTCTAACGAAGCAACCCGCGTGCCATCCACAGGGCCACAAGACCTGTCAAAGTGAACGTGTACAACGAGTTATGAGACCGATGGTCTGTCAGATTGACATCGTGACCTCTAGGTGGCTGCCGTTTCGGCAACGCACCGGGCGTCAGCCTGTGCTGGGCGACTCCGCCAGCGCGGCGAGCGCCATGTTCGCGGCGCCCATCGGCGGATCCACCTCGCGCGACTCCAGCCGAACCGGCAGGCTAGAAACCGCTCCGACTAGCGCGTCCCGAAGGGGCCCTCCGTCGCTGATGAGGCCACCCCAGAGAACGAGCGGCGCTGCCTCCGGCCACTGATCCGAGCCATCCAGCACGGCGCTGATATGAGCTATGAGATCGGACACGGCCGTGGCAAGGAGGTCTCTGGCCACCGCATCGCCCTCTGCGCTGGCCCGGGCCACGAGGGGCGCCAGGGCCGCCACGTCTCGCTTGGTCGCGTCCTCCCACCACGAGTCCAGATCCTGGGGTCCGCCGAGGGCCAGATGCGCCAGGAGCGAGTCGCGGAGCGCCGTCTCCGGCCCCCGACGGTCGTGCGCGCGAGCCACGGCTCGCAACGCCCCCGAACCGATCGCGAAGCCGCTCCCCTCATCGCCCAGCCGCTCGCCCCAGCCACCGACCCTGACCACCACTCCGGCCAGGTCGCGGGCCCACGCGATGGATCCCGTCCCGGCAATCAGGAGGATCCCAGCCTCCTCGCCGAACGCGTCGTGGAACGCAGCTTCGACATCGGTCCCCACCACGACTCGGTCCGCCAGGGCGGCCGACCCGAGCTCGCCGGCAACCGCTGACCTGGCAGCCTGCGCGCCCGCGCCGGCGAGACCAGCCCACAAGAACGCCAGCGGAAGTTCGACTCCGGCGCGCTCTGCCGCGGCGTGCACGGCCCGGGACACATACAGCGCTGCTCGTTCTGGAAATTCGGCGCTCGCGACAGCGCCAGGCACTTCGGCGCGGGCGACTTCCTGGCCACGCTCGTCGACGATGACGGCGCGGGCATGCGTCCCGCCTCCATCGACCCCAGCGACGAGCGTCACGCCGTGCTCTCGTCGAGCACGAGCCCAATAAGGGAGCCGACAGCGAAGGTGATGACCGAACCCAGCAGGACGTACCACGGCCAGGCGACCAGGTCTCTGATGAGCGTCACCGAGCCGATACCTACCACCATGCCGATCATGACGGCGCGTTGGCCCGGGCGTTTCGTGAGCACACCTAAGGCGAAGGCCCCGAGGAGACCGCCATACACAAGCGAGGCGATGCCGAGCGCGACCTCAACGGCCGACGTCCCCTGGGACAGCGGGATGAAGAGGATCGCCCCGACGATCAGCAGTGTTGCCCAGAGCAAGGTGAAGGCCTTCCCTGCCCGCAGAATCCGCGATTCGTCGTCCCGCGCACCCGCCATCGGCGCCCAATAGTCGTACGCCGTCGCCGAAGCCAAGGCGTTGATGGAAGAGGAGAGGGACGACATCGCCGCGGCAAAGACTCCAGCGATCAGCAGTCCGGTAATGCCGGCCGGAAGCTCCTCGACGATGAACAGCGCGAAAATCTCATCCGAAACCGCGAACTCGCGGCCCCCGTAGAAGGCCCACAGGCCGAGCCCGACGAAGAGGAAGAGCGCGAACTGGAGGATGACGGCAAAGCCGCTGCCGATGAGTGCCTTCTGCGCGGCGCGCAGATCTTGGCACGTGAGGAGCCGCTGCACGATGAGTTGGTCCGTGCCGTGCGAGGCCATGGTGAAGATGGCTCCTCCCAAGACGCCGGCCCACAGGGTGTACGCGACGCTCATATCGAAGGACAGGTCGATGACATCCAACTTTCCAGCCGCGCGACCGCTGGCGAAAACCTCACCCCAGCCTCCGGGGACCAACGCCTGAACCGCACCGATCGCCACGAGTGCGCCCAGCAGGTAGAGGCCCATCTGGACCGCGTCGACCCACACGACCGCCTTGATCCCACCGAAGTACGTGTAGACGACCGTGAGAACGCCGATGACCACGATGGAGGCCCAGTAGGGCAGTCCCGTGATGAGCGCGAGCGGAATCGCGGTGGCGAACAGACGGACGGAATCGGCCAAGAGTCGGGTCACCATGAAGATCGCCGACGTGAAGCGCCGAGCGCCCAAGCCGAATCTCACTTCCAGGAGCGCGTACGCCGTGGTCAACGACCCCGCGTAGTACGCGGGCAGAAGGAGCATGGACACGAGCACCCGGCCGATCAGGTATCCCAGCGTGAGCTGCAAGAAGACGAGGCTCCCCGTATACGCCACGCCCGGTATGCTCAGGAAGGTGAGCGTGCTCGTTTCCGTGGCGACCACCGAAAGCATGACGGCCACCCAGGGTAGGGAGCGGCTGCCGAGGAAGTAGTCGGTGCCGCCGGTCTGCCCCCTCCCGAGCCACGCTCCCCACGCCGTGATCCCGAGCAGATAGACAACGAGCACGACGAGGTCGAGCGTCGTGAAGCTCACGGCAGTCGCGGCTCTACCGGCTGGTCCGTGATGGCGAGCGCGGCGGCGTCATGTACCGCGCGGCGCAGCGCAACGTGCTTCTGGTTGTCGCGTGTAGGGTGGACCCGGTTGGTCAGGAGGACGACCCAGAGGTCGAGCTCCGGATCGATCCAGACCGACGTGCCCGTGAAGCCCGTGTGCCCGAACGCGGCCTCGGTCATGTAGTCGCCCGCAGACGATCGACCGGAGGGCGTATCCCAACCGAGTGCGCGAGTCGAAGTATCGTCATAGCGACTGGTGAACGCAGTTACGACGTCCTGGTCGAAAAGGCGTACGCCTTGGGGCCGAGCCACCGGACAGGGCTCGCCCGCCGGACCGGATGGACCGCACGCCGGCGCCATTCCGTCGTTGAGCATCATGCGTGCGAACACGGATAGGTCCACGGTCGTGCTGAAGAGCCCCGCGTGTCCGGCAACGCCTCCCATGGCGTCGGCGTTCTCGTCGTGCACCCGGCCCCACACGAGCTCACGGCGCCAGCTCGTGTCCAGCTCGGTCGCCGCGATGCGTGAGAGCAGAATGGATTCCGGGCGGTACCGGCTCTCCCTCATGCCCAACGGACTCCACACGCGCTCCCGCAGGAACGCGTCGAGAAGTTGTCCCGAGACCTCCTCGACGATCCAACCCAACGTGATGGCACCGATGTCCGAGTAGGTTGTCGTCGTGCCCGGGTCCGCGACGAGCGGCTCATCCGCTACCGCATCCTTGTACGCCTGCTCCCCTTCGATGTCGAGGAACCACCTCCGGAACGCCGGCAAGCCGGCCCGGTGGAGAAGCAGCTGGCGGACCGTCACCCCTGCCTTACGACTATCTCCCCTCGACCACCACGGCAGGTACGAGACGACGGCAGCGTCGAGATCCAACGCGCCCTCCCCGACCAGGACCATGACAGCAGTCGTGGTCCCTACCACCTTCGACACGGACGCCAGGTCGAAGAGGGACGTTGGCGTCGTGGGACGACCGCTTCCGTAGGCCAGCTCACCGTATCCGCCAAGCGTCACGAGGCGGCCATGTCGCCCGATGGCGACCGACACCGCGGATGCTGCGGAGTCCGCAATCGCCGCCCGGATGATCGAATCCACGCGCGCCAGTCCGTCAAGCGACATCCCGACGTCGACAGGGTCGGCCACCGACTGGTCCGCGCCGTAGCCGCTGCCTCGCACCGCGGAGGCGATGCCCACCTCCGCCAGCGGGTCCACGGCCGCTGCCATGAATCGGTCCGTCACCTTCGCGCGGTCCAACCCGCCACCCAGGGCGTGGAAGGGTGGCAGCGGGATCGGCAAACGCCCGCTGATCGCCTCTTCACCGAACAACGCCGAAAGCGCGGCCCTCTGGGAGACCTCCCGATCCCCCCATGCCAGGACGTAGCTGCCCACATCCGGGACCGCCGAAAGCAGATACGGGTTACCGAACGAAACGAGGACGGTGGGTCGCTCCGTCGCGCTACGGCGGATCAACTCCCTAAGCGGCTCCGCCAGGGCGTCGGGCCCTCCGCCAGCGGACGGCGACACATAGGCGCTAATCACGACCCGCGCCGCCCCTGCGAGCGCCGAGTCGGCCGTCGCGTACGCTGCAGAGTCACTCCGCTCGTCGAGACGGATTTCTCTCACGTCCACCAGACGGTCCATGAATCCAGGCGAAAAGGCCTGGCCCGCCCAGAGCATGCGTGAGGGTGCGTAAGCCAGGTGCAGCGTCGTGCCCGCCAGGTCTGGCGTCAGCGGGACCAGACGGTCCGCATCGCGGACCAAGGTGATTGAGCGCGTGGCCGCGGAATCGGCGAACGCCAGATGGGCCCCCGCCCCAACCACCTCACCGACACGGTCGAGCGATACGAGACGCTCCCGATGGAGACCGAGGCGAGCCTTCCACTCCAGGAGACGCCGAACGGATCGCTCGAGGCGGCCCCTCGAGATGCGTCCGCTCTCGAGTGCTCGCACCATGGCGCCGATCGACTGGTCGACGTCGGCGGGATAGAGGATCACGTCGGCGCCGGCCTCCACCGCTTTCACGACGGCCTCGCCGGCCCCGTACATGTCGGTGATGGAGCGCATGGTGAGCGCGTCTGTGAACAGCACGCCGTCGAAGCCCAACTCGTCGCGCAGGAGACCGGTCAAGAGCTCCGGTGACATCGTCGCGGGCGGAGCCCCGATGCCGAGTACCTCGGGAACTTGGACGTGTGCGGTCATCATTCCATCAACGCCCGCGTCGATCGCACGCACGAACGGAACGAGCTCGACGCGGTCCAACCGTTCCCTGTCCGCCTCGACCACGGGCAGCCCGAGATGGGAATCGGTGCCGGTATCGCCATGTCCCGGAAAGTGCTTCCCAGTCGAGAAGGCACCGCCGGCCCTCGCGCCGCGCACAAAAGCCGCGCCCAGTGCGCCCACGCGCTCCGGATCGGCTCCGAAAGAGCGCGTTGCAATGACCGGATTGTCGGGGTTGGAGTTCACGTCCAGGACGGGGGCGAAGAGCAGGTGCACCCCGCTCGCACGGGCCTCCGCCGCCGTGATCCTGCCGTACTCGAAGGCAAATCGCTCGTCCCCGATTGCGCCGAAGGCCATCGTCGGCGGAAAGTCGGTGCCGCCACCCTGCGGCAACATCGACGGCAACGCGTAAGACCCATTGATCCGCATCCCCGGCCCGCCGTTCTCGAAGTCCGAGGCGACCAGCAATGGCACCTTCGCAAGGGCCTGCAGCGCGTTGAGCTTCGCGGCGTATGCGTGCGGCGTCCCGATGGACGGAAGCACACCCCCGATGCCGTCTTCCACGACCCAGCGCTGCATCGACGCGAAGTCAGGGCTCGACGGCGAGACGTAGCCGCCGGGAATCCACTGAATCACCAGCTGACCCACCAGCTCGCGATCAGACAGTTCCGAGAGGGTTCGTTCCACCCATTCCCTCGACTCGGAATCGAGCCGAGCCGCGGGTACTACCGAAAGGGATGGTGGCTCAGCGGTGCCGCCGCACGATGTCAGGCAGAGAGAGAGTACTCCGGCCCACAGCCATCGTGAGTCACCGACCACCGTCAGCCGTAATCTTCATGGGGATGGTCAGCCCGTCACCCAGCGCGAAGACCGGAGGAATCCGTGTCGGCACCCGCCCGAGTACATCGAACGCGCCGAGCAGTGCACCCGCGGCGGCGCGCTGGCTCGCCTCGGACCCATTCCACGCGAGCATGTAGGCCTGAGTCCCTGGGAACTCGGAAATCAGATACGGATTGCCGAACGAAACGACCACGTGAGGCACGCCGAGCCGCGCGAGACCCTCGATGAGAACTGTCAGTTGGTCGCGGTCGTCCACGGATCCGGCGTAGGAGGAGTAAGTGCCCACGATGACCAGCGCCTGTCCTCGTGCACGGCGCAGGACGGCGTCGTAGTCGGATTCGTCGTCGCCGGCCTCGAGATCGGCGGTCCTCAGGCGTGGGTAGGTGACTCGCATCGCCTGGTTGAAGTACCGCCCGGCAAGCACGTCCGAGCCCCGCCGGAACGTTACCGACAACACCGACGCCGAGCGTGTCCCTCTCAGCGGCAGGAGGTTGCGGTCGTTCTTGAGGATGGTGATGGACTTCTCGGCGATCTCGGTCGCTACTGCGGTATGATCGGGAGTGCCCACGACCTCACCGATATTCTGGATCGAGACAAGGCGCTCGCTGTCGAGCCCGAGCTTTGCCTTGGCCGCCAGGACGCGGCGCACGGACACATCGATGCGCTCCTCGCTCAACCTACCCGACTCAACCGCGTCCACGATTCCGTCGATGGCCTGACTCACATCAGGGGGCATCAGGATGACGTCGGCCCCCGCTTCCAGCGCGCGTACCGCGGCGTCCCCGGTGCTGTGCCGGCGCGCGATGGCGCTCATGTCCATGGCGTCGGTGAAGATGATGCCGTCGAAGCCCAGCTCGTCCCGCAGAACCGTGGTCAGCACGATTGGCGACAGCGTCGACGGCTCGAGAATGCCACCGTTCAGAGAAGGCACGGAGATGTGTGCTGTCATGATCGCGCCGATCCCAGCATCGATCGCTTCTTTGAAAGGCCGCAACTCGACGGAGTCCATGCGGGCCCGGTCGTGCCGAATGACCGGCAACGCCAGGTGCGAGTCGGTGTCGGTATCACCGTGACCGGGGAAATGCTTGCCGGTTGCGATGGCTCCGTGGTCCTGGATCCCCATGACGAACGCGGTCCCCATGCGAGCGACCTCGGCCGGATCCTCCCCGAACGACCTCACGTTGATGATGGGGTTGTCCGGGTTGTTGTTCACGTCGAGCACCGGAGCGAAGGGCACGTGGATGCCGACCGCCCGTGCCTCGATCGCGGTGATCCGCCCCATCTCATATGCCAGACGCTCGTCGCCTGCCGCCCCAACCGCCATCAGCGAAGGGAAATCCGTGGCACCACCCAACTCGATGTTGCCAGGCATGTAGACGGCGCCCCTCATGCGGAAGCCAGCACCGGTCTCCAGATCGGCAGCTACGAGGAGCGGAATGCTCGCGTGCCGCTGCAAGTCGTTGAGCTTCGCAGCCACCTCGATCGGCGTACCGACCGACATGATGACGCCGCCAATGCCCTGCTCCTCGATGTATCCGACGACTCGTTCGTGGCTAGGGCTTCCTTCGGGAGCGAAGTCGCCCAGTACAAACGGCATGATGAGCTGCCCGACCTTCTCGCGAAGCGTCAACTCACGGAGCGTGCGCTCTTCCCATGACAGGGGGGCTTCCGGGACCACCCTGGGCAGTTCCACGATAGGCAGTTCGTCGGCAACCACCACCACTGGTTCGGGAAGCCCGACCACCTGCTCTGGCACGGCCTCAGCCGCAGGAGCTGGCGGGTCCTCGGGCCCTCCGATGAACGGAATCGACGGTCCACACGCTGCGGAGACCAGCCAAATCACGCACACAGCGGCGCCGCGTCTGACACCGCGGGAGGAGGGGGCTGTGTGCTGCTTCATAGTTGGGGGGCGGTCCAGTCCGAGTCGGGTGCGTTGACGGCGTCCAATGTGGGGACGAAGCTTGCCGCATGTCACGCCCCATGTACGCGCACGGAAAGCAGCGGCGCGCGTTCCGACCGAGCGTCGGATACTCCAATATACGTCCGCGCTCGCCTGGAGCGCTGTTTTTGGTTTGGATCGCCGCCCTGGCGGCACCAGCCTGCGGCTCTGGCGGCGGTGAGGCGCCCGCTCGAGATCTCGCCGCAGCAACCGGGGCGGCACCGTCCCAGCAGGCCGTGCGCCCGGGCATCGAGGTCCTGCTCACGGACTCCCTACATCTCGTCTCCGGGGTCCGCGTGGGCCTCATCACCAACCAGACGGGCATCGACGCCGAGGGTCGCTCAAGCATCGACTTGCTCGTCCAGCACACGGACGTGAACCTGGTCGCCCTGTTTGCGCCGGAGCACGGCATCCGCGGCACTGCGGACGCCGGGGCAAGCATCGCGAGCGAAGTCGATGGCCCGACCGGCCTGCCGATCTACTCGCTGTATGGGCAGACCTTGAGCCCCACCCGTGACATGCTCGACGAGATCGATGTCTTGCTCTTCGACCTGCAGGATATCGGCGCCAGATACTACACCTATGTGTCCACCATGGCGTTGTCGATGGAGGCCGCAGGCCGCGCAGACGTGCCGTTCGTCGTGCTCGACAGGCCCAACCCGGTCCGCGGCGACGTCGTGCAGGGCAACGTGTTGGACCCGGAATTCGCGACGTTCATCGGCAGGTATCCGGTGCCAATGCGACACGGGATGACCGCCGGGGAGCTCGCGCGTCTTTACGTCGGTGAATTCGGAATCGACGTCGATCTGCGCGTCGTCCCGCTGGAGGGGTGGTCCCGCGCGCTCCCGTTTTCGGACACCGGACTTCCCTGGGTCGCCCCCTCCCCGAACATGCCCTCACTCGAAAGTGCGCTCGCCTACCCCGGCACCTGCTTGTTCGAAGGGACTGGCCTGTCCGTGGGACGTGGCACGGACCGAGCCTTCCAGTGGATCGGGGCGCCTTGGCTCGACGGCGCTGAGCTGGCCACTGCGCTCAACCGCTACGATCTCGACGGGGTGCGCTTCGAGGCCGCGACCTTCACCCCCGTCGCTCCTGGGGACGGTAAGTTCGCCGGCCAGTCCGTGAGCGGCGTCCGCCTGATCGCAGAATCGACCTCGTTCGATGCGCCCCGAGCCGCAGTGGCCATGCTCGTGGAGGCCTATCGCGCCTCAGGTGCGAACTGGTCGTGGCAGACCACCCACTTCGATCGGCTCGCGGGAACCGACGCGCTCCGGCTGGGCATCGAGGCCGGGTCCAGCGCGGAGGATCTGACACGGGACTGGGCGAGACAGGCCGCCGAGTTCGACGCCTTACGGAGACCGTTCCTCCTCTACTGAGGCTGCCCACTACGTCGCTCGAAACAACCTGTGCCTCCGCGCCCCCAGGAGTGTACGTTGGAAGTGGTACAGCCCCCTTTCCCGGAGGAAACCCGACCATGCGCCCGCGGCCCCTTTTCCTTCTGACAGGCCTTCTGATCGCCGCTGTCCCCGCAGTCGAAGCGCAAGACGTCGGCGCCCAGCCGAACTTCGGCGACCTCCAGCTCAAGGAGGCGTTCCTACCCGATCCGCAGAGCGTTTCTGTCACCTCGGGCGGGAGCATCGACGTGGACCGCGGGAGCTGTTCCTACGGCTACGTCTCCAATGCACCCGATGTGGACCTCTACTACACGACGACCGGGGGGTCCGGGCTCTACATCTACGCCGAGGGTGAGGGCGACACGATGCTTCTGATCAATACGCCCAGCGGCGACTGGGTGTGCGATGACGACTCCCACGGGGACCTGGACCCGGTGGTCCACTTCGCCGGAGCCGCCGACGGCCTCTACAACATTTGGGTGGGCTCGTTCAGCAACGACAACCACGCCGCGACGCTCTATGTGTCGGAGATCAACCCCAGTGGGGCCAGCTCACAGTCGGGCGCGCCGGATCTCTCGTTGGACCCGCTCTATGGAAACGTGCGACTCGACGGCGGCTTCCTTCCGGACCCCCACACCGTTTCGGTGAGGGCGGGCGGTAGCATCGAGGTGGATGTGGGCTCGTGCTCCTACGGCTTCGTAGCCAACGCGCCCGACGTGGACCTCTTCTATACGCCTTCGGGCGGCCGCGATCTCTACATCTACGTGGAGGGCGGAGAGGACACGACATTGCTCATCAACAGGCCCGACGGCTCCTGGACTTGTGACGATGACGGTCACACCGGAACCAATCCGCTGGTGGTGTTGCAGAAGGCCGAAGAAGGCCTCTACGACATCTGGGTGGGGACCTACGGGGATGACGTATCGGACGCGACGCTCTACATCTCTGAGAGAGATCCGCGCTAGTCGTTCGTCTCAGACGCGGACAGGAGCAGCCGAATGCCGGGCCTCGAAAGCACGCCTGAGATGAATGATTTGCGAATGTCGGAGGCGGCGCGGCCGCTCTTCGAGCAGGTGCGGGCGTTCATCCAGAATGAAGTCGAGCCGGTCACCGCAGAGTTCTTTCTGCGTGGGGCGGATCGCGACGACCGCTGGTCCTTCCCGCCCGCGCAGCTCGAGCTTCTCGACGGCCTGAAGGCCAAGGCCAAGGCGAACGGGCTGTGGAACTTCTTCCTCCCCGACGCCGAGTCCGGGGAGGGGCTGAAGAATCTCGACTACGCCTACATCGCCGCCGAGCTCGGTAAGAACCCCATCGCGTCCGAGTGCTTGAATTGCTCCGCGCCGGACACGGGCAACATGGAGGTGCTCGAGCGCGTCGGTACGCCCGAGCAGAAGGAACGCTGGCTCAAGCCGCTACTCGAAGGGGAGATCCGGTCCGCATACGCGATGTCCGAGCCGGACCTCGCTTCATCCGACGCCAAGAACATCGCGTGCCAGGCCGAGCTCGTAGGGGACGAGTGGGTCATCAACGGTGAGAAGTTCTACATCTCCGGAGCCGGAGATCCGCGCTGCAAGATCATGATCGTCATGGTACAGACGAGCCCCGACGCACCGCCCCACCTCCGTCAGTCGCAGATCCTCGTGCCCACCGACGCAGTCGGCTTCGAGAACCTCGGCCCGATGCACGTCTTCGGAGAAGACGACGCGCCGCACGGACACATGCACCTGCGCTTCACCGACTGTCGCGTCCCGAAGGAGAACATCTTGCTGGGCGAAGGACGCGGCTTCGAGATCTCCCAGGTCCGCCTGGGCCCGGGGCGCATCCATCACTGCATGCGCTCGCTGGGGGCGGCCGAAAAGGCGATCGAGCTGATGGCGAAGCGGGGTCTTTCGCGAGAAGCGTTCGGCCGCCAGCTCGCCAAGCTCGGCAAGAACACCGAGTTGATTGCAAAGGCACGCATCGAGGTGGAAGCCATGCGGCTCATGGTCCTCAAGGCCGCGAAGGCCATGGATGTTCTCGGGAACCGCGAGGCGCGTGTGTGGGTGAGCGCCGTGAAGGCATTGGTGCCCCAGCGCGTGTGCCAGATCATCGACGACGCCATCCAAATGCACGGCGCCACGGGCGTTTCGCAGTGGACGCCGCTCGCTTCCATGTACACCAAGCAGCGGACGCTTCGACTCGCCGACGGGCCGGACGAGGTGCACTGGTTCGTGGTCGGGCGCGCAGAGCTTCAGCGTTGGGAAGCAGAGGGAGGTTCGGACTACGACCCGCGCGTTGCATACGAAGCGGCACGCGATAAGGGCGTGGTCTTCAGCCGCCCGTAGGGAACCGGAACTCGGTGCCCTTCTCGGGGCGCCACCACTCGCCGTTCCAAACTCGCTCGAGCCGATTCTCGAAGTGCCTCACGTCGGTCAAGAAGATCG
>Ga0224512_10000160_pt1 | contig 73070 bp, 65 predicted proteins | sample SF_May12_sed_USG_4_FD_169103 | JGI IMG/M metagenome (GOLD analysis project Ga0224512, IMG submission 169103) | Sediment microbial communities from San Francisco Bay, California, United States - SF_May12_sed_USGS_13 | ecosystem: Environmental > Aquatic > Marine > Sediment | place: USA... | reverse complement strand
CGCTACCAGACTGCGCCATGCCCCGACACATGAGTTTCCGCCGCATGCGACCAGGCCGGGGCCGGATTCCACGCGGGCTGCGATAATACGGGCGCGGGCTAAGCCAAGCAAGGACTTATGGCGCCCCGGCCGGCAGCATGGCCGCCCACCGCGCGCTCTGGTATCGTGCCGCCTTCGGCTTCATCGACACACCCGGAAGGACCATGAAAAGAACCCTGATCACGCTGCTGCTCGCCCTGAGCATGACGCTGGTATTCGCGGCCGACAAGGTACCCGCGCATCCACACATCGAAATAGTGACCTCGCTCGGGTCCATCAAGCTGGAGCTCGATGGCAAACAGGCGCCCATCACCGTGGCTCATATTCTGCAACTCGTCGACAGCGGTTTCTATGACGGCACGATTTTTCACCGCGTGATCCCGGGATTCATGGCCCAGGGCGGAGGTTATACGCCGGGGCTCAAGCTCAAGGAAAAGGGCGAGACCATTGTCAACGAATCCGGCAATGGCATGAGCAACCTCCGCGGCACAATTGCAATGGCACGCACCGGCGACCCACATTCCGCCAACTCGCAGTTCTTTATCAATGTCGCCGACAACGACCGCCTCGACCCGACGAAGGACCCCTACAATGGCCGCTGGGGCTACACGGTCTTTGGCTTTGTTATTGACGGCATGGATGTTGTCGATGCAATCGTCAATTCGAAAACCGGGCCGGCCGGCGAATTCTCCAGAGACGTTCCCGTCGTGCCGATCATCATCAAGACAGTCTCTCGCGTTAGCTACGAGTGATCTGAAGCACCGTGACCACACTGTTCATTTCCGACCTGCACCTGGATGAGAAAAGTCCCGAGATCGGCGAGCAGTTTCTGCGCTTTCTCGAAGGAGAGGCTGCAGACTCAGATGCGCTCTATATCCTCGGCGACCTGTTCGAGTCCTGGGTCGGCGACGATGACCCCAATCCGCATTACGCGGTCATGAAAAGCGCATTGCGCGCCCTCGTCGACTCCGGCGTTCCAGTATTTTTTATGCACGGCAATCGGGATTTCATGATCAGCGATCAGTTCGCGTCAGAAACCGGCGTGACCTTGCTTAGCGACCCCACATCGATAGAACTGCATGGAAAAAAAGTGCTGTTAAGCCACGGCGACGCGCTGTGCATTGACGATAAACCGTATCAGCAGGTCCGACTGATGACGCGAAACCCTGACTGGCAGGCCATGATGCGGGCCAAACCATTGCAGGAGCGTATCGCGTTTGCCGAGTCTGCCCGGCAGCAGAGCAAGGAATACAACGATTCGGTGGGCGAAGACATCATGGACGTGAACAGGGATGCGGTCGTCGGTACTTTTCGCACCCGCGATGTCGATATTCTGTTGCACGGCCATACACACCGCCCCGCCGTTCATGACGTGGAACTCGAGGACAAGGTGGCGAAACGCATCGTGCTCGGCGACTGGTACGAACAAGGCAGCGTCGTGCGATGGGATGAAAGCGGACCGCGCCTGGAGACGCTGCCGCGGTAATCAGGTCGGTGTGCCCGAATGAAAGCGGAAGTCGGGATCCGGGTCGGATACCAGCGCTGCCTCGATGTCCTTGAGTTCGGTAAGCCTTGCGTCGATCTCCGCGTCAGCAACGCCGCACTCTGATCGGGCAAACGCAATGTAATGTTCGAAATGGCGCGCTTCCGAGGCCAGTAATCCGCTGTAAAACTTGCCCAGTTTCTCCGGCAGCCTCGGCACGAGCATCGCAAAGCGCTCGCAAGAGCGGGCTTCAATCAACGCGCCAATAAGCAGCATGTCGAGTAACTTGTAGGGTTCCGTCGGTCGCGCCGCGTCGCGCAGCCGCCCAGCGTATCGAGATGCGCTGAGGCGTTCAAACGGTATCCGCATGTCATCCAGGATCGAGCGAACCTGCTCGAAATGTCGCAACTCCTCACGGGCCAGCCGCGACATTCGCTGCGCCAGCGCCGCGCGCTCGGGATAACGGTACAGGAAGCCCAGCGCCGTTGATGCTGCCTTCAGCTCGCAATTCGCATGGTCGAGCAGCATCTCTGGCAGGCGCCTGCACGCTTCATCCAGCCATTCGCCGGGCGTGGCTTCGTCCAGGAATTGTGCGATTGCCGCGGGTACGCCGCTTGCTACAGCCACTCTGCGATCTCCGCGGCGCTCTGCAGTCGATCGCCTGGCGCTTTCGCAAGCATCAGGTTTATCAACATCTGGTACTGCGAAAGTCGTGCGGGTAACAACGGTATCGGGGCCTGCGCGTGCTGATAAACAATGCCCATCGCCGTATCGGCTTTATAGGGTTTCTCGCCAGTCAGCATCTCGTAGAAAATTACGCCCAGGCTGTAAATATCGCTGCGTTCATCGACGGTACTGCCGTGACCTTGTTCAGGACTCATGTAGTATGGCGTGCCGAAAATCTCGCCTTTGTCGGTGATTTCACCTTCGAGTCGTGCACGCTTCGCCAGGCCGAAATCGATCAACGCAATCGATCCATCATTTCGCAACATGATATTGCCCGGCTTGAGATCACGGTGCAGCACCCCTTGCGCGTGCACGGCCGACAACGCACTCGCAATCTGTCGCAAGTAATCGACTGCATCCTCTTTTCGGATGCCCGCATCGATCTTGTGGCGGAGATCACCCCCATCCAGGTATTCCATCGCAATATGTGCATGATCATCGGCCACACCAAGATCGTAGATCTTCACCACATTGGGGTGCGTAATGTCTGCGATTGTTTCGTACTCCTGCAGGAAGCGATCGAACGCTCCGATGCCGTCACCGTAAACAGTCATCTGTCGCAGCACCTTGAGTACAACCTGCAGATGCGTCGATTCGCGTTCCGCCAGGTACACGCCGGAATGCTCGGTCGCACCGAGCTTGCGGATGAAGCGATAGCCCTTTATCAGCGGGTGAATACCGGTGCGCATATCGCCAACAAACAAAGAATCGGTTGACGCGACAAGGCGCCTCGACAGCAGCAGGTCACTGAGCCGGACGATTAACGCATCATGCCGTATGTCTTCGCGGTCGAAATATGCGTCGGGAGCGAGGGCTCGAACGGCCTCGTCGTCTTTTCTCGAACCGAAATAGACAACAGGTGGAAACCTGTCTTTGCCGACGAAGCGCTTCAGTGCATCAATACCGTCACGGTCTTCGCCATGACGGTTACCCAAAAGGATCAGGTCGTTGCCGGCACCCGAGAATTCGTCCGGCAGATGCCCCGCGACGGTCGGATCGTATGCCGAGATTATGGCGTCGGGCCAGTGCGACGTAATGTGATGCATGAGCAGGCTGCGGAATTCGGCCTGTTCATCAATGATCATGACCCTGATACTCATACGCGTGTCACAGTAAGGCAGGCTCTCGTAGCTGCAGGGCGCCTCTTACAGTGAGACAACGTTGGACGCGCGTTTCTTTCTCGTCTGACGGGATTGTTTCGCTGCATCGTTCCGGCGCGTTTCGAGCTCATGCAAATATTCTTCGGTGACATCCCCGGTCACATATTCGCCCGAGAAACACGAGGTATCAAATTCACGGATCGCAGAATTGCCATGCCGGACCGAACGAACCAGGCCATCCAGGTCCTGGTATATGAGCCGATCGGCACCGATGATCTCCTGTATCTCCTCAATGGTTCGGCCATTGGCGATCAGCTCCGACGCCGCCGGCATATCGATGCCGTAGACGTTCGGATAGCGCACCGGTGGCGCCGCGGACGCAAAGTAGACCTTGTTAGCCCCGGCTTCGCGCGCCAGCTTGATGATTTGTTGTGACGTCGTGCCGCGCACAATGGAGTCATCCACGAGCAACACGTTCTTGTTGCGAAACTCGAGGCTAATCGCGTTCAGCTTGCGGCGAACCGATTGCGCGCGCTCGGCCTGGCCCGGCATGATAAACGTGCGGCCGATGTAGCGGTTCTTGATGAATCCCTCGCGATACTTGACCCCGAGGTGATACGCAACCTGCAGTGCCGCTGTACGACTCGTGTCCGGAATCGGAATGACGACGTCGATGTCGTGATCCGGAAATTCGCGCACGATCTTGCCGGCAAGTTGCTCGCCCATGCGCAAGCGCGCTTTATAGACGGACAAATCGTCAAGGATGCTGTCGGGCCGCGCGAAATAAACATATTCAAATATGCACGGTGTATGCCGTGTCGCACCGTCGAAGTCCTTGCAATGCAGCACACCGGCATTCTCGATGAAAACGCATTCGCCAGGACGCACGTCTCGCAGGCGTGTGAATTGCAGTATATCGAGCGCGACACTCTCCGACGCGACCATGTATGCCTTCTGTCCGTCGGATTCGCGCTCGCCAAGCACCAGCGGACGTATGCCGTTCGGATCGCGGAATGCCACGATTCCGAAACCGATAATCATGGCAACGACCGCATACCCGCCCGTACAGCGCTTATGCACGGCCTCTACGGCCCCAAATATATCGGCCGGTGTCGGACGACCATTTACGCAGTTTTGCAGCTCGTGCGCGAATACGTTGAGCAACACCTCCGAATCCGAGTTCGTGCTCAAATGACGACGATCTTCGCGAATCAACAGTTCCGCCAGTTCGTCGTGGTTCGTCAGGTTGCCGTTATGAGCCAGGCAAATGCCATACGGCGAATTCACATAGAACGGCTGCGCTTCGGATGATCGGGAACCACCCGCTGTCGGGTAGCGTACATGCGCAACGCCGACGTTGCCCTTGAGGCGCATCATGTGGCGGTGGCGAAATACGTCCCGTACGAGGCCGTTGCTCTTGCGTTGCTTGAGGCCGTGCTCGTCGCTCCAGGTAACGATGCCGGCCGCATCCTGACCGCGGTGCTGCATTACGGTCAACGCATTGTAGAGAGCCTGGTTGACGGGCTGTGTACTGACAATTCCAACAACGCCACACATAGATCTATTTCTCCGTGACCGTCAGGTCAGGTCGGGTTTACCAGTTCTTCCGGAACGTCTATCGGCAGGGTCTCTGCTTCCTCGTCCGGCATCAGCAATTCAAATCCTTTCGGGGCCATGACCTCGATCCAGTCGGCGACAATCTCGAAGTGTGGGACCAGGCGCGACTTCAACCACCATTCGTCGTTATCAAAACCTGCAAATTGCCCGCCAATAATGAACACAGCCATCAACAACACGCCGCGGCCGGCACCGAACAATGAGCCCAGCAAGCGGTCCATCCCGCTTAGCACCGACAGCCGCACGAGCTTCGAGATACCCCATCCCAGCAATCCACCAATCGACAAAATAACGGCGAACACGAGTATCCGCCCAAACCACATTTGCAGCTCTTCGGAACTCAACCAGCTGTCGGAGACGTTGCCGACAGCGGGACCGAAATACAATGCCGCCCAGATTGCGATCAGCAGCGCCGCAATGGAGATCGCTTCTTTGACAAAGCCGCGGACAAATCCAACGACAATGGAGACGACTATGGCGACCGTGATGATAATGTCGATGATCGGCATCGGAGATGTCGTTTCAGTGCGGCGCGCAGCGGGAAATCGAGGAACCGGAGTCTATCATGGGTGCGGGACAACCTGACCCTTGTGGCCTGCCTTCGCCAGGCGCTGTGCCATCGCCTCGGCGCTATCCCGGTCCTTTTGCGGCCCGATACGCACGCGGTGCAGCTGGCCCGAATCGGTCGCCAGCTGGCTCAGGAATGCTGCGTAGCCCTGCTTGCGCAGATCGGCCGCGAGTTTCTCGGCGTTTTCCTTGTTCGAGAAGCTGCCGAGTTGTACCGCCCACATACCGGTCGTGGATGCCGCTGGCGGTGGCTTGACCTGCGGCATCGGCGCAGATTCGACGACCTTTTGCGCCGGTTCTGATTTCTTCTCGACGACCGGGGGCGATTTTTCGGTTTTTTGCGTTGTTGACGGCGCGGCAGCCGGCGTTACCGGGTCCGGGGCCGCCGTCGCGCTACTGGTGAGTGGCACGGGTTCCGTACGATTGCGCTCCAGCACCACCGTCTGCGTCTTCTGTTCATCCTGGCCCGGCAGCAGAACGCGCTCGGATACCATTTCGTTTTCGCCGGGCGGGCCGTCCAGGAAAATGGGTACAACAAGTACGACAAAAGACACGAGAATGGCTGCGCCAATGATGCGTTCTTTCAAAGCTCGTTCCATCATGATTCGGGTCGCGAGTATAGCTCAAGCTTGAGAAGCGCGGGACCTACCAGGTAGAACGATCCCGTCAGCAGTATTCTGTCATCTTCTGACGCGTTGCGTCGCGCATATTCCATCGCCTCCTCGAGTGAATCACTGATTCGGCAGGGTCGTCCGCTACGATTCGCAATGCGCCGCGCAAGCTCGTCTGCTGCTATCGCGCGCGGACTGCTCGCAGTGACGGCAATCCAGTGGTCGACTTCAGGATTCAACGCTGCAGCGACGCCTTCGACGTCCTTGTCATCGAGGAGCCCCATGATCGCCCATGTCTTCCCTGCGCCGCGCGTCGCTGCCAGGTTTTCGGCGAGTACCGTCGCGGCCGCCGGGTTATGTGCCACATCGAGCAGCCAGTCAGCACCGGCTGCCCTGACAGCCTGCCAGCGCCCGGTCAATGCCAGACCCGGCAATACTCCGTTTAGCAATGCAACATCCAGCGCGCTGGTTAAACCGGATGCCTCGAGCAGCGCGAGCACGGCCGCCGCGTTTTGCACCTGGAATGCACCCTTTAGTCCAGGCAGCTCGAGTAACGGCCTTCTCACATCCCGGCCGCTAAAGCTCCAGTGACGATCGGAGTTGCGCGCGAAGTCGAAGTCCCTGCCGAGCAGCAACAGCTCGGCGCCGATTGCCTCGGCGTGTCGCAGCACGGCATTCGGCACCTCGCGAGAGCCGAATACAGTCGGCACGCCTGTTCGCATCACGCCAGCTTTCTCAAAAGCAATTGTCTCAACGTCATCGCCAAGCCAGTCACAGTGGTCCAGCGCCACGTTTGTGATCAGGGAAGCGGTCGGGTCGATCACATTGCTCGCATCGAGGCGACCGCCCATGCCGACTTCGAGCACCCAGGCATCCAGTTCCTGCGTCGAGAAAACCACCATAGCGGCCAATGTGCCGTACTCGAAATACGTCAGCGGAACGTCGTGCCGCGATGCTGCGACGCGCTCGAACGCCACAATAATCTGCTCGTCCAAGACGGGCCTGCCGTCAACGGCAATGCGCTCGTTATAGCGAACCACATGAGGTGAAGTGTACGCACCGACGCGATAGCCCGCGGCGCACAAAAGCGCCTCAGTCATGGCAACGCTCGAACCTTTGCCGTTGGTTCCGGCTATCAGCAATACATTTGCGGGAATCTCGATCGAGAGGTTTTCGAGAACAGACTGAACGCGGTCGAGACCAAGGTCGATTTCTTTCGGTGACAGAGTCTCGAGCCAAGTCAGCCAGTCAGACAGTGGCGAACCTGCGGGCAGCATCGTGTTAGTTCATACGGCGCTTGGACGAGCTTCGAGCTTAGCCAGGAGATCACCGATTTCCTCGCGCATCTTGCGACGATCGACAATCATGTCGATGGTACCGTGATCCATAAGAAACTCGCTGCGCTGGAACCCCTCGGGCAGGAGCTGGCCCACCGTCTGTTCGATGACACGCGGCCCGGCAAAGCCAATCAACGCGTTCGGTTCCGCGATATTGACGTCACCCAGCATCGCGAGGCTCGCAGAAACTCCGCCTGTCGTCGGGTCCGTCATTACAGATATGTACGGGATGCGTTTGCTGCCGAGATAAGCGAGCGCCGCCGATGTCTTTGCCATTTGCAGTAACGAAAACAGCGCTTCCTGCATGCGCGCGCCACCACTGGCCGAAAAACAAATCAGTGGCACGTTGTTGTCTGCGGCGTGCCGCGCGGCACGTGCAAAACGCTCACCGACAACCGAGCCCATGGAGCCTCCCATGAATCCGAACTCGAATGCGCAAGCGACGACAGGACGGCCCAGAAGGCTGCCGGTCAGGCTGACCAGTGCGTCTTTTTCACCGGTTTTCTTCTGGGCTTGCAGCAGGCGATCGCGATAACGCTTGCTGTCGCGAAATTTGAGTGGGTCCTCGGGCTCGAGTTGGGCCGATAACTCCGTCTGCGAGCCCGGGTCGAGAAAATACTCGAGCCGCTTCCTCGCACCGATGCGCATGTGATAATCGCACTTGGGACAGACCTGGAGGTTTCGTTCCAGTTCGTTTCGGTAGAGCTGGGCATCGCAGACCGGACACTTGATCCACACACCTTCGGGCACGGACTTCGAGCGTTTCTCGGTGCTGATGCGCGACGGCATCAATTTTTCAAACCAACTCATGTCAGCATGATATCCGTATAGCGAATCAACAGCCAGCAGCAAGCGAGCCGTAGGTCACGGCATGCGGGATCTTGAATGACGCCGGATAGTCTACCGATACCAGCGTCAGTCCGTGCGGCGGCGCCGCAATACCGCCCGCTTTGCGGTCCTTGCTTTCGAGTACCCCGGTTATCCATTCAACGTCCTGCTCGCCAAGTCCGATGGCTACCAGGGTGCCGGCGATGTTGCGAACCATGTGCTGCAGAAACGCGTTTGCCGTGACCCTGAGAGTTAGCCAGTCGCCGTTCCTTGTAACGGCGATACTCTTGATCTCACGCACAGCTGAGGACGCCTGGCAGCCGGCCGCGCGGAAGGCGGAAAAATCATGCTTTCCCAGCAGCTGACCGGCGGCCTCGTGCATCAGGTTTGAATCGAGAGGCTGATAAACCCACCAGGCGCGGTCACGATACAAGGCAGATCGCTCCAGGCGGTTCAGAATGTCGTAGCGGTAGCTGCGGGCCGTTGCGGAAAACCGCGCATGAAAATCATCGGTGACGGGCTGCGCCCAGCTTACGCTGATGTCATCGGGAAGACTGCTGTTAGCGCCAAGCAGCCAGCCACGGCCGCTGCGTTCGCTGGACGTATCGAAATGAACGACCTGACCCGAGGCATGTACGCCCGTATCAGTGCGACCTGCACAGACCACCTCTACGGCTTCATTCGCAACCAGCGACAGCGCTTCCTCGAGGCGTTGTTGCACGCCGAGACCGGTCTTTTGACGCTGCCAGCCATTGTACCCGGTCCCGTCATATTCGATGCCGAGCGCGATGCGAATGTCAGGACCTGCTAGCTGCGCAGGGAATCGAGCAACTGTTGTGCCTGTTGACGCTGGCCTTCGTCGCCTTCGTCCAGCACTTCCTCGAGAATGCTGCGAGCACCGGCCGGATCACCCATGTCGACGTAGGCACGCGCCAGGTCAAGCTTGGTGCCAACTTCGGTCATCGTGCGAGCTTCGTACAAATCCTCGCTAATGTCCTCCGGCCCAAGCGACATTGTTGGGATTTCAGCCGTGGACCCAAGGTCTGTCGGGCGCGGCTGCTCTACAGTCGCTTCGTTTGCCAGCTGGTCTATCGTGTCGCTTACTTCACTGACTTTGAGGGCCGCGGTCAGATCGTCGAGGTCGAGATCGACATCCGTCGTCGCAGACGGCATGTCGCCGGTCGCGTCGACGTCGGCCGCGACAAACGCATCCGGCGGCAATGCTTCGGTCTTCGCAAAGTCAAATTCGCCTTCATCTTCACCTTCGTCCATCGACCCCAGCATCGTGGCGTCTTCGTCCGATAACAGGCCGCCAATATCAGCCCCGGTATTAACCGACATATCCTCGCTCAAGACCTGCGTAACGCCCGTGGCGTCGAGCAAGCTCTGGTCAATACCGATCTCCGTATCCGCCGAAAATTCCTCTGTCGGGTCGAGAAGCGGGCTGCGCCCCGTCTCGTCGGTCGCAAGCCGCATTTCGCCGGTTGCATCCAAATCGTCGAACATTCCGGGGTCGAGGCCTTCGCGCACACCTGTGGCGTTGGGGTCGACCTCGGGGTTCTTGCCGGTTACCGATCCGGTATCCGTGAAATCGGCCTCCAAAAGCGCTTCATTGGTTCCCGTCTCGTCGAGATCGTCCAGCGATGCGAGTTCGGTCTCCGCAAGGCCGTCTATGCCGAGATCGAGATCATCGAGATTGATCTCGGCCGTTGCGTCGGCACCCTGGCCCGCGTCCGAAATTGCCTGTCCCGGCAACTCATCCAGCGATGGCAGTTCGGACGTGCCTTCAAGTTCGCCAAACTCTTGTTCGATCGTCGGCGATTCGACGGTGTCGTCCGGCGTCGGCATTTCGAGTGTCTTCTCGGTGCCGGTCGTCGCAATCGTCGGAGTCTCTGCCGTTACGTCGAGGTCGATATCGAGCCCGTCATCGTCGGCCTCGAACATGAAATCAACGTCGCCCTCGGCGCCCACGTCGTCAGCGCCAAGATCAATGACATCGGAAGCAGCACTGTCACCACCGCCGAAGTCCATATCGAGTGCGGCTTCGCCGGTTTCCGCCTCGAATGAAAGGTCGACGGCTTTCGTTGCTGCGGCCACACCGGCGCCAGCAAACAACTCGTGATCAGAAGCAATCTGCTGCCCCATGATAACGGTTTTGTCCCACTCAGGACTTTCACCATCGCCGACCGAAGATTTCAGCTTGCGCGCAGCATCGATAAACGCGTCGCGATTTCCCCAGACAAAATAGATTTCGCAGAGCTTCGACATCAGCCCCTTATCTGACGGGTCCGCCTCGAGCGCGCCATTGATAAGGTCGGCCGCCTGATCGTAGAGCCCGTAAGCCATGTGGAAATCAGCTTCTGCAACCGGGTCCGTCTGATCGAGGTTGACCGCGGTCTCACTGCTGAACGTGTCTTCGAGAGAACCGAACGCGCCGGTGTCTTTGTCCGCCTCGTCGCCAACCGGCATCTCCACGGTTTCATCCACCTGCGAACGGATGGCCGAATCCTGCTCAACGACCATAATGGCCTCGTCCGGAGTCGGCGCATGCATCGATTCGGTTGACGTCAACGACCCGGTTGCCAGTTCGTCAGAATCCAGCGCTTCCCAAGGCGCGCCCAATGAATCCTCTTCGTCGCGACCGCGGCGCATGAACCAGAACAACAGCCCGGCGACCACTACCAGGGCCGCGGCGATGCCAGCCCAGTAGCTGGTCAGCGCTTCGAGAATCCGGTCAACGATTCCGGGTTCGGACTTCGGTGCTGTGCGTACGACGGTTGACGGAGCCTCGGTCTCCGCGACGTCCTCGTCGGCAACTGTTTCGTCGTCCGCAACCTCGGTATCGGTAGCCAACTCATCCTCTTCCGCAAACAGCTCATCGACCGGCGTCTCGTCGGCGATGTCATCGACGAACGGGCCGTCAGTGACGTCGGCTGGCGGCTCATAGACTTCGCCGCGGATGTTGGCCAGTTCCTGGCGCAAGGTCGCGAGTTCGTTGTCACGAATCTCCAGAAGTGACGGCTGGTCAGGAACATCAGCGGTTTCGAGTTCATTGATACGATTCTCGATTTCCTGTTCGCGCGTCAACGGTTCCGCGGTAACCAGGTCATCGTCATAAACGAGGCCGGTCGGTTCTTCATCGGGCGGCACGAGCGTAAGGCTCGGGCGCGTCTCGACCGGCGGTGCCGTGTAGCCAGTGCCGCTACCCCAGGCCTCGTTCTGTCGCCGCGCTTCAGCAAGCGCATCATCACGACTGATTCTGAAAATTTCGTCAGCACTCGGGATCCGCAATGCGGCACCCGCGCGCAGGAGATTGATGTTGCCGCCAAACGCGCCAGGGTTGGCCTCGAATATGGCCAGCATCGTCTGGTTCATCGTCAGACGACGGTCGGGTCGCATGCGGCTCGCTATACCCCACAGCGTTTCGCTGCGTTTTACGACGTAGTCGCCACCGCTGCTCGTGTCATAGGGTGTGTCGTCAGCCGGAACGCTCGAAGCCGGCGGGGACGGACGGGTTGGCCTCGCCGGCGGCGCGGGCTGCGGCCGCGGCGCTGCAGGTTGTTGCCGTTCGATGCGGCCGCTGTCAGCCGGCGCAGTGCGGCTCGGCGCGCTTACGGCTGGCGCCTGTTTCGCGGCGGGCGGTGCATACGTTGGCGGATCAAGTAACACGGTGTATTCACGCAACAGGCGACCACCGGGCCAGTTAACCTCGACAAGAAACGTCAGGAATGGCTCGGTCATCGGTTTGCGCGAGCGCAACTGCACGGCGCTGCCGTTGGCGCCGCCGACTACATTGAATTCGATTTCCTGCAGATAGAACGGCCGGTCAATACCGTAACGAGTAAATGTCGCCGCGGATGCCATTGCGACGTTCAGGGCAGCAAGTTCGTCGGGAGTCGCAGACAGCAAAGAGATTTCTGCGCGCAGCGGCTCATTCAGGGCTGAATCCAGCCGTATGTCACCCAGGCCGATGGCCCAGACCTCGCTCGAAAGCAACAGGACGAGCACAAGCGAGAAGTGAGTAAGACGCTGCAACATAATGTAATTCTCCAAACCCCAAAACACCGTTGACGGCGTCCACGTGGGGCCGTTTCATAGCAGGCAGTCTGCCCGGCTAATTGCCTGCGAACTATAGCCTAAAGATAGTTTTTTGCCAATATTTCAGCAATTTGGACGCTATTTAGAGCAGCGCCCTTACGTATGTTATCGGCGACGACCCAAAGGTCGATGCCGCGCGGATGAGAGATGTCTTCGCGAATTCGGCCGACAAAAACGGGATCTGTGCCCGAAGCCTCGGTTACAGCCGTCGGATACCGGCCCGTTTCGACACCGTCCAGAACCTTGATTCCGGGCGATTTTGTGAGCAATTCGACCACCGATTGCGCTGAAATCTTGTCGCGCGTTTCGATATGAACGGCCTCGGAATGCCCGTAAAAAACGGGTATACGCACGGCGGTCGGATTTACCAGGATCGCGTCATCGCCGAGGATCTTGTGCGTCTCCCAGACCATTTTCATCTCTTCCCGCGTGTAGCGGTTGTCCATGAACACGTCAATATGAGGAATGGCATTAAACGCGATCTGTTTGACATCCCCTTCGATTTCCAGCGGACGCCCGTTCATCAAGTTTGCCGTCTGCCGCACGAGCTCTTCAATCGCACTGCGGCCAGCGCCCGACACTGCCTGGTAGGTACAGACATTAATGCGCTCGATTCCGACCGCGTCATAGATCGGTTTTAATGCCACCAGCATCTGGATGGTCGAACAATTCGGGTTTGCGATGATGCCGCGCGCAGTGTAGCCGGCGATCGCGTCGGCGTTTACCTCGGGCACAATAAGCGGAATATCGTCGTCGCGACGAAAGTGCGATGTGTTGTCAATCACGACGCACCCGGCCGCCGCGGCTTTCGGCGCAAACTCGGCCGAGACAGAACCACCGGCTGAAAACAATCCTATCGCAACTTTGGAAAAATCAAACTCAGCAAGGTTTTCCACAGTGAGTTGCTTGTTGCCGAACGCGACGGTCTTGCCCACCGAACGTTCACTGGCTAACGCGTAAACAGCACCGACAGGGAATTTCCTTGCGCTTAATATTTCCAGCATCGATTCACCGACAGCCCCGGTGGCGCCGACGATTGCGATGTCCCAACGATCAGACATGAAAGTGTTTTCCTGAATGCATCGCGCGCGTGTCGCGCGCCTAAGATTTCGAGATTACGGGTGTTATCGATTCAACATCGACATTTTGTGCACGATTGCGCAGATAGTGATCCATTATAACAAGCGCCACCATCGCCTCCGCGATCGGCGTGGCCCGCAGTCCCACGCAAGGGTCGTGGCGCCCCTTGGTGACAATCTCAGTTTCCTTGCCGGACTTGTCGATGGTCTTGCCCGGCACAGAAATGCTCGATGTCGGTTTGAGCGCAATACTTGCGAGAATATCCTGCCCTGATGAAATGCCACCGAGCGTGCCCCCCGCATCGTTCTTGCTGAAACCGTCGGCACCCAGCTCATCACGATGCTCACTGCCCCGCTGCGTCACGGCAGCAAAGCCGGCGCCCAGCTCGACGCCTTTGACAGCGTTAATGCTCATGAGGCCATGCGCGAGGTCCGCACCGAGTTTGTCGAATACGGGTTCGCCAAGACCTGGCGGCATGTTGCTCGCCAGCACGCTGATCTTCGCGCCGATTGAATCGCCCTGCTCGCGCAATTCGTCCATGAACGTCTCGAGTTCATCGAGCCGCCCAGGGTCCGCGCAGAAAAAAGGGTTGTCGTTAACAATAGAGAGATCACTGGCCGATAACACGATCGGACCGAGCTGTGCGACGTAGCCGTGAATGCCAATGCCCAGCCGCTCGCTGAGATATTTTCGTGCGATCGCGCCGGCCGCAACCCGCATGGTCGTCTCACGGGCCGAAGATCGGCCACCGCCGCGGTAATCACGAATACCGTACTTCTGTTGATAGGTGTAGTCGGCATGGCCCGGACGAAACTTGTCCTTGATGTCACCGTAGTCCCGGGAACGCTGATCCTTGTTCTCGACAATCAGTCCGATCGGCGTACCCGTCGTTTTTCCTTCAAACACACCCGACAGGATCCTGACCTGATCGGGTTCGTTGCGCTGCGTAGTGTGCCGGCTGCGCCCGGGTCTGCGGCGGTCGAGGTCGCCCTGAATGTCAGCTTCCGACAGCTCCATCCCTGGCGGGCAGCCGTCGACGATGCAACCCAGTGCAAGCCCGTGGCTTTCGCCAAAGGTTGTTACAACGAACGACTTTCCAAAACTGTTGCCTGACACGCTATTTATCTTCCCGTTCCAATCCGGCCGCAAGTGGCACTAGATCCTGCTTCGTCAGCAGGAAAACGCCGCTGCCACCCTGCTCGAACTCAAGCCAGAGAAAGGCAACATCGGGATACGCTTTCTCCAGCGCCGCCTGGCTGTTGCCGACTTCACACACAAGTATTCCATTGTCCGTCAGAAATCGCGAGGCATCATGCAGAATCTTCTGCACCGAATCCAGACCCTTGTCCCCCGCGGCCAGCCCGAGCTCGGGTTCATGTCGGAATTCTTCTGGCAACGCGTGCATGTCCTCCCTGTCTACGTACGGAGGATTGCTGACGATCAGGTCATACTGTTTGCCGCCAAGCCCATCGAAAAAGTCGGAGCGGACCGGATACACGCGATCGATCATGCCGTGCCGTCGAACATTGATGGCCGTAACGGCCAGCGCGTCTTCGGAAATATCCACGGCATCGACACTCGCGGCGGGAAACGCGTCGGCAATGGCGATGGCGATGCAGCCACTGCCCGTACCGAGGTCAAGGGCATTCCGGACCATAGATGCCTCGATCCAGGGCGCAAACTGTCTTCGGATCAGCTCGGCCAGGGGGGAACGCGGTACCAGAACGCGTTCGTCCACGTAGAATTCCAGCCCTGCGAACCAGGCCTGGTTGAGCAGGTAGGCCAGCGGCAAGCGCTCCTCGATGCGTCGCTCCGCGATCGTGAGCATGCTGGCGACCTGGTCATTCGTCAAACTTTGCGAATAAGCGCCCGGTGCATCGTCATGCGACAAGCCGAGCGTTGCGAAAACCAGCCACGCCGCTTCGTCCAGCGCATTGTCGGTACCGTGGCCATAGCTTAGCGCCGCAACTTCGAAACGTGCCGCAAGGTCACGAATAATCTGTTCTACGGTTACGGGCGGCCTGGTCGGATCGGTCATGATCGAAATGCGTCAGAAAGTGCGATTGCGACGGCGAATCTATCACGCTCACCACTCAACTGCCTGTAGAATTGCGGCTTCTCGAATCCGACGCTCCTATAGAAGATCTAATGGGTCCAAAAAACTTCATCGTTGCAATTGTGCTGGCGATCGCCCTATCCGCGGGTATTTTCCTGGCAACGCGCCTGCAAACACCGGCCGCACTGAATTCGGCGTTCGTGCTGCCTGCCCCTGCGCCGTTACCGGGATTCTCGCTTGTCGACCAGGCGGGTAATACGATCACCGGCGACTCATTCCGTGATCACTGGGACCTGCTCTTTTTCGGCTTCACGCATTGTCCCGACATTTGCCCGGCCACTTTGCAGGTACTGGCGGCGGCCAGGAGCCAACTCGCAGCGGCCGGCCAGGCGCCTTTGCCACGTATTGTGCTGGTCAGTGTCGATCCCGAACGCGACACACCGGAGCTAATGGGGAAGTACGTCGACTATTTTGGCGACGGCAACCTCGGAATAACCGGGAGCATTGACGAACTGAAGAAGCTAACGTCCGGGCTCGGCATTTATTTCGAAAAGCAGCCCGGACAAGGTGAGGACTATGCCGTCGACCACAGCGCGGCCGTACTCCTTATTAATCCTGATGGTGACTTTCACGCGCTGTTCAGCAGTCCACACACTATCGAAAACTACGTGCACGATGTTCCCTTGATAATGGAGCGTCAATAATGCGACCTTATCTCGTTGTGGCGGCAATACTGATCGGCGCTTGTAGTACCGAGCGGCAGCCGCCGCTCGTCGCGACGGACCTTGTCGTCACTCGACCCATGCCAGGTACCGGGATAAGTGCCGCCTACCTGTCACTGACAAACAATACGGAAAAGACGATCAGCGTCACGCGGGTTACGAGCGTGCAGTTCCGGTCCGTCCAGTTGCATGAATCAATGCTCGAAAACGGTGTCGCGCGCATGCGGGCTATTCCCGAACTTGAGATTCCGCCCGGCCAAACGCTGACGTTGCAGCGCGGCGGCAAACACCTGATGCTGATCCGCCCGAAAGGTCCGGCGGACATCGTGTCATTGCAGTTTTTCGATGAAGATAGCCTCGTTCTCAGTGTCGACGCCGCGTTCGAAACCAAAGCCCACTGACCTTCAATCAACGGTCTACTTCAATGCTTGCAAACATTTTCGTGATCTTTCAATACCTGTTACCACGGCATTGGCTCACGTCGTTGATCTATCGTATCGCCCGCATCAGGAACCCGCGCGTCAAAGACTTCCTGATTACACGATTTGTGCAGCTGTACGATGTCGATATTGAAGAGATAAGACTCGACGTGCCGCAGGACTTTCCGACCTTCAATGATTTTTTTGTGCGCGAGTTAAACGACGGTGCACGCGACATTGACGCTGACGCCGACGCGATCATTTCACCGGCCGATGGTACGGTGAGCCTTGCAGGAACGTTGCGTGCCGACAGCATCCTGCAAGCTAAAGGTCTTGACTACTCGCTAGATGACCTGCTCGCGACAGAACTCGAAGAATCAGCTTCCTACATCAACGGCCGCTTCGCCACGATCTACCTTGCGCCTTACAACTACCACCGGGTGCACGCGCCATTCGACGGGGAGCTGTTTGCCGCGCGATTCGTTCCCGGGGATCTATTCAGCGTGAATGCAGCAACCGTATCGAAGGTCGCGGGCCTGTTTCGGCGCAACGAACGGCTCGTCATGCATTTCAGAACAGAGCACGGACCGGCCGCCGTGATTCTCGTCGGCGCGCTCAACGTGGGGAGTATCTCGACGCCCTGGTCAGGCGAGATCCGACCGCGCAAAGCCGGCGCCGTCGAGGTAATCGATATCTCGGGGCACGACACGAAAGTCCGCAAAGGCGACCTTCTCGGCTGGTTCAATATGGGCTCAACCGTCATAGTCCTGATGCCGGATGGTGTTTGCGAATGGCACGACAAGTTGGAGCCCGGCGACGCTTTGCGCATGGGTCAGTCAATCGGAAGCTATTCGGTCGCCACGAAATGACGGACGGGCCACCTGCTCCCGGCATTCAGGCCGCAAGGAACAGGGCTGCCATGATGCAGCGGATCCGCGCCTGGTTCGCTGCCGCGGACGTGCTCGAGGTCGATACACCGGCGCTTAGTTGTTACGCGGTCAGCGATACGCAAATCGAGAGCTTCGAGATCCAACGCAGCCTCGTTAGCCAACGGCCGATATATCTGCACACGTCTCCCGAAGTCTGCATGAAACGTCTGCTGAGCGCAGGCTATCCCGACATTTTTTCGATCTGCCGCGTGTTCCGTGACGGAGAATCTGGCCAGCGTCATCAGCCGGAATTCACGATGATCGAATGGTATCGCCTTGGCTTCGGCCTGCAAGACATCATCGACGACACGATAGAGCTCATCGAGGCCGCCCTGAGTACTGTTGTGCTTGCGGAAAAACCGGACCAATACGACTATCGCGACATCTTTCTGCAGTCCGCAAACATCGACCCTCTGACCGCCACTGTCGACGAACTGGCAGATGCCGCGAGCGCCGACAGCGACCTCCGGAAGTCCCTCGGTGATGAACGCGACGACTGGCTCGACCTTTTGCTGGCTACGCGCATTGCCCCTGTGTTTGACAATCATCGGCTGACCGTATTGCGGCATTATCCGGCGAGCCATGCGGCACTGGCGCGCTTGTGTCCTGATGACCAGCGCGTCGCCGACCGCTTCGAGGTTTTTTTCGGCTCGCTCGAACTGGCTAATGGTTACGTCGAGCTTGTGGACGCAGAAGAACAGTTACAACGAATGCACGCGGATAACGCGGATCGTCGTCGTCGCAATCGCGCGGTGCGTCCGCACGATTGTTCACTGCTGGCCGCACTGGAGGCCGGACTGCCCGCTTCGGCAGGCGTCGCCATGGGATTTGAACGCCTGCAGATGATTCATGACCGGACCGACGACATACGCGACGTAATTACTTTCTCTTTTTGAGGCAGAGCAATGACGGATTCGGACTATAAGCTGCTTGATTCGCAGCTACGCGCGCTGCTTGGCGACGAGCCCGACGCGCTCGCATCGGCCAGCAACTTCGTGGCATTGCTTTACAACGCAATGGACGACGTCAACTGGCTGGGGGTTTATGTGCTGCGAGGCAATGAACTCGTACTGGGACCGTTCCAGGGAAAACCGGCCTGTGTGCGAATAGTATTGGGCGACGGCGTTTGCGGCACGGCTGCGGAAACGCTGACAACACAGCGAGTTGATGACGTTCATGCGTTCCCGGGCCATATTGCCTGCGACCCCGATTCGCGTTCGGAACTTGTCGTTCCATTGCTCGTGAACGATGGGCTGATCGGCGTACTCGATATTGACAGCCCGTCTCTGGCGCGATTTACCGAGGTGGATCAGCGCGGCGTGGAAACGATTTGTGCATCGTTTTGCCGGCTGCAGGGAACCCGCGAGCGCTTTATTTGACGCGTGACACGTACTCGCGTGAGCGCGTATCGACTTTGATGATCTCGCCCTGGTCTACGAACAACGGGACCCGCACAACAGCGCCTGTCGACAATGTTGCTGGTTTGACACCGCCACTGGCGGTATCACCTTTGACACCAGGATCGGTCTCGGTGATTTCGAGCTCGACGAAATTGGGCGCGTTGACGATGATTGGCGAATTGTTCCAGAGCGTAATGCCACAAACGTCGCCATCTGTGATCCAGTCCCTGGCGTCCCCCACTGCTTCCGCATCAGCCGCATATTGCTCGAAGGTATCCGCAACCATGAAGTGCCAGAATTCGCCGTCGGAATAGAGGTATTGCATCTCCGTATCCATCACGTCGGCGGCCTCTACTGACTCACCTGATTTAAAGGTCTTGTCGACCGTCTTGCCGGTTTTCAGGTTACGAATCCGGACGCGATTGAATGCCTGGCCTTTACCCGGCTTGACGAACTCATTCTCAACGATAATGCATGGATCGTTGTCAATGATAATACGTAGCCCGGATTTGAATTCACTGGTGCTGTAGTTAGCCATGTTGATCGCCCTGTTTACTGTCTGCCCGCCCTCGGCGAGGCGCTATCATACCCGAGTCGTTACGCGGCACTAGCGCCATTTTCAGGCCTGAATTCGCCCAATACGGCCGGAAACATGATCGAAGTCACGGTTTTGAGACCCCGGTCGGGACTACGGCGACCGTTCTGACTAGACTCCTTTGACAGCATACGGATATCACCAGACAACCCGACCTTGCCAAGGATTTGGATTTGAACGGGCGCCAAAGCATTTCCATAGCCGTCCTGACCACGAACCAGGACGATGTTCAGCTGATCAACAGTACGTTGCGCGACGCAGGCCATGCTGCGCATTGTCATTGGATATCCAGCCCTAGTAAATTAGCCGACACGCTGGCCGCTGAAAACGTCGAGCTGCTCATTCTGAATTGCGATCACTATCCCGATAAGATTCGCCAGGTCGTCAAGCAGAAAGACCGCTATAACCCGGAATTGCCGGTCATCGCCATGCAGGACAAAGCCGAAGAGTCGGACATCGAAAGTGCCATGCGCGCCGGCGCCTGCGATCTCGTCTCCCTGCGTCTCAAGAAACGATTGCAATCGGTCGTCAGTCGCGAGCTGCGCGCATTGCGGGTCGAGCGTGCCTTGAACTCGACGCTACAGTCGGCGACCGAATACAAACGTCAACTCAAGGATCACCGGGATTATTCCAGTAGCTCGATTGCTCTCGTGCAGGAAGGCATCTTCGTGGACGTAAACGATTCATGGCTACAGACGTTCAAGCTAAAGGACAAGAACGACCTGATCGGCACACCCGTCATGGATAATTTCGAGACCGAAAGCCAGGCAGCCCTCAAAGGTGCGCTGGTCGCCACCGTTCAGGGCAAGTGGCAAAAGGGCGGAAAACTGATCGTCAAAGCGCACGTCGACTCGGGCGATGCCGAGGAATTGCATCTGCAGTTCGGCAAGATCGACCTCGATGACGGAGCGTGCGTCCAAATCCGAATCGCACCACGACTGCAGGTCGCTGAAGAACCGACAAAACTCGTCCACGATGCCCTCAAGCGCGATCCAACGATGTTATTCTTTCATCGCGCCCAGTTTCTCGAACGCATCACCAAACGGCTGAAGCGAAGGCCCGCATCGGGTACCCACTGCCTGGTCTACATCAAACCCGACAGCTTCAGCGACCTCAAGAACAAGATTGGAATCCTGGCTTCTGAAGAAATTCTCGGCCTGTTCGCCGAGGAAGTGCGCAAGCGCATGCATCCGCGCGATGTGGCCGGCCGCTTCGAAGGGACATCGATCATGGTATTGCTCGAGCGCGGCACGGCGCGGGACGCACAGGTTTGGGGCAAACAGCTGGTTGACCATATAGGCAAGATAACATTTGAAATCGACGATAAGTCGACGTCCATGACCTGCACGGTCGGGGCATGCGCCGTCAGCGAAGTATTCAGCAGTCTCGAGGAGTTCATTGCAGCAACCATCGCAGCATATGAAATTGGCAAGAAAGCCGGTGGCAACGGGTCATTCCTGGATGAAAGCGCCGAAGAAGATACCAAGCAGCGCGAATTCGACGCCATCTGGGTTAGACATCTCAAGGCCGCGCTGATGGAAGACCGCTTCCGCCTGGCGCAGTTGCCAATCGCAGGACTGCGCAGCGATTCGATACAGATGTATGACCTGCTGGTTCGCATGATCGACGAGCAGGGCAACTCGGTGTTGCCCTCAGAGTTTCTGCCGGCCGCAGAACGCAACAATATGATGAAGAACATCGACCGCTGGATGCTGAAAGCCGCGATGCACTTCTGTAGCAAGAACAACGCTGACCGGGTCTTTGTTCGTTTGTCGCAACAATCCATTACGGACCCGTTAACCTCTGCCTGGATGGAGCAAAAACTGGACGGGGATGATTTCGATTGCTCACGACTGGTTATCGAGGTGCCGGAACGCGATGCAGCAAAACACATCAAGCAGACTCGACAAATAGTCAATCACGCTCGCAAACTCGGTATCGGTTTTGCCATTGAACACTATGGAATCGATCAGAAACGCTTTCAAATCCTCGATCTTTTGAAACCGGACTACATAAAGGTGGACGGTGAGCTCATGCACACGCTGACTACGGACAAGACAGTTCAGAGCGCTGTCAGAAGGATCGTCAGCGCCGCCAAAGAACGTAACATCAAGACCATTGCTGAGCGTGTAGAGAATGCCAACGCCATGGCCGTGTTATTCCAGCTCGGGCTGGACTTCATGCAGGGGCATTATGTTCAAGAGCCGGAGGTCGTGCTTGAGGACACGGGCAGCGCTGCACCGAATACACTCGCCGGGCTGGCGAGCGCGAACAACGGCTAGCTTTTACCCACCATGGCGCTGCTCTCAAAATGTGACTCCTGTCACACTTTGCCGCCGGAACCAGCCGCTAACAGCCACGTATTGTCAAAACATAGAATGGCGTCATGTTTTATAGGTCAACCGAGCCGTAATCTGTTGAATATCATGCCAGCGGGGAATCCCACTGTGAAACACGCAGCAATCAAGCAGAACCGAACGAGACGCATCGCATCGCGCGCGCAACGAACCCTGTTGCCGCTGGTTGCCGTCGGCGGCAGCCTCGCCGGCCTCCCGGCCAGTGCGCTCGAACTTGGTGACCTGACCGTACAGTCGCGACTCGGGCAGCCGCTGCGGGCAAGCATTGCCTTTGCGCTGGCACCGAACGAGCAATTGACCAGCTCCTGCGTGACGCTGGGCACGGGCGCCCAGGCCAGCGGACTCCCCGGTATTGGCCGCTCCACAATCAGTATCGCGAATGGCAACATCGTGTTGACCGGCAACACGGCCATGCGCGAACCGATGGTCGCCGCACAAGTTATTGTCGACTGCGCTTACACCGCGAACCTGAGCCGCGAGTACATGCTGTTTATCGATCCGGCTGGTTCAGCGCAGGACGAACAGGCCGCCGTCAAAGTTGCACCCGCGCGCCGATCAACACCTGTAGCAACACAAGGCGCAGCCGTTGCCACGCGGCGCACACCGGCCGCCCGCACCGCCACTCGAGAGCCGATTGGCAAGTCCACGCGCTATCGCGTGCAACCTGGCGACTCGCTGTCGCGCATCGCAGAACGAATCGAGAATCGTCCTGTTGGCCTCTGGCCGGCCGTAACCGCGATCTTTGATGCCAATCCCGACGCGTTCATGGGTAACGATCCAAACAGACTGAAGGCCGGCAGCGTGCTGACCATCCCCAGTTTCGATGGTAGCGAACCCGTAATCTCGGTGGCAGCTACGAGCAGTGTGGCATCGGCCGCGAGCGTGACTTCAACTGAAGACATCGCCTCAACCGAAAGCCCCGCACAACAGAATGTCGCGCAGGCAGTTACGAGCCCGGAGACCGCGACTGTAGAAACAGCTGAGGTGATTCCGACAGGAACGACAGCAGCCATTATCGACACCACGTCCGACCTGAGCCCGGGAGACGTCGTAGTCGATGCCGACAATCCGTTTATTGACGGCAGAGAGACCGCGAACGAGACCATCGTTATCCCGGATACCGAACTTGCGGGGCCGACGACCAGTTCTACATCGCCAAACGTCCCGACCGCCGTCATCAACACCGGTAGACAAACGTCGACAGCATCGACCACTTCCTGGCTGATGTGGCTTACGGGTGGTGGCATCGCAATCATAATTGGCCTGTTGCTGTTCGGCCGACTTATGCGCGGCCGCCCCGGCGAAGCCGCGATAGCCGATCATCCGGCACGCCGCGCTACCGACGTTGGCACCGGAAGTCACGCGGCGATCGCAGACTACGATCTGGACGACGACTCCCCGACCGAAGAGAACCTCACGCTGGACGCCGATCTCGAAATGGGCACCGGACTCGGTGCAAGCGGGGACATGGAGGTCGCTTCCGATTTCGGTTTCGCGTCGCCGACAGAGGTCGATATCGAACTGCCTTTCGAGCCGGAACCGTCGATACCCGCTAGCGGCAATACAGACATGCTGTCGCCCCTCCACACCGACGAACAAACGATACTCGACAGCGAAATCCTGCCCGATGACGACAACTACGACTTGTCTGTCATTCTCGATGCAACAAAGATGCCGAAACCCGAGGACATCACGGCCCTTGACCTGCAGGCGGTTGACGTCACGCCGGAGGATGACACGAGCGAGACAGATGCTTATACAATCAACGACGAAGTCGAGCTAAACATCCTCGAGCAGGATTACGAGGACGAACTGACCGCGACACAAGCGCTCAACGCCGAAATCAAGCACGCTGTAGCCGAGCTGGCCAAGGACCTGGATGAAGGCGAGTCAGACGACGAGACTGCAACCGGGCCAACCGCCGAGATGCCGCCGCTGGCTTCCGTCACCGAACTCGACATCACGGCACAAATGACCGCACGCGACGAGAACGCAGACGACGCGGACGAAACCGGTACACACGAAGCGGCCACGATCGAGATGCCCGCCGCGGAGAACGACGACGAAACGACGGAAATGGAAGTCGACGGCGGCAAGGCCGGCACCAAAGGCGTCTAGACGACTTAGCACCCACCATCCAACCGCGGCGTCGATCGACGACGCACTTCAGGCAAGCGTCCGACATATTTGCCGACGGACTGTCTCGCTGCGCTCGCTTTATGTCTCGCCGGCAAACATCTCGTCCACTTGCCTCACGCAGCACGATTGAACGACGGCGGTGAGTGCCGGGGTGTCTCACAAAGCGAGTTTGCGAACCTCGGTCCCGCCTGACGGGAGCAGCTGTCCGAGCGACTGAGATTCCCCGGCGATCGACGCCGCCGTTGTCAGAATGATGGGTGGTGGGGGGGGTAGCCGACCGCTTACTCGATGCCGACCAAGCGCTCGACTTTCCGCCATCCTTTCGGCAGCAGGCTGCCACGCAACGCCCGTTCGCCATAGTAATCGTCGATATCATCCCACCGGATAGTCATGACCCGAGTGCCCGTATGCACCTGCAGGTGGCCCTCTTCGGGAATGACCGCGGCCGCGACCATCTTTTCTTCGCCGCTTTGATATTTCTTGCCCGGAATATTGATGAGCTTGTTGCCCTTGCCTTTTGCAAGTTCAGGAAGATCGTCCATTTCGAATACCAACAGCCGGCCAATCGAGCTGACGGCGGCAATCAGGCACTCCTTGCCGGCCGGAACGGGCGATGGCACAACAGCCTTGCCTCCTGCCGGAACCCTGAGAATTGCCTTCCCCGCCTTGTTGCGCGACACCAGGTCGCCCAGCGCGGCGACAAAGCCATAGCCTGCATCGCTCGCAAGCAGGTACTTCTTCTCAGAATCGCCAATCATCGCGCCACAGAAAGCGGCGCCGTCGGGTGGCTTGAAACGACTCGACAGCGGTTCGCCCTGCCCACGTGCCGTAGGCAATGTGCCCGCGATGACGCTGTAAACGCGTCCGGTACTGTCGATAAACATCGCCAGCTGGTTACTGCGACCCTGCGCGGCCGCGAGATAGTTGTCACCGGAACGGTAACTGAGCGTCGTTGGATCGATCTCATGTCCTTTGGCGGCGCGCGCATAGCCTGCCTGTGACAACACGACAGTTACGGGCTCGCTCGCAACCAGTTCCGTTTCATCAAGTGCCTGCGCGGCTTCGCGCTCGACGATTTCGGTTCGACGTTCATCGCCGTAGGCTTCCGCATCCGCGAGAATCTCCTTCTTGATGAGCGTCTTCAGACGTGAGGCACTTTTTAACGTTTTTTCCAGAACGTCACGCTCTTCCCCGAGCTCGTCCTGCTCGCCGCGGATTTTCATTTCCTCGAGCTTGGCGAGATTCCGCAAACGCAGGTTGAGGATAGCCTCTGCCTGGATATCACTGAGCTTGAAGCGCTTTATGAGAACCGGCTTTGGTTCGTCCTCTTTGCGAATAATTGCAATCACTTCGTCGATGTTCAGATACGCGACCAGCAGACCATCGAGTACGTGCAGTCGATCATTAACGATCTGCAGACGGTGGCCGAGGCGTTTCTTGACCGTATCCTTGCGAAATATGAGCCACTCTTTCAGCAGCTCGAGCAAATTGAACAATCGCGGCTTGCCGTTAAGCCCGATGATGTTCATGTTGACGCGCGCCGTGCGCTCGAGCGACGTCGTTGAGAACAGATGTGACATCAGCTGTTCGACATCGACGCCACGCCTCTTACTAATGACAAGGCGTGTCGGGTCTTCGTGATCCGACTCATCTCTGAGGTCGTCAACCTGTGGCAACTTCTTGTTGCGCATTTGTGCTGCGATCTGCTCGAGAATCTTGCTGCCCGAGATCTGGTGCGGCAGCGAGTTGATGATGATGTCGCCGTTTTCGATTTTGTAGGACGCGCGCAGGCGCAGCGTGCCGCTACCGGTCATGTACATGTCCAGGATTTCGTCGCGGGACGAAATGAGTTCCCCGCCGGTCGGATAATCAGGCCCCTTGATGTGTTGCATGAGCTGCTTGACGGTGGCTTTCGGGTTGTCGAGCAAGTGCACGAGGGCGCTGGCCACCTCATTGAGATTGTGCGGCGGCACATCGGTCGACATGCCGACCGCAATGCCGGTAGTACCGTTGAGCAGCAAGTTCGGCAGACGCGCTGGAAGAACCACGGGCTCGCTCATCGTGCCATCGAAATTAGGCACCCAGTCGACCGTTCCCTGGCCAAGCTCCTGCAGCAGGCTCTTGGCGTACGGCGTCAAGCGGGACTCCGTATAGCGCATGGCCGCAAACGACTTGGGATCGTCGGTCGACCCCCAGTTGCCCTGCCCGTCAATCACGGTATAGCGATACGAAAAGTCCTGTGCCATCAATACCATGGCTTCATAACAAGCCGAGTCTCCGTGCGGGTGAAATTTGCCAATCACATCGCCTACGGTGCGCGCCGATTTTTTCGGCTTGGAGCTGGCCGAAAGGCCGAGCTCGCTCATCGCGTAAATGATGCGGCGTTGCACCGGTTTCAGGCCATCACCTATTTGCGGCAATGCGCGGTCGAGAATCACGTACATCGAGTAGTCGAGGTAGGCCTTCTCGGTGTAGTCCTTGAGCGCCTGTCGTTCCACGCCCTCGAGGTTGAGGCTGTTTTGCATATTCATGTTAGGCCCTGCCCTTATACTTCAGCCAGATCGCCCTTGGTCTCTAGCCATTTGCGACGGTCTTTCGCACGTTTCTTGGCGAGCAGCATGTCCATGAGTTGCTCGGCTTTGTCTTTGGCGCTGACGGTGAGTTGTACGAGCCTGCGCGTATCGCGATTCATCGTGGTTTCCCTGAGCTGTGCCGGGTTCATCTCACCCAGGCCCTTGAAGCGTGTAACGGAGACCTTGCCACGTTTCTTCTCCGCTTCTATACGGTCAAGAATACCTTTGCGCTCACCTTCATCCAGCGCGTAATAGACTTCTTTGCCGACATCGACGCGATACAACGGTGGCATCGCCACGTAAACGTGACCCGCCAGCACCAGTTCCCGGAAGTGTCGCAAAAACAGGGCGCAGAGCAGCGTCGCGATGTGCAGGCCGTCGGAGTCTGCATCTGCCAGTATGCAGACCTTGTGGTAACGAAGTCCGTCGAGGCTGTTGTCACCCGGATCGACGCCCAGCGCGACCGAGATGTCATGCACTTCCTGGGACGCCAGGATCTCGGCAGAGTCGACTTCCCAGGTGTTCAGGATCTTGCCGCGCAACGGCATGATGGCCTGCGTATTGCGGTCGCGCGCCTGCTTGGCCGAGCCGCCAGCGGAATCGCCCTCAACCAGGAAAATCTCGCAAAGCTCAGGTTCCTGGGAGGTGCAGTCTGCGAGCTTGCCCGGCAGCGCCGGACCGGAAACGATTTTCTTGCGAACGACTTTTTTCGCGGACTTCAGGCGCTTCTGCGCTTTGCCGATCGCGAGCTGTGCAATCTGATCGCCGGTTTCGGGATGCTGATTCAGCCACAGCGAGAAATTGTCCTTGATGACACCGGCGACGAACGCGGCAGACTCCCGTGACGACAGTCGTTCCTTGGTCTGCCCCGAAAACTGCGGGTCTTCAAGCTTGGTACTTAGAATAAAACTGAGCCCGTCCCAGACGTCTTCCGGGGCAATACTGACGCCTCGTGGCAACAGGTTTCTAAAATCGCAAAATTCTCGCATCGCGTTCGTCAGGCCCGTCCGCAGGCCATTGACGTGCGTGCCGCCCTGCGGTGTGGGAATCAGGTTGACGTAGCTTTCGGTGACGCTGGGGCCACCGTCGGCCGTCCACACGAGTGCCCAGTCGACGGCCTCATTATTGCCGGTCAGGCTGCCCGAGAACGGCTCGGCCGGCAGCGTCTCCCCAGCGCCAATTTCCTCGAGCAAATACTCCTCGAGGCCACCCGAATAGCACCATTCGAACTTTTCTTTGGGTTTCTCGATCTTCAGGCGCACCGTGATGCCAGGACACAGAACGGCCTTGGCGCGCAGCGCATGCTTCAGGCGCCCGACGGAGAATTTTGCCGAATCGAAGTACTGTGGGTCGGGCCAGAATCGCAGCGTTGTACCCGTATTGGCCTTGCCGACCGTGCCCACCGCCTCGAGCTTGCCGCGCTTCTTGCCACCCGCGAAGCTCATGTTGTATTCCTTGCCACCGCGGCGAATCCAAACCTCGAGATTCTTCGATAGCGCGTTGACAACGGACACGCCGACGCCATGCAGGCCGCCCGAGTACTGATAGGTCTCGTTCGAAAATTTTCCGCCCGCATGCAGTCGCGTGAGGATCAGTTCGACGCCCGGAATTTTTTCCCTGGGGTGTTTGTCGACGGGCATGCCGCGGCCGTCGTCGGTGACTTCGAGTGAGCCGTCCTTGTAAATCGTGACTTCGAGTTTCTTGCAATAGCCTGCAAGTGCTTCGTCGATACTGTTGTCGATGACCTCGTGAGCCAGGTGATTTGGCCGCGTGGTGTCCGTGTACATGCCCGGCCGACGCCGAACAGGTTCGAGTCCGCTAAGGACTTCAATGTCCGCAGCGTCGTATCGTTTACTCATCAATCAGTTTGCCAGAAAGGTGCCCGGCGGAATTCTAGCCTGAATGAATAGCGGGTGCACCCGTAATAATCAGGCAACGGCAAAGAATATCAGTCGAAATCCGCAATCAGCGATTGACGAATGTTGTCAGCAACCGGACTGACTTCCACGCGGTAGTTCTCATGATCGATGCCGGCAACCAGCGATGCGCCGCCTTTAAGCGCTGCAACCTGTTCCGCAGGCATCTCGAAACGCAGGAAGTGCACAGCGGACGTCTTGTCATCATCGCTTCGTTCCAGATCTTCGTCCGCGATTGCCCAAACGCGATCAAAATCTGCGACCTGGACATAAACCCGGTTTTCGATGCCCCGAAGTTGCGACAACATCGCACGACGCTCTTCAACTTCGGGGAATTCGATCATGAATGTCGCTTTCCAGTTCGAACCATCGGGAATCAAGGGATTGTATGCGTTCAGCTCTTCGTTGATGCCATCGGCTTCGAAGATGCGCTCGATGCGCAGCATCTCCTGTACCTGGTAATGCATGGTCAGGAAATCTTCAAAATACAGTGCCGCGTTGGTGCCGAGGTCGAGACGGCGATTGCGCTTGTGCGCAATGACTTTCTGCCGAAAGGCCGGTCGTTCCTCAGCATATTTTTCGAGGTTGATTAGATTATCACGTCTCAGTTTTTGCATTCTTGGAACCTCGTTCAAATTCCATAAGCTGTTCGTAACAGGCTCATCGGGTTATTCGCCTCGTGATCATCGAGGTCCTGAACGATTTGCTCTGCCGCCATCGGGCAGTCGCTTACGAAGTGGTCGGCATCCGCGCGTTTGAGCTTGCTCACAACCGGCCTCGCGATTTTCTTCGAGATCTCATGGAATTCCTTTTTGACGGCATAAGTTCCGTCATGTCCTGAACATCGTTCGATCGCTTCGACCGTCGTATCGGGAACCAGTTGCAGCATGTCACGCGTTTTCAGGCCGATATTTTGCACGCGCAGGTGGCACGGTACCTGGTAGGTCACTTTCCCCAGGGATTTTTTGAACTCCGTTTTGAGCTTGCCGTCCTTGTGGCGCAGCATCAGGTACTCGAACGGATCAAACATGGCGTCGCGGACCTTCGCGACATCCGCGTCCTCCGGAAACATGAGCGGCAGCTCCTGCTTGAACATCAACGTGCACGATGGAATCGGTGTCACTATGTCCCAGCCTGCGTCGACCATGGCCGCGAGTACCGGAATGTTGATTTCCTTGGCCCTGGCAACGGCTTCGAGGTCGCCGAGCTCCAGCTTGGGCATGCCGCAGCAGGCCTCTTTTTCGGCCAGCGCCATCGTGATTCCGTTGTGCTCGAATACGGCCACGAGGTCCTCGTCGATCGCCGGGTGATTCCGGTTGCCATAGCACGTTGTATAGAGCACGACTTTGCCGCGCGTACTTGCCGTGGCTTCGGCGACGACATCGCCACCATTTCTGAGTCGCTTGAGCCGCTTCCTGGCCGTGTTCGAATGATAGTCGGGCACGGGCGCGTCGCGATGCACACCCAGCATCTTTTCGATCAGTTTGCGGCCCGTCTTGCTGCGGTTGGTCGCGTTAACGGCATTGACGATCACGGGGATGCCCGCGAGTTTCCCGACCCTGTCAGTCGCACTGAGGACCTTGTCGCGCAGCGAGGCACCCTCTCTCTTAAAGCGTGCCGCTTTGGCCCGCAGCATCAGGTGCGGAAAGTCGACATTCCATTCGTGCGGTGGAACGTACGGGCACTTCGTCATGTAGCACATGTCACAGAGGTAGCAGTGATCGACAACGTCCCAATAGACTTTCTTGGGCACGCCGTCGACTTCCATCGTATCGGACTCATCGACCGCGTCGAATAAGGTCGGAAAGGAATTGCACAGGTTGAAGCAACGGCGACAGCCGTGACAGATATCGAAAACACGCTCGAGCTCTGCAAACAACGGCTCTTCGTCGTAGAACTCGCCGGACTTCCAGTCGAGGGCGTGCCGAGTCGGTGCCTCGAGGCTACCCTCGCGTCTGCCTTCGCGTTTGCTCATCGAATCCCTTGATGTGTGGGAATTTCGGGCCGCGCGGCCCGGAATTCTCAAAGACCACTAATCGTCGAGCGTATCGAGCGCTTTCTGGAATCGATTCGCATGCGAACGTTCTGCTTTGGCGAGCGTCTCGAACCAGTCTGCAATCTCGTCGAAGTCTTCGTCGCGCGCTGTCTTGGCCATGCCCGGGTACATATCGGTGTACTCATGGGTCTCGCCGGCGATAGCGGCGGCCAGGTTGGCCGACGTTGCGCCGATCGGCAGACCGGTTGCCGGATCACCCACTTCTTCGAGGTACTCGAGGTGCCCGTGCGCATGACCCGTTTCACCTTCGGCAGTTGAACGGAACACGGCGGCGACATCGTTGTAGCCTTCGACATCCGCTTTCGCTGCGAAATAAAGATAACGACGATTCGCCTGGGATTCGCCGGCGAATGCCTCTTTGAGATTGTTTTCTGTTTTGCTGCCTTTTAGTGACACGTTAGTACCCTCTCAAGTGAAGTGACTGTTAATTAGAACGAGTCTAACAACGCTTTACTCTATGCCTCGCCCCTATTCCTGTCAACCGTGGAAAACCCAGGCTCGACGGCGGTCCGGCAACGATGAGGATTGACGATACAGATGCCGGCCTGTAGCGTAACGGCGCAACTTGAAACGGAAAGATGCCATGAGTTCTGCAAAGAAATTCAATCTCGAGAAGTCCCTGGCCGACCTCGAAGAACTGGTCGAGGAACTCGAATCCGGTGACCTGCCGCTCGAAAAAGCGATGAAAAAGTTTGAGGAAGGAATCAAACTTACGCGTGGCTGCCAGACCGCACTCAAGGAAGCCGAACAGAAGGTCGAGATCTTGTTGCAGAACGCGGGCAGTGAAGACCTCGACGATTTCCTGGTCGACGACGATTGATTCGCGTGCCGGCATTGTCCCCGAATGGGAGGCACGCTTCTACAAAATCACTCCTGCAGTAACGCCAGCAGAGCCACTACCGTCGATTCGACGCCGGCCTTTACGGCGGGCTCCGGCGCGACCTTGAACAACGGTGAATGGTGGCTCGGTACGGGCGGACCCCCAGCCATCTCAGCGTCAAAGTCTTTCTGCGGCGTTCCGCCGATCGCCCAATAGACACTGGGTATCACCGGGTCATCGGTAAAGAACGGAAAGTCCTCGGCCCCCATGCCCTTGGTCGGAATATCGACCACTGCATCGTCACCCATTGCGTCCGTCCATGCGACTTTCAGGCGCCTCGCAAGCTCAGCGTTATTGCTCGTCGGCGGGACGCTTTCCTCGGAAATGATCACTTCAGGCAAGCGATCCTCCGGCAGACCCGCAACGCGTCCCATGTTTTCCGCGATGCGCTTGATGCCGTTGAGCAGGATCGCACGCGTCTCCTCGTTGGTATTTCTGACCGTCAGCTGCAGATGAGCTTCATCGGAAATGATGTTGTGCTTGGTGCCCGAATGAAACGAGCCGACCGTCACGACACCGGGATCGCGCGGCGACAGCTCGCGCGAAACCAGCGTCTGCAATGCAAGGACGATCTGGCTGCCCAACACAATCGGGTCCTTGCCGCGGTGCGGACTGGCGCCATGCGCGCCCACGCCGCGAATAATGATATCGACCGTATCGGCACCGGCGTAAGGACTGCCTTCCGAGACGTTGATGATGCCCGCCACATCACTCGACGACACGTGAAAAGCCAATGCATAGTCGGGTTCACCGAATCGGCCCCAGATGTCATCGTCTCTCATCGCACGTGCGCCGAGCACACGTTCCTCGGCCGGCTGCACGACGAGCATCAATGTGCCGTTCCATTCGTCCTTTCTGGCCGCCATCTGGCGTGCCGTGCCGACGAGGCTGGTTATGTGAACGTCGTGACCACAGGCATGCATCGTGAAAACGGTATTGCCGGTGATAGGGTCCGCTTGGGTCGCGCGTGACGCATTATCGAGACCGGATTTTTCCTCCACTGGCAAGCCATCCATATCGGCCCGCATCATGACCAGCGGGCCGGGTCCGTTCTCCATCATCGCGACGACACCCGTGCCGCCGACGTTTTCGGTGACCTCAAATCCGGCGGCCCGAAGTTCCGCCGCCATTCGTTTCGCGGTCTCGAATTCGACCGTCGAAAGCTCAGGATTGCGATGGAAGTGATCAAACAGGTCAGCGAGGTGGCCGTCGTAGTCCTTTCGTACGGCGTCGTTGAGATCGCTTGCGGACGCAGGCGAGGCAAGAAGAATAGCCAAAAGAAAAGCAATACGCTTGGTCATGTGAGGTTCCCCTATCTTGTTGTCGGCCCAGTGTAGACAAGAAATGGCCGAGGATCACTCAATCGGGGTCGAACCGAGGTTTTCAAAAACCTCGGTTCGACCCCGGTTTTTGGAGTCCGATAATCAGGTATTGGCGCCGCCACTACCTTGCAGGCGGGTGATGAGTGCGCGCAGAAAGACCTTGTTGAAGCGCAGCTGGCACGCCGAGGATACCTGCTCCATCAGCGATGAACTCACGCGCAGGATCGTGACCTGTCCCTCAGCCCTGATGGACGCCTGGCGCTTGGCGCCGCTGACGTAGCTGGTCTCGCCGAAACAATCACCGTTCGACAGTGTGCCAATGCTATTGCCGTTCGCCTGTACCGCCACGGCGCCGGCAACAATGATGTAGAAACGATCATCGACTTCGCCTTCGCGCACGATGTCTTCGCCGTCTTTGTATTCGTGCCAATCGGAGGCACGCAGCACTTCCCAGATTTCAGCGTGAGAAAACTCGTGGAAGAACGTGAGTGTACGCAACAGGTCGAAATGTTCCTGGTTATCGAGGCTGTCGTACTTTTGACGCAAATCCTTGTAAACGCGCGTAAGCTCCGCCGACATTGCATTACCGGTAAGCAGGCGCTTGTTCGGGTCTTTCTGCATCGTCGTCATGACGACATGCTCGAGCTCCTCAGGCAAGTCGTTACGGTAGGTATGAATCGGCGGCGGTGTCGCGTACACAATCTGGTGCAGAAGCTTGGACAGGTTGTCGGCACGGAACGGACGATAGCCCGTCAGTAGTTCGTACATGACGGCGCCGAGAGAATACAGGTCCGAGCGTGGCGTCAGCTCTTCCGACTGCACTTGCTCGGGTGACATGTAACTCGGCGAGCCCGCAATACCCTCGATGCGTGACACTTCGGAATCACTGACGATAGCGATGCCGAAGTCGATGATGCGCACATCGTTGTCAATCGTCAGCATGACGTTACTGGGCTTGATATCACGGTGAATGACGCCACGTCCGTGTGCGTAATGCAACGCTTTGGCGCATTTGTAGATGATCTCTACGACGTCGTCGACGCGTAGCAGATTATCGGGGCGACAGTACGCGGAGAGAGTGCGAGCACCCTGAATGTGTTCGGTAACCACGTAGTAGCTGCCGTCTTCTTCGCCCGCATCGTAGATCGGCATGATATTCGGATGCTGCAACATCCCGACCATGTGCGCTTCGTTGAAAAACATCTTGCGGGAGACCTTTGCGCGCTCGGCGTTCGGGTCTTCTTCGATGTTGTAGACTTTGATCGCGACGTCGCGACGATAGTAGGGATCGTGAGACAGGTAGACGGTACCCGTACTGCCTTTGCCGATCTTGTTGATGATGACGTATTTACCGATCTTGTCGGGAACGTCAGCCGGGCGCTCTATTTCGCTTGCAGTGCGAGCCATGTTGTCTCAACTGGTTAGATCATGAGCCACCTGTACAAACCCAGTAATACTGCGGCATACAGAGCGGCTACGAGGTCATCCAGCATAATTCCCACGCCCCCGCCCAGTCTGTGATCCAGGTCGCGAATCGGCCACGGTTTAACAATATCAAATAGCCGAAAAAGCACGAACGCGAGCGCCCATCCGGCTAGCGATAGCGGGGCCGCCAGGAGCGTGATGTACATGCCGGCAATCTCGTCCCAAACGATGCCGCCGTGATCATGAACGCCTATGCGTCGTGCGCTTTCGCCGCATAAGCAGATGCCGGAGGCGACAAGCGCTGCCGCGACACCCAATTGAACATAAAGTCCGAGATCAAGCGTCAGCCAGAATAGCAAAACGCCCGGAATCGAGCCGACAGTCCCCGGCGCAAATGGAGCAAGGCCCGTACCGAAGCCAAAAGCCAGGAAATGCACCGGATCCGTCAGGACCGTGCGCGTGAGCCTGTTTTCCATGTCTTCTGGTGGCTTGTTCACTGGAAGTGACGGTACCCGCTGTCGTCCCATTCCACAATAACGCCGTTTTGGCGGCAGGTGAGGCCTGGCTCGCCCGTTACTTTCCCTACCGCCGTGATGTCGGCAATGCCCTCGACCACATCCGGCCTGGCCGTAAAACAAAGCTCATAATCATCGCCCCCGGTTAAAGCAAGTCGAGTTCGATTCGATTCATCGAAGCGCGCTTTGATGGCATCGGACACGGGCACACGATCAATTTCCAGCTCGGCACCTACACCGCTCGCACCCAGCAGCTTGCTCAAATCGCCAACAAGGCCGTCGGACACATCGATGGCGGCGTTTGCACGGCCAACGAGCTGGTGACCGGTCTCGATGCGCGCCCTCGGGCGCAGAAATCGATGCACCAGGAAGCTGTCGCGTTCGCCGCCACCGAGCAGTTCGAGACCTGCAGCGGCATCACCAAACGTACCGGTTACGAATATGGTGTCGCCGACTTTTGCACCACTCCGCAACAGTGCCTTGCCTGTCTCTACCTCTCCCGTGACGTGCACAGTTGCCACGACGGCGTCGCCGCTCGTTGTATCGCCACCCACGAGGGCAACATCGAACTCGCTGGCAGCTTCGAATAATCCGCTCGCGAAGCCAGCCAGCCACTGATCATCTTTTGGCGGCATCGTGAGCGCCAGCGTCATCCAGCACGGGCGAGCACCCATCGCAGCGATGTCGGACAGATTGACCGCCACGACGCGATAACCGATGTCTTCTGCCTGTGAGTTGGCGGGAAAGTGCACGCCCTCAACGAGCGTATCGATCACCTGGACCTGGTCATGCCCGGGTGTGGGCTGCAACACGGCGCCGTCATCGCCGATGCCGACCAGTACGCCCGGCGTTGAAGCCTGGCGATTAAAAAAACGTTCTATCAGCTCAAACTCATCCACCGGCGTTTGCTTGTACCTCGTTTTCACGCAGCGTATTCGCCGCGACGTCCAGGCACGCATTCACGTACTTGTGTCCGTCGACAGAGCCGAAGCGCCTGGCCAGGTTCACACATTCGTTGATGACGACTTTGTATGGGATATCGATGCGTGATCCGAGTTCGTGCGCCCCGATCAGCAGGATACCGCGCTCCACGGGATCGAGCTGATCCAGGGGCCGATCGATGAGGCTGTCTACGGTGTTCTCGAGTTCGTCCTGCGTCTCGCAGATCGCAGCCAGCTGCTCATCGAAAAATTCCTGATCGACGCGCTCGTAAGCGACCTGCTCGTGAAATTGCGAGAGCAGCTCGGAACAGGAATGTCCGGCGATCTGTTTCTGGTAGAGCGCCTGCACCAGCAGCTCGCGTGCACGGGTTCGCGCGCCTGTTCCTTTTGAACTGGCTTTACTCATTTCACTAACCTTCAAGGCATCAGTCGATACGAGGCGTGTGTTTTTCCTGCCAATCAGCGCGCATGAACTAGTCAATCTTCCGAAGCAGGTTGACCATCTCGATGACGGCAAGCGTAGCTTCCTCGCCTTTGTTGCCGGCTTTCGTACCGGCACGCTCTATCGCCTGCTCAATTGTGTCGACCGTTAATACGCCCTGACCGATCGGTATGCCATGCTTTTGACCCGCAGCCATGATGCCTTTGACGCATTCACTCGCGACATAATCGAAATGCGGTGTGCCGCCACGAATGACGGCACCCAGGGCAATGATGCCATCGACACGACGAGAGGCAGCGACCTTGTCGACGGCAATCGGCATTTCGAATGCCCCGGGGACACGAATAATCTCGACGTCGGCATCGGCCGCACCGTGCTGCCGCAAGCAACGAAGTGATCCCTTGATAAGTGACTCAACGATAAAATCGTTGAACCGCGACGCCACGATTGCGAATCGGCCATCGCGAACAATGAGGTCACCCTCTGTTGTCTTGATCCTGTCCATGGCGTGCCGCTACTCCGAGACGTACTCCATGATCTCGAGGTCGAATCCCGAGATCGCGTACATATGTTTAGGCGCTGATAATACACGGATTTTGCTGAGTCCGAGGTCGCGAAGAATCTGTGCACCCACCCCGTAAGTGCGCAAGACCATGTCGCCGCTGCGGCGCTTGTCCAGCTCGTCCCGATGCTGACCCAGGGTCTCGACCGATTCCATGAAGTCGCGCGACGATTCCTGATCACGCAGCACGACGACGACACCCGTATCCTCTTTCGCGATGCGCTCGATCGCGCTGTGCAGCGGCCAGCCCAGCGAACGGCTTTTTACGCCGATTACGTCGCCGAGCGTATCCTGCAGGTGCACGCGAACCAGCGGCGTATCAACAGCGTCGAGATCACCTTTCACCAAAGCGACATGCACCGAGCGATTAATGTGATCGTCGTAGCAAACCAGCGTGAATTCGCCGTATTCGGTCTCTACGACCTGCTCACCGATACGCTCGACGTTGCGTTCTTTCTCGAGGCGATAGCGAATCAGGTCGGCAATGGTGCCGATACGGATTCGGTGTTTACTCGCGAAAATCTCGAGGTCCGGACGACGCGCCATGGAGCCGTCTTCATTGAGAATCTCGACGATTGCTGCGGCCGGTTCGAGGCCAGCAAGCCGTGCGAGGTCGCAGCCGGCTTCGGTATGGCCAGCTCGTGTGAGCACGCCGCCGGGCTGCGCCATCACGGGGAAGATATGCCCGGGCTGCCTCACGTGTTCGGGTTTGGCGTCGGGTGCAACGGCCGCCTGGATCGTTCGGGCGCGATCATGCGCGGAAATGCCCGTTGTGATTCCGTCAGCCGCTTCGATCGATATCGTGAAATTGGTCGCATGATGCTCGTCCGTGTCGCTGACCATGAGCGGCAACCTGAGCTGTTTGCAGCGTTCACGTTCCACTGTCAGGCAAATGAGCCCTCTCCCATGCGTCGCCATGTAGTTGACGTCTTCGGCGCGGACTTTTTCTGCAGCCATTATCAGGTCGCCTTCATTCTCGCGATCTTCATCATCGACCATGATGACCATCTTGCCGGCCGCAATATCGGCGATGATGTCTTCGATGTCGCTGAACGTCGACGCTTGCGCGCTGGGGTGGATCGTAGTGTTGTCAGGCATAACCGTGCGCCTTTAGAAATTCGATAGAAATGCCGTCTCCGTCATTGCCAAGCAGGCGCTCGATGTAGCGCGCCAGCATGTCAACCTCGACATTGACGACTGTGCCAACTGCGTAGTCATCAATTATTGTGACTTCGGCCGTGTGCGGGATGATATTAATTTCGAAGCGATTGCCCGATACTTCGTTGATGGTAAGGCTGACGCCGTCCACGCAAATGGAGCCCTTTTTCGCTACATAACGTGAGTATTCCGCGGGGATCTCGATAACGAGTCGTATCGATCGCGCATCAGCCGCTCGCGACGCCACGGTGCCCGTACAATCCACGTGACCACTCACGAGGTGTCCACCCAGGCGTTCACCAAGGCTGATGGCCGGTTCGAGGTTCACGGGTGAGCCGAGCTCAAGTTGGCCGAGACCTGTCACGCCCAGCGTTTCGACCGACACGTCGGTGTCGAAACCGTCGTCATGCAACGCGACGGCCGTCAGGCACACACCGTTGACGGCAATGCTCTCGCCGACCTCGAAGTCCGACCACGGCAGGCCCGACGAGCTGATCGTGAGCCGCGCGTCGCCGCCCTGGCGGCCAATCGCAGTTACCGTGCCCCTGTCCTTGATGATCCCGGTAAACATTCAGTATTGGACTCTCGCTGTTATTCGCGTGTCGCCGCCAATACGACGAACATCGCTGATCTCGAGACGCTTGCGGTCGGCCAGCGCCAACCAGGACGGCGTTTGGAACATGCCCCTGGTTTCGCTACCCATTATGTGGGGTGCCTGATAAATCACAAGCTCGTCTACAAGTCCTTTTTGCAACAGGTAGCCCGTCACGCCGGGACCCGCCTCGACCAGGACATCGTTCACGCCGCGCTGCGCAAGGTCCAGGAGCACTTCGCCAACATCAACGACTGTCTCGTCGGCCGCGTAGGAACGCACTTCGGCGCCAGCATCCTTGAGCCGCGAATGATCTTGCTTCCCGGTGCAGCAGACCAGCGTCTCGCCCGGCAGCGCGAGCATTCCGGCCGATAACGGCATTCGCAGGTGGCTGTCGAGAACGACCCGGAGCGGCTGCAATCCGCCGGTTTCGAGTTCCTTGAGACGGACGTTCAGCGAGGGGTCGTCCGCCAGCACTGTACCGATACCCGTCATGATCGCGCCCGATCGGGCGCGCAGCCGCTGCACGTCATTGCGTGCTTCAGGCCCCGTAATCCACTGGCTCTCACCGCTCTTCATCGCCGTCGCGCCGTCGATGCTCGCCGCCACTTTGACCCGGACCATCGGCCGGTTGCACGTCACACGGGCGATAAATCCCGCGTTGAGCGACTCAGCTGCCGTCTGCATCAGGCCGACTTCAGTTGTCACGCCCGCAGCACGCAGCATTTCGAGCCCGCGGCCAGCCACCTGCGCGAACGGGTCCTGCATCGCCGCGATTACCTTGCTGATACCGGCTTGCAACAGTGCCGCGGCACAGGGTGGTGTCTTGCCATGGTGGGCACAGGGCTCGAGCGTCACATAGGCCGTGGCGCCGTCGGCACTTTTACCTGCCGCGGCAAGTGCATTGATCTCTGCGTGCGGTTCGCCGGCACGTGCGTGCCAGCCCTCGCCGACAATCCGCTCGTTGTTCGCGATGACGCAGCCGACCATCGGGTTGGGATGCGCTGAATACAAACCACGAGCGGCCAGCTGCAGCGCGCGCGCCATGTGCGCGCAATCAATATCGGAAAACGATGGCATGGTCAGCGCTTCTTGTCGCCCAGCAGATCGGGCAGCAGTGACATCTGTTCGCGGCTCGCCGCTGTTTCCGAGATCTTCTGCAGGCGCTTGATTTCGTCCTCGAATTCATTGACGTCCTGAAAGCGGCGGTAAACTGACGCAAAGCGCACGTATGCCACTTCATCAAGTTCGTGCAGTTCTTCCATAACCAGCTCGCCGACAAGGCGCGACGGCACTTCACGCTCGCCCATGGTCCGCAGTTTGTGAATCAGGTGCCCGATCGCCTGCTCGAGCTTTTCACTGGGCACCGGACGCTTCTCGAGCGCTCTCACCATGCTGTTTCGCAGTTTGTTTTCGTCGAAAGGCTGACGCGAGTTATCGTTCTTGATCAGGCGCGGCATGACGAGTTCTGCCGTCTCAAATGTCGTGAACCGTTCATTGCAGTCAAGACACTGGCGGCGCCGGCGAATCTGCCGGCCGTCACCCGCGAGGCGGGAGTCTATGACCTTGGTTTCTTCGTGGGCGCAGAACGGACAGTGCATGACCGACTAGAACTCCTTCGGGCGAAGGACCATTCAGGCGTAAACCGGGAACCGTTTGCAAAGCTCCAGTACCTGGTCCTTGACGCGCTCGATTGTTTCCTCATTTTCGATGTCATCGAGTATATCCGCTATCCAGCCGCTTAGCTGACGGGTTTCTTTCGGCCCGAAGCCGCGTGTCGTGATGGCCGGCGTGCCGAGTCGCAGGCCGCTGGTCACGAAGGGTGACTGCGGGTCATTGGGGACCGAGTTCTTGTTAACCGTGATATTCGCACTGCCGAGGGCCGCATCGGCCGCTTTGCCGGTAATGCCTCTATCGATGAGACTGACGAGCATCAGGTGATTCTCGGTACCGCCTGACACGATCGGATAACCACGGTCGGCGAGTACCTCGGCCATCACTTTGGCGTTTTTGCAGACCATCTCCTGGTAGTCCTTGAACTGCGGCTCCATCGCTTCTTTGAACGCGATCGCTTTGGCCGCAATGACGTGCATCAGCGGACCGCCCTGCGTGCCGGGAAAGACCAGCGAATTGAATTTCTTCGTCAGCTCGTCGTTCTTGCGCGCGACGATGATTCCGCCCCGAGGGCCACGCAGCGTCTTGTGTGTCGTTGATGCGCAAACATCGGCATACGGCAACGGGTTCGGGTAGTGTCCCGTAACAATGAGCCCGGCTACGTGGGCCATGTCAACAAACAGGTAAGCACCGACGCTATCGGCGATCTCACGGAAACGAGCCCAGTCAACGACCTGCGAATAGGCCGAGAAGCCCGCCACGATCATCTTCGGCTTGTGCTCGAGAGCAAGTGCCTGCACCGCGTCATAATCGATCAGTCCGGTTTTGGCTTCGAGGCCGTACTGGATGGCGTTGAACAGCTTGCCCGAGAAGTTGACCTTCGAACCGTGCGTCAGGTGGCCGCCGTCGCTGAGGCTCATCCCCAGGATCGTGTCGCCTGCGTTCAATAGTGCGAGATAGACAGCAGCGTTGGCCTGTGAACCCGAGTGCGGCTGCACGTTGGCGTAGTCTGCACCGAACAGCTTCTTGACTCTGTCGATCGCGAGCGTCTCGACGTCGTCGACATACTCGCAGCCGCCGTAATAGCGTTTGCCCGGATAACCCTCAGCATACTTGTTGGTGAGCACGCTGCCCTGTGCGGCCATCACACGCGGGCTGGCATAGTTCTCCGAAGCAATCAGTTCGACGTGTTCTTCCTGGCGTCGGATTTCCTGTGTTATGGCCTTGGCAACTTCAGGATCGAAAGTCTCGATCGTCGTCGATGTGTCGAACATCCGGGCATCTCCATGGGAGGGGGCGCAAAAGACGGCGATATTACCTGTTTAGCAGCGCAGATGGCACCATCAGAACAGGCTTAGTGCGATTCTGTGAAGGACTGCACGACCCGGGTCCAGGCCCGCGCGAGGTTGCGCCGGTTATAGCCGCCACCGCCCGTAGCGATGATCCTGCCTTCGCAATACTTGTCTGCGAGCCGGCACAGCGACGCCGCGGCCTGTGCGTGCGCTTCTTCGGTCCAGCAAAGGTGGGTTATGGGGTCGCCCTCGAGGCTGTCGGCGCCGCACTGCATGATGATGAACTGTGGCCTCACGGCGTGCAGGTAGGCCTCAACCCTTTTCCAGGCTTCGCGGAAGTCACTGTTATCCGCGCCCGGCACAAGCGGAATATTCAGCTTTGTACCACGTGCGCGACCCGTGCCGGTCTCCTCGGCAGCCCCGGTACCGGGATAAAGAAAGCGGCCGTCTTCGTGGAGGTCGGCGAACAACAGATCGGGATCGTCCTCGAAACCGTAAAAGACGCCGTCACCGTGATGGGCATCGATATCGACATAGGCAATGCGCTGGATTCCGAACTGTTTGCGCAGATACTCGACCGCGATACCGCAGTCATTGAAAACACAAAACCCGGCTGCGCTTGCGCGCGCCGCGTGATGCAGTCCGGCAATGGGGATAAACGCGCGCTTGTGGTGTCCGTGCATGACCTCATCAACGGCACAAAGCACGGCTCCGACGACAGCCGACGCCGCGTCGTAGATCCCGGGCACGGCGGGTGTATCGCCCTCGTCGAGCCAGCCTTTGCCTGCCGCAGACATACGCGACACTTTGTCGATATAGTCCGCCGTATGAAAAAGTGCCAACTCGTCGACGAGCGCCGGTCGAGGGTGGCCATAATCAATTACGTCCTCAAGACCGGCTTTGTCGAGTTCGGCATGGAAAACATCGTGACGATCGGTGCCGAATGGATGCGGATCGCCAAATCCGTACGCGGCGATCGACTCCCCCCGGTAAACCAGCACCCTGTCGCTCATGGACATCTTGATTCTGTTTGCTTGTGACGCAGCATACCCGATAATGCGCGCTTACTCATTTGGGCGAGAACCTGCAGTCTGACCATGGCACAGTACATTTACACAATGAATCGCGTTGCCAAGGTGGTGCCGCCAAAACGGCATATCCTCCGCGACATATCCCTGAGCTTTTTCCCGGGCGCCAAGATCGGTGTACTCGGACTCAACGGCTCCGGAAAATCGACCTTGCTGCGCATCATGGCCGGCCTGGACACCGAAATCGACGGCGAGGCGCGTCCGCAGCCCGGCATCAATATCGGCTACCTGCCGCAAGAGCCGGAGCTCGATCCGGACAAGGATGTCCGTGGTAACGTCGAGGAAGGCGTTGCCGAGACCAAGGCACTGCTTGATCGCTTCAATGACATCAGCATGAAGTTTGCCGAGCCGATGGACGATGAAGAAATGAACGCGTTGCTCGAGGAACAGGGCAAGCTGCAGGATGCCATCGACGCCCAGGGGGCCTGGGAGCTCGACCGCAAACTCGAAATCGCTGCCGATGCCCTGCGCCTGCCGCCGTGGGACGCCGACATCACCAAGCTGTCGGGCGGTGAGCGCCGCCGCGTGGCGCTTTGTCGCCTGCTGCTGTCGCAGCCGGATATGCTGCTGCTCGACGAGCCCACGAATCACCTCGACGCTGAATCCGTCGCATGGCTCGAACGCTTCCTTGACGAGTACCCAAGCACGGTCATCGCCGTGACCCATGATCGCTACTTCCTCGACAATGTCGCCGGATGGATCCTGGAACTGGATCGTGGCCACGGAATACCCTGGGAAGGCAACTATTCATCCTGGCTCGAGCAAAAAGAAGCGCGCCTGCAACATGAGGAAGCCTCGGAAAAGGCCCGCAGAAAAGCGATGCAGCACGAGCTGGAGTGGGTGCGCAGTAATCCCAAAGGTCGTCAGGCAAAGTCAAAAGCGCGTTTGCGACAGTTTGAAGAAATTTCCTCGCCCGGTTACCAGAAGCGCAACGAAACGAACGAGATCTACATCCCGCCCGGGCCGCGCCTTGGCGACGTCGTCCTGGAAGTCAAAGACCTCAAGAAAGGCTTCGGCGACAAGCTGCTTGTCGACGGACTGAGCTTCCAGCTGCCTCCAGGCGGGATCGTCGGTGTCATCGGGCCGAACGGCGCCGGCAAGACGACAATGTTCCGCATGATCACAGGCGAAGAGCAACCGGACTCGGGCACACTTCGATTGGGCGACACCGTGGTGATCGCCAGTGTCGATCAGTCGCGAGACAGTCTCAACGACGACAAGACCGTCTGGGAAGAGATTTCCGACGGCCTCGACCTGATCACAGTGGGAAACTACGAAACCTCCTCACGGGCTTACGTCGGACGATTCAATTTTCGCGGGCAGGATCAACAAAAGAAGATCGGCTTGCTGTCCGGAGGCGAACGCAATCGCGTACACCTTGCAAAAACGCTGCGTTCAGGTGGCAACTTCCTGCTGCTCGACGAACCGACCAACGATCTCGATGTCGAAACCCTGCGGGCACTTGAGGAGGCGCTGCTGGAATTCCCGGGCTCGGCCATCGTGATTTCGCATGATCGCTGGTTCCTGGATCGTATCGCGACACACATTCTCGCGTTCGAAGGAAACAGCGAGGTGGTCTGGTTTGCGGGCAACTACGCGGACTATGAAGCGGACCGGAAACGCAGGCTCGGTGCCGACGCTGCAAGCCCGCACCGGATCAAGTACAAGAGGCTGGAAGCCTGATGCTGCCTACGTTTCTGTCGACAAAAGGGGACAAAATGGATTTCATTATTATGTTAAGCACGGGCAGCGGCGCATCATCTATCATGCATACTGGATTGGCTGATTGACTTAGCTGATTCTGCCATCCAACGACAAAAACGAGCAGGACACAATGGCGATAGTTATTGAAAAGGGTCAGGGGATCCACAGCGAGCTCGACGAGCGCATCGGACTCGAATGTCCCTACTGCGGCATGTATGCACACATGAGTCCGCAGTCGGTGCCGGATGCGGCTTCCCTGCTTCGTGACAAACCCAAACACGTTGGACTCGTATACAAATGCGATGCTTGCGATGCACCCGTGTTCCTGCGTTTCGCGGTTCGCGAATACAAGGACAACCGCGTCGAGCTTTATCGCAATTTTATCGAGCTCGAGCGGCCTAAAGAACGCTTCGCGTTTTCGTATTTGCCAAAACACACCGAAGTGCTTTTTCGGGAAGCGCTCGCCTGCTACTCCGGCAACAGCTTCAACGCATTCGCCTCGATGTGCCGGCGCGCGTCCATCAGCGCATTTGACGCGCTCGGTGAAGGCGGCAAACTGCGTGCGTTCGAGGAGGTCATGGTTGCCCAGGACATAGCCGGAATCGATGACGAGTCATTCGCACCAATCAAAGCCGTGCTCTTTGGAGCCGGCCAGCACGAGGACCTTCCATTACTCAATCGCGCACAAGCGGGCATTCTGCTCGAGGTATTGAAAGACATGTTCTACCAGTGCTTCGTGCGCCACGGAAAACTGACGCGAGCCATCAAAGTGCGTCGTTTCTTCGTCTCCGAGAGCAACGACAACCTCGCGTCTGCCTAGCCTGTTGCAACGCGCGCGTTGCGGAACAAGCGCATCCAGGGACCGTCCTCGCCCCACTCATTGGGGTGCCAGGAATTCTGGCGCGTGAGCGCCACTCGCTCCGGATGCGGCATCATGATCGTCACCCGGCCATCTTCATTGCTGAGACCGCAGATCCCGTCGTGTGAGCCGTTCGGATTCGCCGGATACCTGTCGGCGACCTCACCGTAATTATCGACATATCGCATCGCGACAGTAAACGACGATGCGTAGCGTGCCGTGTCATCGAGAAACGCGGCTCGACCTTCGCCATGTGATGTCGCGATGGGCAGGCGTGAACCCGCCATGTTTTGCAGGAACAGCGACGGACTCTCCACCACCTCGACGAGACTCAGTCGCGCTTCAAACTGCTCCGATTTATTGCGCAGGAAACGTGGCCAGTTGTCAGCGCCGGGAATCAGTTCGCGCAAGTGAGACATCATCTGGCAACCGTTGCATACACCCAATGCGAATGTGTCGCCACGCTCGAAAAAAGCGGCGAACTGATCACGGGTACGCGAGTGATACAAAACCGATTTTGCCCAGCCGCCACCAGCACCCAATACGTCGCCGAATGAGAAACCACCGCAGGCGACGAGCCCCTGGTAGCCGGCGAGTGTGTCACGACCGCTCAACAGGTCGCTCATGTGAACATCGACCGCTGCAAAGCCCGCGCGCATGAATGCCGCGGCCATTTCACCCTGGCTATTTACGCCTTGTTCGCGCAGGATCGCAACGCGAGGTTTGACACTGCTGCGATGCACGCGCGCAATGTCGTCGTTGGGATCGAAGGTCAGTACAACACTTAGCCCGGGATCGTCGTCGTCGAGAACGCGTTCGAATTCTTCTTTTGCCGTTGCAGGATTGTCCCGCAAGGCCTGGATGCGGTAACTCATCTCTGACCATTCGCGCTGCATCGTTGCACGATTCAGCTCCAGCACCACCTCGTCATCGCTCCGTACCGTGAGTTTGGGCTCGGACTCGACGCGCCCGATTGCCGTGGCCGAAATACCGTTGCGATCTATGACCATTTGCACCTGTGCCAGCTGGCTCTTGGCAACCTGTACAACGGCGCCTGGTTCTTCGCTGAACAAAGCCTTGAGCAATGCGACACGCGACCCGCTGAGCGACAGCGAAACGCCGAGGCGGCCCGCAAATACCATTTCTGCAACGCTCGCGAAAAGCCCGCCATCACTTCGATCGTGATACGCGAGCAGCATGCCGCGCGAATTGAGTTCCTGAATTGCCGCGAAAAACCGCTTTAGCATCTGCGGGTCATCGAGGTCGGGCGTGGCACCGCCGCTGCGCCGGTAAGCCTGCGCGAGACATGAGGCACCGAGACGATTCTTGCCCGACCCCAGGTCGAACAACAACAGGTAGCTCGGCTCATCGCAGTGACGAAGCTGCGGCGTCAGGTGACGCGTAACATCGGTGACCGGAGCAAATGCCGAGACGATCAGGGATACGGGCGCCACGACCTGGTGCTCGCCTGATTCATCTTCCCAGCGCGTGCGCATCGACATTGAATCTTTGCCGACCGGAATCGCAACGCCAAGCTCGCGGCACAGCTCGTCACCAACGGCCTTCACCGTGTCGAACAAATTCGCGTCCTCGCCAGGATGACCGGCAGCCGCCATCCAGTTAGCCGACAGGCGAACCTTGCTGATGTCCGCGATCGGCGCCGCGGCAATATTTGTAAGCGATTCGGCCACGGCCATGCGACCGGACGCCGGCGCATTGGTTGCCGCGAGCGGCGTGCGCTCACCCATCGCCATTGCCTCACCGCTTGTGCCGCCAAAACCGGATGCCGTGATGGCGACATCGCTGACCGGAACCTGCCATGGCCCGATGAGCTGGTCGCGAGCGCAAAGGCCGCCGACCGTGCGATCGCCGATGTGGATAAGAAATGACTTGTCGGCAACCGCCGGGAACCTGAGGACACGCAGGGCCGCGTCGAGAAGTTCGATGCCCGAAAGATCCAGGCCATCGTCGGGTAACACCACGCGTTCGACGGTTCGCTCCATCTTCGGCGCATTACCCAGCAACATGTCCATCGGCATGTCAACAACGCGATTGTCGAAATCACGATCATTGACGACCAGGTTGCCGTCATCCGTTAATGTACCGATCACCGAGACCGGGCAGCGCTCGCGCTCGCACATCGCCTTGAACGCATCAATACGATCATCGCCGACGAGCAATACGTAGCGCTCCTGGGCTTCGTTGCACCAGATTCCCATCGGCGACATGCCCGGTTCGGCGTTGTCCACGTCACGCAACTCGATCCGTGCACCGTGCTTGCTGTGGTCAACGGCCTCGGGGACCGCGTTCGAAAGCCCGCCCGCACCGACGTCGTGAATCAGCAGTATCGGGTTGTCATCACCCATCTCCCAACAGCGATCGATAACCTCCTGCGCGCGCCGCTCCATTTCGGGGTTGCCACGCTGCACCGAGGCGAAGTCCAGGTCCTCACTCGAGCTGCCGCTCGCAAGTGATGAGGCGGCGCCACCACCCAGTCCTATCAGCATCGCGGGCCCACCGAGTACAACCACCCTGGCACCGACCGGCACATCGATCTTGCTGGCATGCGCCGCCCGCACGTTGCCGACGCCGCCGGCGACCATGATGGGCTTGTGGTAACCGCGAATCTCGTTGTCGGGCAATCCCGGCACGTGGCTTTCATACGTGCGGAAGTAACCGGCCAGGTTGGGCCGGCCAAATTCGTTGTTAAAAGCCGCCCCTCCAATGGGCCCTTCGATCATGATTTCCAGCGGTGTTGCCATGCGGTCGGGGTGCGGAAAGTCGTCTTCCCAGGGTTGCCGATAGCCTGGAATACGCAAGTGCGACACCGTGAAACCCGTGAGGCCTGCCTTCGGTTTCGCGCCGAGACCTGTAGCACCTTCGTCGCGAATTTCACCGCCCGACCCGGTCGCAGCGCCCGCAAACGGAGCAATTGCGGTCGGGTGGTTGTGGGTCTCCACTTTCATGAGAATATGTATGGGCTCTTCGACAAACTCATACTCGCGGTCGGCCGGCCGCGGCATCAGGCGCGCACCGCTCCACCCTTCAATCACAGCCGCATTGTCACTGTAGGCCGATATCACACCGTCGGGCGTGTTCTCGGTCGTGGACTTGATCATGCCGAACAAGTGTTGCTGTTTCTTTTCGCCGTCGATCACCCAGCTCGCGTTGAAGATCTTGTGTCGGCAGTGCTCCGAATTGGCCTGGGCAAACATCATGAGTTCCGCGTCGGTAGGGTCCCGATCGAGATCCCGGTAGCTGCGCAGCAGGTAATCGATTTCGTCATCGGACAACGCGAGGCCAAGATCGGAATTCGCTGCCACCAGTGCCTGCCTGCCGTCGGCGGCGAGCGCTATCTTGACGACGGCCGCCGGCTCATGCGTCTCAAACAGTGCCTGTGCGTGTTCGACCTTATCGAATACGGTCTCTGTCATTCGGTCGAACAACAGGTGGCTCAATTCCAGGGCGACGGCGGCGTCGACTTTCGTTGAAAACCTGAGGCCGTAACAGATGCCACGTTCTATGCGCTGCACCGCGTCGATATCGCAGGCTTTGGCGATATCGGTCGCCTTGCTCGACCAGGGCGAAATCGTACCGGGCCGGGGCACGACGTAGAGCGTATGGACACCTTTGCCGAGCCTGGCTGGTTTGTCGCCGGACAACAGCAATGCATCGAGTCGCGAACGATCCTCCTTGCTGAGCTCGGCGCTGGTATCCACCAGGTAGACAAATCGAGCCTCTACCGATTTCAGTCGTTCGTCCGCACGATTCAGCACACGAGTCAGTTTAGCCAGGCGGAAATTGGACAGAGCCGACTGTCCGGGCAGTTCCAGCATGTCGGTAGGTGGGACCTTATTCGAGGGTGGGAGACATTGGCAGGGGATGATACTAGAAACGCGACTCATGGATATTATTGAGACCACTTCTAGAGCCCCCGTATATCGACCACCTACTTGTTGCTGTCTCCTGGCGTGTAGACGGGCAGCGGGAACTGCGCCACGTTACTGCCTTCAAGCTTGCTGATCTTGCTGACGCCCTGCTTGTCCACTTCGTCGATACGAATGATGGAATGCATGGGCAAGTAGGTGCGGCGCACATTTTCAAACTCGGACTTGATCTTCTCCTCGGAGGGATCGACAACGAGCGTCGTGCGCTCCCCGAAAACCAGCTCCTCGACTTCAACGAAGCCAAACAGCTCGCCATGACCAACGCTCCGGGCATAGACCTCGTATACCTGTCCCTGGCTCATGAAGACGACCTTGAAAAGTTGCTTGCTACTCATAATCGGCGCCGAACTGGTTTCGGGAAACCCGGATATGGGCCAGTTTACCGGAAATCAAGGCCTTAGCGCGCCATATCAGCGTCGATTATGTGAACTGCGTAGCAGCCTATCTCCTTGATTCATTGCACAATTGACCGGAATTGAAGAGGGCAGGTATGGCACTCCAACTCAAGATCGTCAGTGAGCACCGCGAATTAGTGAGCAACGACGCCGAGCGCGAATTCCGTGAGGAAGGCGGCACGATCGGCCGATCGTTGGAGAATGACTGGATATTGCCGGATCCCGATCGTTTCATCTCGGGCCGCCACGCGACAATTGATCATAAGGCCGGCATGTACTACCTGCTGGATACCAGCAGCAATGGCGTTTACGTCAATGACGAGGTTGAACCGATTGGCAGGGGCAATCCGCGACGCCTGTTTGACGGAGATCGACTGCGCATGGGCGACTTCGAGTTCACGGTGTCACTCGACTCCGGTGAAAGCCTCGCGATGCCGCTCGATGACGAGCCCTCGGTAGCACCGGATCATATCGAACAATTTGTCGACGAGGTTTCGCTGAAGACAGGCGTGAAATTGCTCGATGAGGAAGAGATTACGGGCGACAATGAATTTCAGTCCGTCCTGTTCGGTGATTCACCTGAAAAATCATCGTCACCACCGCCACCCAAGTCCATGCCCGAGCCTGCTGCAAATGATGCAAAGCCCGCGCGCAAGAAAGCAGTGGCGCTAAGTGTTTCGGCCGAAGACCTCTTCGACTCATTCCTGGATGGTCTTGGCATCAATCGTACCGAGCTTCATCCATCCGTCAATCGTCCCGAGATGATGCTTAAAGCAGGTAACGTGCTGCGTGAATTCGTCGATGGCATCATCAAGCTGTTGGCGGCCCGTGCAAATCTCAAGAATACATTCCGCCTGGATCAGACCACGTTACTGCCACAGCACAACAATCCCCTGAAGTTCTCGGACAGCCGCGGCGACCTGATCAAGCAGTTACTGGTCGGCGATGAGGGCGATTACCTCGGTGCCAAGGACGCGGTCCGCGAGGTCTGCAACGATCTTTTGAATCACCAGAATGCGTTTCTCGATGCAATGAACAGCGCGTTCATTGAATTCTCCGAACGTTTCGAACCGGATGAACTTCAGGAAGGCTTCGATCGCGCTTTGTCGGGCGGCAAACTGTTTTCTTTCTCGAACAAGTCCAAGTACTGGGATCTTTATCGCGATCTCTACCCGATCCTGACCGAGAAAGGCGGCGGCCGATTCCCGCAGATGTTTGGCGAGGAGTTTGTCAGGGCGTACGAGCGCCAGGTGGCCGAGTACCAGCGGCATGACCGTGAGGGTCTGGAAGTCAGGAAACCCGTCAGCGAGCAATCGGACGCCAGCGAATCTGAATTGATGGTCACTCAGAAACTGGCCCCGCGGACGATCCCGCGCAAGGCGCCACGCAAGGATGAAAAAGTTGCCGACGCCGTCTCAGAGACTGGCGCCAACGAGATCGATCAAAGCTTCATCGATGAGCTGGACAACAGCATGGCCGAAGAAGCAGACCCGTGGGCAAGCGCGAGGCATAAACGGCCGAATTAGCCATGATTCTGCCTGTTGTCGATCAGGTCCTCGACGACTGCAGGATCTGCCAGCGTTGACGTGTCTCCCAGGCTATCAAAGTCATCCGCGGCCACCTTCCTAAGGATGCGCCGCATGATTTTGCCTGAACGCGTCTTCGGCAAGCCGTGCGCCCACTGAATCAGGTCGGGCTTCGCGATCGGTCCGATTTCCTTGCGCACCCATTTTTGCAGCTCTGCACGCAGTTCGTCAGTGGCTTCGGTACCCTCCATCAACGTGACGTAGGCATAAATGCCCTGCCCTTTGATCTCGTGTGGATAACCAACGACCGCGGCTTCGGCCACGTTTGGGTGGGAAACAAGCGCGCTTTCGATTTCTGCCGTTCCCATGCGATGGCCCGAGACATTGAGGACATCGTCGACCCGGCCTGTAATCCAGTAGTAGCCATCTTCGTCACGGCGTACGCCGTCGCCCGTGAAGTAGCTGCCTTCAAACGTCACAAAGTAGGTATCGACAAATCGTTGATGATCGCCGTACACCGAGCGCATCTGGCCCGGCCAGCTATCGGTGATAACCAGGTTGCCTTCGACGGCACCTTTGAGTTCCTTGCCCTTGCCATCCACAATCATCGGCATGATGCCGAACAGTGGCTTGGTCGCTGAGCCAGGTTTCAACGCGGTGGCACCCGGTAGCGGGCTGATAAGAATGCCGCCGGTTTCGGTCTGCCACCAAGTATCGACAATGGGGCAGCGCGAGTCGCCGACAACGCGGTAGTACCAGTCCCAGGCTTCGGGATTGATCGGCTCGCCCACTGACCCGAGCAAGCGCAGGCTCTTGCGCGACGTTTTCTTGACAGGTTCGTCCCCTTCCCGCATGAGCGCACGAATTGCAGTCGGTGCCGTGTAGCAAATGTTGACCTGGTGTTTGTCGCAAACCTCCCAGAACCGCGATGAAGTCGGGTAGTTCGGCACACCTTCAAACATCAGCGTGATGGCGCCGTTGGCGAGCGGCCCGTAGACTATGTAGCTGTGGCCCGTTACCCAGCCGACGTCAGCCGTACACCAGTAGATGTCGCCCGGGTGATAGTCGAAGACGTACTCGAGCGTCATTGCCACGAAAACGAGGTAGCCACCGCTCGTGTGCAGAACCCCTTTGGGCTTACCCGTAGAGCCCGAGGTATAAAGGATGAACAGCGGGTCCTCGGCGCCCATTTCCTCGCAGGGGCAGTCGGCGTCAACGGTTGCCTCGATTTCATGCAGCCAGGCATCACGACCCTCGACCCAACCCACGTCCGTACCCGTATTTTTGACGACCAGCACTTTTTCGAGCGTGGTCACGTCCGGATCGGCCGCAGCAGCATCGACATTGGCTTTGAGCGGCACGCGCTTGCCGCCGCGGCGACCTTCGTCCGCCGTAATCACAATGTTGGACTTGCAGTCGTGAATGCGGCCCGCGAGCGCATCGGGAGAGAATCCGCCAAAGACGACCGAATGGACCGCACCGATACGGGCGCAGGCCAGCATCGCGACAGCCGCCTCGGGGATCATTGGCATGTAAATAGTTACGCGATCGCCCTTTTTCGTACCGAGCGCTTTAAGCGAGTTGGCAAACCTGCACACACGTGCGTGCAAGTCGTTGTAGGTAATTTTAAGATCCCGGCCAGGATCGTCGCCTTCCCACAGTATGGCGACATCGTCGCCTTTGGTCGCCAGGTGGCGATCCACGCAGTTGTAGCAGACATTCAGAGAGCCATCGTAATACCAGCGAATGTGCAGATCGTCTTTGGCAAAGGATACGTCCTTGACCTTCGTGAACGGCTTAATCCAGTCGATTCGCTGGGCTTGCTCCGCCCAGAAGCCCTCGTTGTCTTCAATCGAACGCGCATACATCGTTTCGTACTTGGCCTCGTCGATAAGTGCGCGTTTTTTCACTGCTTCCGGAACCGGATAAACTTGCTCTACCATGGTGCTTCGCCTTTCTCTTATTGGTTTCTTCTGTGTCTCACTCGTGTCAATAGGCGTTGCGCCTGTACGAGATGTGGGCGATCAATCATTTTCCCGTCCATACCGATCGTCCCGGCGCCCGGGTTTGCGTCAAACAATTCGACGATGCGTTCAGCGCGTTCGATTTCGGCTGTCGAGGGCTCGAACGCGGCATTGATTGCATCGACCTGCGCCGGGTGGATCGCCAGCATTCCGCCGAATCCGTCGCGGCGTGCATTTGCCGCATAGCGTAGCAGTCCCTCGTGATCAAGGAAGTCCGTAAAGACCGTATCTATTGCCGTAACTTCCGCGGCTGCCGCTGCCAGCAAGCACAGCGAACGCGCCATCTCGAAGGTGGGGAGCCAGTTGCCATGCTCGTCACGATTCGTGCTCGCGCCCACTGCAACACTGAGGTCTTCCGCGCCCCAGGACAGGCCGAAGAGCCGCTCCGTCGCACCCATGTAAGCGTGCAGCGTGAACAACGCCTCTGGCCGCTCCGTGCAAAGCACGATGATCCTGGTCTCTCCCTGTTCGATTCCGTGCCGCTGCTCCAGTTCGTCGATGCGTCGCGACAACGCGATGGCATCGGCGGCACTACGCGCTTTCGGCAGGACAATGCCCGTCGGCGCAGCGGGCATGACGGCCTCCAGATCGGCGGCAGCATCCTCACTGTCGAAGGGGTTTATTCGTACCCAGACGTTTCGCTTGCCTTGCAGGTACTCCGACGCCATCAGGCGTGCATCGGGGCGCACTTCAGGCGCAACCGCGTCTTCCAGATCGAGGATCAACGCGTCCGCATTGGTATCGCCGGCTTTTTTCATTTTGCGCTCGCTGTCGGCCGGAACGAACAGGAAGCTGCGGTTCATTTGGGCTTTCTCAACATCAGCGCTGATCGTTTGCATTCGGCCACGAGTTCGTCTTTTTGATTAAACGCGCGGTGAGCAAAAATTACGATGCCGTTCTCCGGCCGCGACTTACTGTCGCGCAATTCCAGGACTTCGGTCTGGATATGAATCGTATCGCCGCAGAAAAGCGGTTTCGGAAAACGTACTTCGTCCCAGCCCAGGTTCGCGACCGTGGTTCCATTCGTGGTGTCATTGACAGAAATTCCGACCATGAAGCTCAGGGTCAAACAGCTGTTGACCAGCGGTTTACCGTATGGCGTGCTCTTCATGTACTCAGCATCCAGGTGCAAGGGCGCGGGGTTGTGAGTCATCGTCGTAAGCAGCACATTATCGCCTTCGGTAATCGTGCGGCGAATCGGATGATCAAACGTCTGACCTACCCGAAATTCCTCGAAATACAGTCCTGGCATTTTTAGCTCACAAGCTGTCTAGGGGGCGGATCACAATTGTGCCAGCGTCGTGCACATCAATACAGTGCCGTGCATAATTGTCAGCACAGACAGGAGGAGCAGCCATGAAACTGACTCGACGCGAATTCACCAAAGCGAGCCTGGGTGCCGCAACACTGGCGGCGCTCGGTGGTTCCAACGCGTTGGCCTCTACGGAGCAAATGATCCGCAAAGCAGTTCCCTCATCGGGTGAACTGCTGCCGATCATCGGTCTCGGCACCAATCGCTACGGGGTCGGCGAGTCCGAAGCGGCGCGCGTCCCGCTCCGACACTCACTCGCGCGATTTCATCGACTCGGTGGCACGGTAATCGACACGGCGCCCATGTACCGAAGCTCGGAGGCTGTGCTCGGCGACCTGATTGCGGAGCTCGGCATCCGTGGCGATCTGTTTCTGGCGACGAAAACCGATCGTACCGACGGCAGCGCTGGCACCGATGCGCAGATGAATGACTCGCTTGCCCGGCTGAAAACAAAGACGATCGATCTCATGCAGGTACACAACCTGCTCGGCTGGAAAGACGCCCTGCCCGTTATGCGCGAATGGCAGCAGGAGGGTCGCATCCGTTATATCGGCATCACCACCTCGCGCGCCAGCCAGTACGCGGAGTTCGAAAAAGTCATGCAACAGGAAAAGCTGGATTTCGTGCAGCTCAACTACTCGCTGGAACAACGTGGTGCAGCCGAGCGCTTGTTGCCACTGGCCGCTGATCGCGGCGTGGCTGTGATTATCAATCGTGCATTTGGCGGCGGCCGTATCTTCGACAAGGTCGGCGACCAACCCCTACCCGACTGGGCGCGAAATTTTGGTTGCGAAAGCTGGGCCCAGTTCCTGCTGAAGTACGCGATCGGCCATCCTGCCGCGACGCTCAGTATTCCGGGTATGACCAAACTGCATCATGTCGACGACAATTTCGGCGCAGCGCATGGCCGCTTGCCCGATGCAGAAGAACGCAGGCGTCAGGAAGCGTTTTTTGACAATCTATGAGCGCGGGCGCAGCCCGATACTGCTTCAGGCGCATGCAGCGCGCGCGATCGCATCAACAATCATTTTCTTCGCTTCGTCCGCGCCGTGCCAATCACCGATCTTGACCCATTTGCCGGGCTCGAGATCTTTGTAGTGCTCAAAAAAATGCTCGATCTGCTGCATCGTGATTTCGGGTAGATCCGAGTAATTGAGTACGTGATCGTAACGCTTGGTCAATGCGTGTGATGGCACTGCGATGATTTTTTCATCCTGCCCGGCATTGTCTTCCATGACCAGGACGCCGACAGGCCGCACGTTGATCACGCAGGCTGGCACGAGTTCGCGCGTATTGACGACGAGTACATCGATCGGGTCCCCGTCCTCCGACAGCGTGTGGGGAACGAATCCGTAGTTACCCGGGTACGCCATGGGCGTATAGAGGAATCGATCGACAACCAGCGTGCCGGCCTCCTTGTCAAGTTCGTATTTGATAGGCTGGCCGCCCAGCGGCACTTCGATGATGACGTTGACGTCGTCGGGTGGATTATCGCCGATAGTGATGGCGTCGATACGCATGGTTTGATTTCCTGATGAGTGGGCCGCTTGAGCGGCCGGTATTCTAGCGCGATCCTTCGCAAGGTGCTCACGAACGTCGCCGCCACCGCCGCACCACCGTGCTGACAAGCGGTGCTGCGAGGATCGGTACGAGGCTCGCTGGAACGATGAGCGCCCAACCCACGGCACCCGGATCCGTGAGCTCAAGCACGGCGCCTAACGCGGGCACGTAGATTGCGGCGAGCACCAGCGCCAGGCAGATGAGCAGCGCGGCCCAAATCCAGCGATTGCGCGTGACCTCGTTATCAAGCGGCTTCCTTACCTCATCACGCATGTTGAACACGTGCCACATCTGCGCCAGCGCGAGCGTGCAAAACGCAACCGTAACCGCCTGACGCTTGTCGAAGTCCAGCAAGAAAATCGAGATCGCCATCGCCGCCAGCACCGTGGCGGCCATGACAACGCCGTGCAGACCAATGCGCATCCAGTGTGCATGCGTCAGGATGCTCTCTTTCGAAGGTCTCGGCGCGCGCCCCATCGACAGTCGTGAGCCCCGGCCGACTCCGAGTGCGAGCGCCGGAAATACGTCCGTAACCAGGTTCAGGAACAGTATCTGCAGCGGCAACAACGGCAAAGGTGCACCGCTAATCGTCGCAAGACTAACGACCAGGACCTCGCTCGTATTGCACGACATCAGGTAGACGACGAACTTTCTAATGTTGGCAAAGATGGCACGACCGTGCGCGACCGCTGCAACAATTGTGTTGAACTCGTCGTCCTGCAACACCATGACGGCGGCCTCTTTCGCCACCGCCGTGCCGCGCAGGCCCATGGCAACCCCAATGTCGGCCTTTTTCAATGCCGGCGCATCGTTGACCCCATCGCCCGTCATGGCAACTACATGACCGCTTTGTTGATAAAGGTCGATCAGTTTCAGCTTCTGTTCCGGCGTTACGCGGGAGAACACAAGCACGCCAAGCAGTCTGTCGTTTGCGCCATCAGCAAACAGCCGATCGACTTCGGGTCCGCCGAGGAAACGATCAGACCGGTCCGACGCTGTTACGATGCCGGTCTCTATCGCAATATTCCGGGCTGTGGCCGCGTGATCGCCGGTCACCATGACGACAGATATGCCCGCCTGGTGACAGCGCCTGATCGCCTGGTCCACTCCGGCGCGTGCCGGATCTTCCATGCCCAAGATGCCGAGCAAAACGAGCTGCTCATAGGGATCGTCGACGTCGGCACACTTGGTCTTCTCGGCAAGCGCGATCGTGCGCAGGCCGTTGGCGCCGAGTTCCTCGGCACGCTTCAACCATTTTTCGCGTTCTGCCGGGCCGAGCGCAGTATCCTTGCCAATGCCGCGAACTGCCGTACATCCTGGAAGGATCGTCTCCGGCGCCCCTTTGACCGCGATCCGCATTCCCTCCGACGCTTGATGCGCGGTCGCCATGCGTTTCATTTCCGGGTCGAACGGATCTTCGTGAACTTCAGGCTCCACCGAGAGTAGTTCCTTTCGCCAGACACCGCGGCCTCCGGCAACAACAAGCAGCGCCAGCTCGGTGGGATCGCCGACGCCGGTGGTTTCGCCATCGGCCCCTTTCTCAAGCGATGCGTTGTTGCATAGCGCCCCGCACCTCAAGAGATCATCGAGCACCGCTGCCTGGCCGGCATCGAGCCCGTGTTCATTAACACGAAATTTCGAAGCGGCCTCATGGCAGGCCGTATCGACGTCGATATCCAGGCCGTCCAAGAGCACTTTGGAAACAGCCATGCGGTTTTCAGTCAGCGTCCCGGTTTTGTCGGTCAGTATCACGCTCGTAGCGCCAAGCGTTTCGACAGCGGACAGGCGGGTAACCAGCGCGTTGTGCTTGGCGAGGCGCCACATGCCACGCGCAAGGGCAATCGTCGCGACGATAACGAGGCCCTCGGGGATAGCCGCAACCGCCAATGCAATTGCAACCTCGATCGCCAGAAACAGCTCGCGTCCTGCGACGATTCCCGCGGCGCCGACGATCGCGGCAATCGCAATAATGGCCCATGCGAGACTGGCGCCAAGCGCATTGAGACGCTCTTCGAGCGGGGTCTGATGTTCTTTCGCCGCGACGACCTGCTCGAATATCTTGCCGAACTCGGTATTCGTGCCGGTGGCAATGACGACGCCCTTGCCCGATCCGCGCGTAATGCAGGTGCCTTTGAAGACCACGTTGTGACGATCCAGCACGGCCGTTTCTTTGTCCAGTACCGTGTCCTGTTTTTTGACCGGCAACGACTCGCCGGTCAATGTCGACTCGTCCGCGGCGAGTTTCGCGGCGTGAATGAGACGTAAGTCCGCGGGAACGAGGTCGCCGGCCTGAAACAAGACGATGTCGCCAGGCACAAGGACGTCCGCCGGCGCCCTGACGATTTTGCCATCGCGCAGCAGAACGCATTCCGCGCGGGCGAATTGTCGCAACGCTTCCATCGAGCGCGTCGCCCGCCACTCGGTGAGGAAACCAATGCTCGCGTTGATCAGGATGACAGCAAATATTGCTATCCCTTCGGCAATCTCCGAAAAAGCCAATGCCAATAGACCGGCACCTAATAACAGAACGACAACGATGCTTTTGAACTGCGCAAGCAGGATAGACAGGAGTTTACGGGGTCGGGTCGGGACCAGCTGGTTCGGGCCCCAGATCCTCCTCCGCTTCAGTACTTCGTTGGCATCGAGGCCGCACTCGGGATCCACGGACAACGACTGCAGGACCGCCTCGGAGCTGCAACTCCACGCGGCCAGATCATTGCCGCTTGTCGTGCTGACCGAACTTGTTATCGGGGTTCGCAAAACAACGGGATCCCGGCGTCTGCGTACCACCCGACGATACTGTCCCAAATCTGATCGGCCGTCTCCGCATACCAGTACAGTTGCTGATCTTCGGGATCGATCAAACCTTCGGCGGCGAGGAAATCCAGGTTAACGGCGTGCTGCCAGAAATCTCTGCCGACGAGGACAACCGGTAACGGGTCTATTCTTCGGCACTGCACGAGGTTCAGGGTCTCGAATAGTTCATCCATAGTGCCGAAACCGCCGGGAAACACGACAAGCGCCTTGGCGCGCAACAGGAAGTGAAGTTTGCGAATTGCGAAGTACCGAAAATTGAAACTCAGTCCCTCGGTGACAAAGCGATTCGGAATCTGCTCATGCGGCAAGCGAATATTGAGACCGATGCTCTTCGCGCCGACGTCACCGGCGCCACGATTCGCCGCCTCCATGATCCCAGGACCGCCGCCCGTCATCAATGTCAGGCTGCAGTCATCCGGCCCCTGCCCGGAGCGCCCGACGATCGCACCGAACTCGCGGGCGATTCGATAGTAGTCCGTTGCGTCGGGGTCCGGGAGATTTTCGGGTTCCGGTATGCGCGTACCGCCAAAGACGACGACCGTGTGCTGAATGCCGTGCTCGCGCATCACGAGTTCGGTCTTGAGATAGCCATGCGCAAGACGCTCCGCGCGACGCAGCGCATCAGCCGGTATATCGAGCCCCGTGAGTTCCGAGATCTTGAGTTTCATAAATCGGGTTGCCGCCTTTCAAATCTGAATTGTCTGGCCCCGTTCGGCGATGAAGACCGGTGCGTTTAGATCTTTGCGCATTTTTTTCGCCAATACCTTCTGCGCGTCCGGTTCGCCGTGAACCAGGTAGACCGGCGGCCGATTCTCGAACGCGCCGTACCATGTCATGAGGTCGGCCTGGTCGCCATGAGCCGACAGTCCACCTATCGTATGAAGCTGAATTCGAACGCGATACTCGTCGCCATACAGTTTTATCGTCTCAGCACCATCGACAATCCGCCGACCGAGCGTGCCATAGGCCTGGAAACCCACGATCACGAGGTGACATTCGGGGCGCCAGACGTTGTTCTTGAGGTGATGCAGGATGCGTCCGCCACCGCACATACCGCTGCCGGCGATGATGATCGCACCTGACTCAACCTCGTTGATGCCCATCGACTCTTCCGTTGTTCGCGTCTCGTGGAAATTGGGCAGCGCCGGCAGCTTGGAATCGGGCCCGAACAAATTGACACCATACAAATGCCGAAATTTGGAATAAACGGCAGTCGCCTCGATCGCCATCGGGCTGTCGAGGTAGATCTGCCACTTGTCGAGGTGCCAGCGATCGAAGTTTTCGGCCATCAGGTACAGCAGATCCTGGGTTCGACCCACGGTAAACGCCGGTATCAGGATGTTGCCCTGAGCCGCGCGCGCCGCCTCGAAAACTCGCGTCAGTTCGTCCATCGTCTCGTCGAAGGAACGGTGCAGGCGATCGCCGTAGGTGCTCTCGAGTAACACGGCGTTGGCATGTGGAAGGACGGCTGGAGGATTCATGACGGGCGCATCCCGATATCCCAGGTCCCCGCTGAACACGAGGGTTCGGCTCGTTTCCTGGTTGGTGTACGTGAGTTCGACAATTGCGGAACCCAGGATGTGGCCAGCGTCGAAGAAGCGCAACGTCAGTCCCGGCACTACAGTCAGCTCGTCACCGTAGGCGACACCTTCGAAAAGCTTCAGGCAATTTTCGGCGTCCTCCAGCGTGTACAGCGGCTGTACCAACGGCTGCCCTTTGTGACGACGTTTGCGGTTTTCCCACTCGGCGTCCTTCTCATTCAGGTAACCGGAATCCGGTAACATGATCTCGCACAGGTCTTTTGTCGCGTACTGCACATAAACAGGTCCGTCGTAACCTTGTTTGGCAAGCAGCGGCACTCGGCCTGAATGGTCGATATGCGCGTGACTGAGAATGACGGCGTCGATCTCACCGACCACAACCGGAAACGGATCACTATTGCGTTTTTCGTTTTCTGCTCCGCCCTGAATGAGCCCGCACTCGAGTAACACCGTGTGCGATCCCGTTCGAATGATATACAGCGAGCCGGTGACTTCTCCTGTGGCACCGAAAAATTGCAGCTCGAAGCTCACTGGAATGCTCCCACAAACTTCGTCGCGACGTAGGCGATATACATACTAAGAATAATGATCGCCTCGAATCTCTGAATGCCAATCTTCCGGATGAAAAAAAACAATACGACCGATGTCAGAACAAAAAGGAAAGGCACTTCCTGTCGCCACATGTCCGCATTGAACTTAAGTCCTGCGATCGCTGCGGCAACACCAACTGGCACCAATGTGTCGAAGATATTGCTGCCAACCAGATTACCGACCGACAAGGTAGCGCGCCGTTTCAGCATGGCGCCTAGCGAGATGGACAGTTCCGGCAAGCTGCTCCCCAATCCAATGATGACAATTGCGACAAACGACTGCTCGACGTTAAATGTAATTGCGACAGACACCGCGGATGAAACGGTGAGCTCTGCACTTCCAACAACAATGACCAACCCAATGACAAGATAGCCCAGCGATACCGCCAGACTGCTTTCCGATGCTCCCTTGCTGCTATGCCCGAGCGAAACCACGTCAACAAAAATTAAAAACAGGTAGGACACATAAAGAGCAACCAGAACAGCACCTTCAACTCGTGTGACCTGGCCGTCGAGTCCGAAGATGCCCAGCAGGACGAGTGAGCCAAGCAACATGCTTCCTTGTTGGTAGACAACTTTTTTCGGCAATTTGAGGAAACCGATTAGGCCCGTAATACCGAGTATGAAACCGATCTGTCCCAGGCAGCTGCCGAGCGCACTACCGACGACGACGTCGGATGCCTCGCCCGCGCGGAGGTTCCAGATCGCCGCGTCGACGGCTATGGCGAGTTCGGGCAGATCGCTGCCAATCGAAAGTACTGTGAGTCCGACAATGAATTCCGGAACTCCCAATCGCTCGGCAACAGCGACCGCTCCGTGGATGGTCAATTCGGTCCCCAGCCAGAGCCCGGCAAGACCGGCAAGTAACGCAAATAACTCCATCGTGGACGGCTACCAGGCTACGTCATTGATTTTAGATGCTATCGTCTTTCTCGAATCGGTGCAGACGTTCCCGCATCGTTTCGATCTCTTCGATCAGATCAAGCGCCAAGGCAACGCCGGCGAGATTGATTTTAAGATCTGTTTGCAGCCGCATGGCGGCGTGTGCCCTCTTCAGGCTGGTGCCCGAAAAGCGCCACTGGTTTGGCTGCCGGCCGACAGGCTCCAAAACGCCTTCATGAACAAGTTCGATAACCCATTCAGTGGACGTTGAGCAGGCATCACTCAGTTCGGTCAACGAAAGTTCGGTCCGTTCGTCCAGCAGAACTCCAGTCAGTGTATTCTGCGTCATGATCTCTTACACCCCCATCTTGCTGCGTGGGTCATACGCCAGATCCCGCTGCATCTTCTGATACAGCTCGCGTGCTGCATCGCTGTCTGCCGGCGGCACGGTGATCACCACTTCGACGTAAAGATCTCCCGGCGGACTACCGGGGATGCCGCGTTTCTGAAGACGCAGTTTGCGTCCGCGCGTAGTCCCTTTCGGGATTTTCAGATCGACAGGGCCATCGGGCGTCGGTGCCTTTACGGTCGCACCCAACGCCGCCTCCCACGGTGCCACCGGCAGCTCAAGATAGACATCACGTCCTTCGACCCGGAACAGGCTGTGCGGATTGAATTCGATTTCCAGGTACAGGTCGCCGGCCCGACCTTTCCCCATTCCCGGCGAACCCTGGCCGGACAATCGTATGCGTTGCCCCTGTTTCACGCCCTTGGGAATCTTGACGTTCAGTGTGCGTGTCCTGGTACTTACGTGCCCGGTGCTGTCGAGTTCCGGTGCGCGCAGAGAGATACTGCGAGAAGCACCCCGGTAAGCGTCTTCCAGGTCAATCAACACCTTCGCATGGTGGTCTTCGCCATGCACATGCATGCCGGCCTCATGCCGCGCGCCTCCCGCAGGCTGGAAACCGTGACCGAACAGGGATTCAAAAAAATCGCTGAAAGCGGCCGCATCGGCGCCGCCGCCACCGCCACTAAACTCAAACCCCGCGTCCCAATCCGGCGGCGGCCTGAATTCCTGACCCGCTTTCCAGTTTGCACCGAGCTGGTCGTAGGCCGCCCGTTTTTCCGGATCTTTGAGCACGGCGTAAGCTTCACCCAGGTCCTTGAAGCGCGCTTCGGCGTCCGTTTCCTTGCTTACGTCAGGATGGTATTTGCGCGCGAGTTTGCGGTAGGCGCGCTTGATGTCATCCTGGCTGGCGCCACGCTCGACGCCCATGATTTTGTAATAGTCCTTGAAGTCCATGCTTTGCTCCACCGAGCAGTAGAATTAATTATAAGGCGCCCGCAGAAACGAATGGCACTGTCCTTTGACCGAAGAGCTATCGGCGTGCGCCCAATAGCGCTTGCTCGAAAACATCACAACTTGAGCTCCAGCTTGGCACCGATTGGTAGTGGGCCCTGGGTTCCGAGAGCGCACGTAATATCGCATCACTGAGTTCCCGCGGATCCTCCGGTTCTACGAGACTGCCGCGATGACGGTCCAATATCCACTCGGTGGCTCGCGTACGGGTTGCGACGACAGGCACCTGGCAGCTCATTGCTTCATAGAGTTTGACCGGATGGCTGTAGTGTCCAAAGGATGATGCGCGATTTATGACGACAAGGATGTCCATACTGTTTAATAAGACGGGCATCTTATCGTCATCAATGTAACCCAGGGATTGAATCGCTTCGGGTAACGGTACGTCTTTCCAGGTTCGGCCCGAGTGGACAAAATGTACGTCCGGCCGCTCGGCGAGCACCAGCGGAATCGCATCGAAAAGAACCTGTACCCCTCGACTACGATGCATCGATCCGCAGTAACCGACTAGTGGCCCCTCAACCGGCAGGTTCAAAATCCGGCGGCATTCCTGTTTGTCTCGAGGTTCGAAGCCTATCGGGTCCGCGGCCATCGGAACGACGGCCGATTTGTCACTTCCCCGTCCCACCGACATCAAGGCGGCAAGGTCCGGCCCGGCGGCCGTCAGCAAATCCGCACGTCGCAGCGCTCTGCGCCAAAGCCAGTGCAAAGGCCTGGCCCAGGGCATGTAGCTCTCATAATTGTCGTAAGCATCGATACACGACCGTAACCCATACTTGCGAGCGACACGGACAGCGAGAATGCCGAAATAGGTATCCGAAAAACCAACCACCCAGTCAGGTGGTGAATCGACAACGTGCTTTCGTACGGCGGCGAGATAAGCGGGAAGCGACGACGAAATCCATCGAATGCCATGAGCGTCGACCTCCAGCCCGGCACCATTCTCATAATCGAGCAGGGCTATCGAGACCTGGTGTCCTCTTTCGGCGAGTATTCTCGGCAAATTAAAGAAACGGCCATATGGACTGTCAATGAGATCCTTGCCCATCGGCCTGCGCTTACATAGAAAGAGAAGCTTCATGCAATCCGTTGCCCGTAAATGGTGGCCGCATCAGACGCTACCTGTGACCTCGACAATTGCGTCGCTATTGCTTACAACTTACTATCACTCGCAACTCACCGCTCACACTTTTGTGAACGAATGCAGCAGGACATATCCGGGGCCGCCGTCTTGACCAGAGGGTACCAATACAACTTCTCCGAAAACAGTCCGTATGTTTACGATATGGACAATCGCGAGCGCAAAGCGCGCACTATGCTCGCTGTTCTTGACGATTTCCTGCAGAAACCGCTGGCTGACTGCGATGTATTAAACGTTGGCGGCTCGGCTGGCGCCATTGACAACTTTCTTGCAGATCATGCCAGCAGGGTAGTAGGTATCGATATCGACGATGGTGCGATCCGGCATGCTCAGGAAAATTTTGTCAAAGATAACCTTGAGTTTCAGGTCGCCGATGCACTAAACCTGCCCTTCGAGGACGCGAGCTTTGATGTCGTCATTTGCTCGCACGTATATGAACATGTACCGGATCCCGTACAGATGTTTGCCGAGATTCACCGCGTACTCCGATCGGACGGTATTTGCTATTTTTCGGCTGGCAACCGGCTAATGTGGAACGAGCCACACTATAACTTGCCCCTTCTTGCGATTCTGCCGCGTCCAGTGGCGCATCTATACATAAGGCTTGCCGGGAAAGCCGACTACTATCACGAGAAGCACCTGACCTATTGGGGCTTGAAGTCTCTTGTTCAGAATTTTGCGCGCAATGATTACACCGTCCGGTTGATTAATGAGCCCGGCAGGTTTCACACTGACTACATGCTGCCCGTCGGTAGCATGAAAACGCGCGTCGCAAAAAAGGTAGCTGGCTGGTTTTACTGGGCACTGCCGGGATACATATGGGTCCTGCAGAAATAGCTCTGCCTCACAGGCGGGATAGCGTGACGTGACTCGTCAGTCGATTCTGGTCGTGACGCGTAACTATCCTCCGCTAACGGGTGGCATGGAACGCTTGATGCAGCATAGCGTCGCAACGCTCGCGTCTCGATTCAACGTAACACTCATTGGTCCAAAAGGATGCGGCGAATTCGCACCAGCAGGTGTCCAAACTGTCGAGTGCCCGTCGTCACCTTTCTCCTTTCTTACGTTGGCGCTGCTCAGGGGATGGCGTTCAATCAGGAAAACATCATTCGATATTGTGCTTGGCGGCAGCGGACTGGTCGCACCGCTTACAACGTTTCTGTCCAGGATTGCGAAGGCCCGATCTGTCGTATTCGTCCACGGTCTGGATCTTGTTGTAGATAACTGGATCTACCAGCGCTTTTTCGTGCCCTTTTTGCGACGCCACGATCTCGTCATTGCCAACAGCCAGAACACACGCAAGATTGCGATCGAGAAAGGCTGTAACCCGAACCGGATTGAGGTATTGAATCCGGGCTCAACAATCCCGCCGGAATCGCTGCTGCACGATGCCGCTTCGATTCGCGCGAAGCTGGGTTTCAAAGACAACAAGATTATTCTGTTCGTTGGTCGAATGGTCAGGCGCAAAGGGCTGGCCGAATTTCTCGAGCAGGCGTGGCCGCGTGTCATTGCCCTGCAACCGGACGCGATACTGCTGGTTGTCGGCGATTCTCCGGATGATGCCCTTTTCCAGGACCCGCAGGGAGCGAAGCGTTTGGTGGCAGCGATTGAGCACGCTGGCAAGGATACTGTCCGCTTCCTCGGCGCCGTCGAGGAAGCGGTGTTATGGAATTGTTACGCCGCAGCTGATGCCCTCGTGTTTCCACTGATTCGAGTCAAGGGTGATGTGGAAGGCTTCGGAATGGTAGCGATAGAGGCCGCGGCCAGCGGCACTCCGACAGTAGCGTTTCCCATTGGCGGCGTCGTCGACGCAGTCGCGGACGGTATCAACGGCACGCTGGTGCCGGAAGGCGAATACGAGGCATTTGCTGACGCCGTGGTCTCAATTTGTGCTGGAGGACCGCCCAGCGGCTCGGCATGCAGGAATCACGCGCTACAGTTCAGTTGGGATGTGCATGGCCAAAAACTGCTGTCAGCCCTGAATTTTGATGCAGAACCTTCGCCCCGATGACAGTAAACGTCAACAGTTCACGTAATTTCCTCCTTCAGTTGCATACGCTAGGTAAATGGGCAGCACGACACTGAAGACAATTAGGGACACGATCGGCCTGTTGCGATTCACGGCGTTCGAGACGGGCACCGAAGAAGGCCGGTCGCAAGAGCGCCATCGGCATATTGCCTGGACAACTGTAACCGCAGGCGCCTCCAAGGCCGCCGCCGCCGCCGCAATGCTAATCTCAGTACCGTTAACGCTGGGCTATCTCGGGCCGGAGCGATTCGGGTTGTGGATGGCCGTATCGGCGGTGATTGCGATGTTGGGGTTCGCCGATTTCGGGCTGGGAAACGGCATTTTGAACGCTGTCTCCCATGCAAGCGGGCGTAACGATTACCGCGGCATTCATCAGAGTGTGTCGAACGGCATTGTTATGCTTACGGCGATCGGCGCTTTGATTCTGGTTGTATTTCTCAGCATCTACCAATACATTCCCTGGCCGGCTGTTTTCAACGTGAAAACCGAGACGGCCGGTATCGAGTCCGGACCCGTTGTTCTCGTTCTCGTCGTTTGCTTCGTCGCCACACTACCGCTCGGCGCAACGCAAAAAATTCAGCTGGGGCTGCAACAAGGGTACTGGGGAAACCTGTGGGAAGCTGTCGGCAGCGTTATTGGCCTGCTCGGTATCGTCGTCGCCATTCGGTTCGAAGCCGGCCTGCCTTTGATCGCACTTTCCATGGCCGGCGCGCCGCTGATTTTTCGAGCAGTCAATACGCTGGTTTTCTTCGGGCACCAGGAAACCGCACTTCGCCCCCGCTTCGCTCATTTCGATTTCGGCGTTATACAGCGTCTGGTACGTACCGGTTTCCTGTTTTTCGTATTACAGCTGGCGGTGATTGTGGGTTTTCAATCCGACAACATTATCATCGCGCGAATCTTGGGCGTTGAGGCCGTCGCAGGCTATGACGTTGCTTTAAAGCTATCGACACTGCCGGCGATGTTCATAGGTCTCGTCGTTGTGGCTCAATGGCCGGCCTACGGCGAGGCGTTGACGCGCGGTGACTCAGCCTGGATCAGACGTACGTTCATCAGGACGATTCGACTAAGCATGTTATTTGCTGTTCCCTTCGCATTGGTTCTTTTTACCTGGGGCGACACATTGATAAGGGTCTGGGCCGGTCCCGAGGTAGTTCCATCGACGGCGCTAATCACTGGCATGTCCATTTGGTCTGTCCTGTTGATGCTCGGCAGTGTGGTTGCTGCACTCTTAAATGGCCTCCATGTCGTTAAGTTCCAGGCGATCAATGCTCTGCTGATGGCCACAGCAAACATATTATTGTCCATTTACCTGGTCGGCAAAATCGGTGTTGTTGGTGCCATTGTCGGTACAATCTCGGCATATACGATTTTTTCGTTGCTGCCCTCCTGGTACTATATTCGTCGTCATATCGGCGTTTTTTCGGCAGCCAGTTCGCGACGGGCGCAGCCGTGAGAATTTTGTATGACTACCAGGCGTTTAGCCGACAGTTCTACGGAGGGGTATCGCGATACTTCGTGGAAGTCGCGAGACGATTGTCAGTCGCTGAAGGCATAGAACTCCAGATACTCGCGCCACTCTATCTGAATCATTACCTGCAAGAACTCGATCGGGAAATCGTTTCCGGACGGCGGCTCTCAAGAGTCCCAAAGGCCGCCGGCAAGCTGCTGAATATTTATAACCGGGCCGTGACACGTTATCGCGCGGCGTCTTACAGACCAGACATCCTTCACGAGACTTATTTTTCAAAACACTCGGTTTCGCTGCAGAATGACCAGGCTCGGGTCGTCACGGTTTATGACATGATCCATGAGCGCTACCCGGAATATTTCTCGGCGTGGGATAGGACTTCGGAAAACAAGCGCCTGGCCGTCGAACGCGCGGATCATGTCATTTGTATTTCGGAAAACACGCGCCGGGACTTGCTGGACGCAATTGACGTCAATGCTGAAAAGGTTTCCGTCGTGCATCTGGGCTTCGCTTCGCAACAGTCAAGTGAGACTCCGGCAGAGCGATTGATTGATGAGCCATATTTGTTGTACGTCGGTGTACGCAGCGGGTACAAGAACTTTCAACGATTGCTGGAAGCCTATGCGCACAACAGCGCGCTGCATCAGAATTTCCGCTTGGTGTGTTTTGGTGGCGGGAATTTCAAGCGTCGGGAAACTCAACAAATAAAGCGCTTGAAGTTGTCAGCAGACAGGCTGACCTGGATGGGCGGCAGCGACAGCGTATTGATGAATCTGTACAGGCATGCGACAGCATTCGTTTTCCCATCGCTGTATGAGGGATTCGGCATACCACCACTTGAGGCGATGGCACACGACTGCCCTGTCGTTTGTAGCAGTGGCAGCTCTATTTCCGAGGTGGTTGGTGACGCCGGCGAATTTTTTGACCCGCATGATCCGGCTGCCATTGCGCATGCCATCGACAACGTCATTGGCTCAGAGTCGCGCACTGCCGAACTTCGTGCATTGGGTCGGCAGCGGATCAAGCGCTTCACCTGGGAACAGTGTGCCAGCGCCACCCATGACGTATATTCGTCTTTGGCATGACCGCCGGTCCGATTGGGCGTACAGGGAACATTTGAAATGGATCAGAACGAAGTGCACAAACTATGAAAAAAGCTCTTATTTGCGGCGTGTCCGGGCAGGATGGCGCCTTTCTGACGCAGCTCTTGCTGGACAAGGGCTACGAGGTTTACGGGGCATCACGGGATGCGGCCATTAATCCATTTTCCAACCTCACAACACTCGGGCTGCGCGACCAGGTGACACTTACGTCAATCACGCTCAACGACTTTCGCAGCGTGCTGCAGGCCCTGATAAGAATTCAACCGGACGAGATATATAACCTTGCTGGTCAAACGTCGGTCGCATTGTCTTTCGAGCAACCAGTAGAAACGATGGAAAGCATCAGCATCGGAACTCTTACTTTGCTGGAGGCAATTCGCTTCTCCGAAATACCAATACGATTCTACAACGCCGGCTCGAGTGAATGCTTCGGCAATATCAACGGTGCCGCTGCGAATGAAGAAACCCCGTTTGCGCCGCGCAGCCCATACGCGGTCGCGAAGTCGGCAGCATACTGGCAAACGGCTAATTACCGCGAGGCATACGGCCTGTTTGGCTGCACCGGAATCCTGTTTAATCACGAATCCCAACTACGACCGGAACGATTCGTAACCAGAAAAATTGTCTCAGCTGCCTGCCGCATTGCAGCCGGCAGTAAGGAAACGCTTAGCCTCGGTGATATCTCAATCGAGCGCGACTGGGGCTGGGCCCCGGATTATGTAGAGGCAATGTGGCTGATGCTGCAACAGGATCAGGCCGACGATTTTGTCATTGCTACAGGCGAGGCGCACAGCCTTCGCGATTTTGTCTCTCGCGTCTTCGATGCTTCAGGCCTGAACTGGAAGGACCATGTCAAGATTGACGAGCACTTGAAACGTCCTGCCGAAATTGGCGCCAACCGCGGTGACCCGAGTAAGGCCGAACGACAGCTCGGCTGGAAACCGAAGCACTTCATGCCGGACGTAGTCGATCTCATGGTAGATGCAGAGCGCCGTATGACGGCGAACTGATTGCATTTTTCATTACTTGATCAATACGCAAGAAGCACAAGCAACGGCGCTCTATACGGCTCTTATTTTCAGGTACCATAACGGCGTGACACATACATTCAGAAGATTCGCATGACATCCCGCATTCGTCGATTCGTACGAAAGATCATTCGGGCATTGACGGCAGGAATAGTCAGAAGAAGTGAAACGAATACCATCCTTTTGGCGAAACTGCACGTTGATCGAATCAGACAGGCCGGAAGTATTTCAGCGCTCAGTGACGTTGAATTCAAGGCATTCTCCCAATGGGGTGAGGACGGAATTATTCAGTACCTCATTCATAAAATACCTATTGCAGATAGCTCTTTCGTTGAGTTCGGGGTCGAGAATTACACCGAAGCCAATACGCGTTTCCTGCTGATCAACGACCAATGGAGAGGGCTGGTTCTGGATGGGTCGGAACACAATATCGACTATATTCAGAAAGACGACATTTACTGGCGGCATGATCTCACGGCCAAATGTCAGTTCATTACTCGGGACAACATCAATGACATTTTGACTGCCTCAGGATTTCTCGGCGATATTGGACTACTGAGCGTCGATATTGATGGCAATGATTATTGGGTGTGGAATGCGATCAACGTCATCACTCCACGCATAGTGGTATGCGAGTACAACAGTCTTTTCGGCGCCGAGCACGCCGTTACCATCCCATATGATGAACACTTTGATTGGTCGGATGGACATAGCTCCCGCCTCTATTTCGGCGCATCGCTTGCGGCACTATGCGACCTTGCGGCACAAAAAGGGTACGATTTCCTCGGGTGCAACTCGGCTGGCGTCAATGCTTTTTTTGTCAGGAAAGATCTGCAACACGGACTGCCGGTATTGTCAGCGGCCGATGGCTTCGTGCTTTCAAAGCACCGCCACTCTAGAGACGAACCGGGGAATTTTTCTTCATTGGCCAGTGATGCCCGCATCGAGCAGATTGGTGAGCTGCCGCTGTACGACGTCAGCGCGGACAAGCGAATTCAAGTGAAGGATATTGTTCGGAGCGGCTCGAAAACCGGGCAATAAGGCCGATACGAAATGCTTGCAAGCAACGAACAAGGTTATGAATGTCGACTGTGTGATGGCTCGTTGTCGCACCGATTCGACCTGAAGATTCTCGGGACACACGACGTTCGATACTTTGAATGTACCGATTGCGGCTCATTACAAACGGAACCACCGCACTGGCTCGACGAGGCGTACGGAAACACGAACCTGTCAAACTTGGATACCGGCACTGCACAACGAAATATTCATAACCTGGCGGCTTGTTTTGCGATTTCAAAACTGTTCAGACTCAGGAACGCTATTGATTTCGGTGGGGGCGACGGATTGCTGTGCAGGATGCTGCGCGACTATGAAATCAACTGCTTTGTTAAAGACAAGTTCGCTACCCCCACCTACGCACAGGGCTTTACCGAAGAAGATTTCGACACGCCTGACTTATTAATAGGTTTTGAACTGCTGGAACATTTTTCAAACCCGAAGTCGGACGTGAAGGACTTGTTTGAATACCGCCCGGGCGCGCTTCTGCTCAGCACTGAGATCTATACAAACGAGGGAAAAGACTGGTGGTATCTTTTGCCTGAGTCCGGTCAACACGTATTCTTCTACAGCAGGAAAGCTTTGGAGCAGATCGCTGACAAGTACAACTACTCATTAGTCTTTAGCGGCGGCTTCATTCTTTTTGTGAGAAGTGCCTCGGCGCTAAGAAAGGCGCTCGCGCGAATTCTGCTAAACCGATACATCTGTCGCCTCATACGAGGTCTGGTTGTATTGCTTCCTGCGCGCGGCGTATGGAAGGATCACGCAATTCAGGTGGAGAAATCCAAACGCGCTCAGCAGCAGGTCTGAGGACACAATGCTGCTTCTGGGCGTTAAAAAGCCGGCAGATGAATTCGCAAACGAGTAACAACATTGAAAAAATTCTTTGACCTGATTGCATCGACAGCGCGTCGGGCACTTAACATCGACCAGAAACTGCGCGTAGGCAAATCGACGATTGTTTTGCCGCCGGACCACTTACTGGGCAGGCATCAACGATCCTACAAACAGTATGATCGATTTCTTCCACATCTCGTGAAACACCTGGACAAGGGGTCCGTTGTCATCGATGTCGGCGCCAATGTCGGTGACACCGTCGCCGCAATGGTCGCTGCAAATGACGCGTTGAGATACGTATGCGTCGAGGCCGACAGTGATTTTTTTGATTATCTGACCAGGAATACCGCTACCTTGCAGCGGGAAAACAACCAGGTTTCGATCGACTGCCACAAATGCCTGATTGGATTGTCGGTTACGGGCGTCACGCTACACGGAGTCGGTGGAACAAAGCACGCGGAACATTCGGAAGGCGTCGAGGCATTGGAGTCCGCGACCCTGGATGAGCTTGTTAGTGAAGTCGAATGCGCACCACCCAGCCTGATCAAGTCGGATGTTGATGGATTCGATTACGACGTGGTCGATAGCGCCTCGAAAACCATCTCTGAAAGCAACTGCCTGATCTTCTTCGAATGTTATTTCGATAATGAGGCACAGGTTGAAGGCTACAAGAACTGTCTGGATCGCATCGAGGCGCTGGGCTACGACAAGTTTGCAGTCTTCGACAACTTTGGCGGTTTGCTCACTGGCTCTGCGTCGAAGGCGTATGTTTTCGATCTGATGGAGTACGTTCGCAGGCAGAACGATGGTGACTCATTCCGAACCGTCTATTATTTTGATGTCCTGGCCTATACGGCGACGCATGGGTCGTTGGTGTCATTCGTTCTGAGTGACTACTGAATCAGGCGCACCGTAGATCTGCCCCGATCGTGTTTGCAGGGCTAATTCCTTATCAACGCCCATTACGGAGCCGACGTAACTCCGGCTGTATCCCATGTCGCACGCCCGTCATGCAGCCCGAACGCCATCCCGGTTACCGCGGCGCCCTCCAGGCCGACCGCACTGGCCGGGACTTCCAGACGCATCCATTCACCCGTCAGCGGCAGCGGACCCATGTATTGCTTGCTGCTCGTGCCCGCGGTTCCCCAGGGGAATACATCGGCTCCCCAGTACGCACGATGATCCCAGCTGCCGCCCGCGTTCCACTGCAACAGCAGCCCGATCGGTGGATTGACCGGGTCGAGATACACATACACGTACAAGGTGTCGCCCGCCGGCACCTGCAGCGGCTCTGCCGCATTGTAGAAGTAGTGCTGATGGAACCCGGCCGCCAGGTCCGATTGGCGCGCCAGGCTGCCCGAGTACGCGGGCGGATCCGTGCTGACCCAGTTCCAGATACCGACCGG
>Ga0224512_10000159_pt1 | contig 73281 bp, 62 predicted proteins | sample SF_May12_sed_USG_4_FD_169103 | JGI IMG/M metagenome (GOLD analysis project Ga0224512, IMG submission 169103) | Sediment microbial communities from San Francisco Bay, California, United States - SF_May12_sed_USGS_13 | ecosystem: Environmental > Aquatic > Marine > Sediment | place: USA... | reverse complement strand
CCGGCGTATTGCGCGCGCTCGGAACGGCAGTCACCCTGTTCGCGATGGAGGATGCGCTGCTGGAGCGCTTCGATCCGATGATCGGCGAGGTGTTGACCGTCGAGATGCAAAAGCAGGATATCGACGTCAAAACCGGCTTCCTCGTCGTCGCGCTCGACCGCGACGACCGGGGCATAACCGTGCATTCGATCGACGGCGCCTCGGTCGATGGCTACGACACCGTCATCTGGGCGGTCGGTCGGCGCGGCAATACTTCAGCGCTCAATCTTGAGGCAGCCGGCCTCGAGGCCATGCCCGGCGGCATCATCGGCGTCGACGCATACGAGAACACGGCCGTTCCGGGTATCTACGCAATCGGCGACGTCACCGGCAAAGCCTCGCTGACCCCGGTCGCGATCGCCGCCGGGCGCAAGCTGGGCAAACGCCTGTTCGGCAGCGACAGCCGCGCGAAGGTGGATTACCACAACATCCCCAGCGTCGTCTTTTCGCATCCGCCGGTCGCCACCCTAGGACTGAGCGAGGCCGAAGCCCGCCTGCGCTATGGCGATCGAGACGTGACCGTATACGAGAGCCGTTTCAAGCCTATGCGATACGCATTGTCCGCACATGCTGCTACCACGGCGATGAAACTGGTCTGCGCGGGTCATCGCGAACAGGTGGTCGGCATCCACCTGGTCGGCGACGGCGCCGACGAGATGCTGCAGGGTTTCGCGGTCGCGGTCAAAATGGGCGCCACCAAGGCGGACTTCGACAGCACCATAGCGATTCACCCGACCAGCGCGGAAGAGCTGGTGACGATGAAAGTCGCCGAGCCGGACCGGCCGATCGCGGACAATTTGGACGAAGCGACCGTATGGCGCGAGGCCAGCTAGCCTGACCTGCTGGCGGCGCGGAGGGCCGTGGTGCCCGGCATCGGCCGGGCCGCCTCGAAACGGCTCGTCCCGGGGCCGGCACACGGCAGCAAACCATCCCACTTTCCATCCGCCGATCGCTCACGGGCTATAGCCGGTTAACGGCCGTTCCTTTAAAATTGCCGCTTTATACCACCACGGCGGCTAATACCCGCCGTAAGCAACGGGACCACGCATGACAACAGGCAAACCGTCGGCAAATCCGGATCGAGGCCTGATCCGGTGACGACGACGGACAAGGTAAAATCGAAATCGGAGACCCATACCCCGATGATGCAGCAGTACCTGCGCATCAAGGCGGACCATCCCGATACGCTGCTATTTTACCGCATGGGCGACTTCTACGAGCTGTTCTACGAGGACGCTCGCAAGGCGGCGCGCCTGCTCGACATCACCCTGACCAAGCGCGGGCAATCCGGCGGCGAGCCGATCGCGATGTGCGGCGTGCCCTACCATGCCGTCGACAGTTATCTCGGCAAGCTCGTCAAGATCGGCGAATCGGTCGCGATCTGCGAGCAGATCGGCGATCCTGCGACCAGCAAGGGACCGGTGGAACGCAAGGTGGTACGCGTTGTCACCCCTGGCACGCTGACCGACGAGGCCCTGTTGCAGGACCGCCGCGAAAACCTGCTGTGCTGTATTTATCACCAGCAAGAGGGCTGGGGGCTGGCCGCGCTCGAAATCAGCTCGGGCCGGTTTTCACTCGGCCAGCTCGACCGCGACGAATTGTTGCGCAGCGAAATCGCACGCCTGAATCCCGCCGAGATCATCTACTGCGAGGACCAGGCCCCGCCACTGGACCCGGCCCAGGCTGAACGGGCCCACGCGATGCCGCCGTGGTATTTCGAGATCGGTTCCGCGACCCGGCTGCTCTGCGAGCAGTACCAGACACGCGACCTGGAGGGCTTCGGTATCGCCGGGTCGAAGCTTGCGATCAGCGCCGCCGGTTGCCTGTTGCAGTATGTCAAAGACACGCTGAAAGCGACCGTCTCACATCTGCAACCGCCGCGCCTCGAGCGGCCGGACGACCTGCTGCTGATCGACGCGAACAGCCGCCGTAACCTCGAGCTGACCCGGTCGTTCAACGACACCTCGACAAAAAACAGCCTGCTCGGCATCATCGATCACTGCCGCACGGCGATGGGCCATCGCGAGCTGACGCGCTGGATACAGAAACCGTTGCGCGACCGCGACCAGGTGCGCCAGCGCCACCACGCCGTCGCCAGCCTGCTCGACAACCACGAGTTCGAACCTCTCGGCGAGTGCCTCGGGGAGTGCGGCGACATCGAACGCATCGTCGCGCGCATCTCGTTGCTATCGGCGCGCCCGCGCGACCTGACGACGCTGTCATCCACGCTGCAACTGCTGCCGTCGCTGCAGGCCCGGCTGGAGCGTCTCGACAGCCCGTTGATCATGGAACTGGCAGAGGGCATCGGCAGCCACCCGGAAGTGATCGCGTTGCTCGACGCCGCCGTCATCGATGAACCACCGATGCTGATCCGCGACGGCGGGGTTATCAAAACGGGCTTCGATCCTGAACTCGACGAACTGCGCGCGCTCTCCGCCAACGCCGATCAATTCCTGACCGACCTCGAGCAGCAGGAACAGCAAAAGACCGGCATCAATTCGCTCAAGGTGGCCTACAATCGAGTCCACGGGTTCTATATCGAGGTCAGCAAAACGCACAGCCAGGCGGTCCCCGCCGACTACCTGCGCCGGCAAACTCTGAAAGCGGTGGAGCGCTATATCACGCCAGAGCTCAAGGCGTTCGAAGACAAGGTGCTGAGTGCCCGCGACCGTGCACTGGCGCGCGAGAAATACCTGTACGAGGCGCTGTTGCAGCAGCTCGGGGCAGACCTGACGCGATTGCAGCACTGCGCATCGGCGCTGGCGCAGCTCGACGTATTACACTGTTTCGCGAGCGTCGCGAACGAATACGGCTGGAGCGCACCCGAGATAACCGGCGAGCGCCTGCTCGAAATCGAGTCCGGCAGACATCCGGTAGTCGAACGATCGCTGGAACAGCCCTTCGTCGCCAACGACCTGCATCTCGACGAGCGTACCAGCATGCTGCTGGTCACCGGCCCCAACATGGGTGGCAAGTCGACCTACATGCGCCAGACCGCGTTGATCGTGATTCTCGCCTACATGGGCAGCTACGTGCCGGCACGTAGAGCGATCGTCGGGCCGGTCGACCAGGTGTTCACGCGTATCGGTGCCAGCGACGATCTCTCCAGCGGGCGTTCGACCTTCATGGTCGAGATGACCGAGGCCGCGAACATACTGAATAATGCGAGCGCCAACAGCCTGGTGCTGATGGACGAGATCGGGCGCGGCACCAGCACCTTCGACGGGCTCGCGCTCGCCTGGGCCTGCGCCGATCACCTGGCGCAAAAATCCGGAGCCTTCACGCTGTTCGCGACACACTATTTCGAACTGACCCAGCTTCCCGAGCAATACCCGAACATCGCCAACGTACATCTCGATGCGGTCGAGCACGGGGACGATATTATTTTCATGCACAGCGTAAAACCCGGGCCGGCAAACCAGAGTTACGGGCTACAGGTCGCGCGCCTGGCCGGGATTCCCGCACAGGCCATCGCGCTGGCGCGGCAAAAACTGCGGCTGCTCGAAGCGCAATCGATGCAGGCCCAGGGCGACCTGTTCGCCGAGCCACCTGCCAACCCGGAGCCCGCTTCGAACGCGCTGCTGGCAGAGATGGAATCGATAGACCCGGACGAACTGAGCCCGAAGCAGGCGCTGGAGCTGATATACCGCTTGAAACAGCTTGCCAAACCGTGAAAGTCTTTTACGATATCGGCTTGATTTTTGTTGGCGCCCATTTAGACTGCGACAGCTTCAGGCCGTGAAGCCCAGAGGTATGCAATGACATTCGTCGTTCTCGAAAACTGTATCAGGTGCAAGTACATGGACTGCGTCGATGTGTGCCCGGTCGATTGCTTCCACGAGGGACCGAATTTTCTGGTCATCGATCCGGAAGAGTGCATCGACTGTACCCTGTGCGAACCCGAGTGCCCCGTCGAAGCAATCGTTTCGGAAGACGACATTCCACCCGGACAGGAGCAGTTTCTGGCTCTGAACGAGGAGTTGTCGCTGGAGTGGCCGGTCATTACCGCTAGCAAGCCGCCCCCGGACGACGCCGACGAATGGGACGGCGTACCCAACAAACTTCAATACCTGGAACGGTAAAACATTTCGCTTACTTGCCTCGAGACGAATTCCCCAGGCGCGGCATCGCCGACGAGGTCGGGCAGGGCCGACCTGTTCGACAGTCGTTTTGACTTTGATCAAACCGGTCTCTAGAATCGATTCATTGACAGGATTATTTGATTAATGTCCTTCCCCCCTGCACTAGATTCCGGGTAGCGAGACATCATGGTCGAATGCAAGTACTACTCTTTCTACGCCCTGGCGAAGATCAATGATCCGGAGCTTTTGTACGAGGCGTTTCGGCAGCAGATCGCGCCGGGTCATGCCGATGAAATCGAGATCGAGGTCTTCGAAAACAGCGACAAGAGCTGGCATCGCCTGACCCGCAGCGGTGGTCACGACCAGAGCATTCCCGCCGAAGTCCGTGTCGTACTCGACCAGAGATTCGGTGCACGGGATCTGGAAAGCTGGTACTACGATAGCGACATCGAGGGCTGGTTCTGCAGCTACAGACCGTTGACCAGCAAGCAATTCGTGTTACTGGTGAAGTCCGGGGATCCGGAAAAACTGATCGAAGAGGATTACCTGCAATTCCTTTTTCATTTCTATTGCCACCAGTTACAAATGCTGCAGGGCACTTATCGCGACGCCCTGACCGGGCTTTACAATCGACGCGCGTTCAACGAGAAAATGCAGCAGCTGCTCGACCGCTCAAGCAACTATGTGCGCCGGGCCAAGAACTTCGAGCCGACGATTTACGTGATGCTCGATATCGATCACTTCAAGGCAATCAATGACAGGCTGGGGCATTTGTTCGGCGACGAGGTGCTGCTGTTGCTGGCGCGGCAAATGTCGGATTCGTTTCGTGATAACGATTTACTGTTTCGTTACGGCGGCGAGGAGTTTGCAATGGTCTTGATGGATATCACGCCCGAGCAGGCGCAACAATCGCTGCAGCGATTTCGCGAGAGGATTGCCGGGTACCCGTTTCCCAACGTCGACCGGATCACGGTGAGCATCGGTTTTACGCTATTCGATAAAACCCTGGGCATCGACGAGCTTGTCAGACAGGCCGATAACGCGCTCTATTATTGCAAAACCACGACCCGTAATGCCGTGCATAGCTACCAGGAACTCGTCGAACAGGGATTGATCCCGGCGGTCAGGGCGCCGAAATCGCCCCATCTCGAAACCTCCTGAGCAATCGCCCCGTCAAAAATTGCGGGTACACAATTACTTAATTCGGTACTTTCCCTTCTATTCCGGGAATCGCGCAGTATTAAGTAATGTGTCCCCGAAACTTCAAGAGGCTGAGAGTCAGGCGACGGATTCGTCGAGGAATTTTTTGACGACGGGCGAGAAATGCTGGTCGTCGATCAGAAACGCGTCGTGGCCGTTGACCGAATCGATTTCGACGTAGTCGACGTCGGTGCCGGTATCCTGCATGACGTCGGCAATCTCCCTTTGCTGACGCGATGGAAACAGTATATCGGTGGTGACGCCGACCACCAGGGCTTTGCTGACGTCGAGTTTCGACATCCCGTCGCTGACGCTGGCGCCATGTTCGGCGATATCGAACCAGTCCATCGCGCGGGACAGGTAGAGATAACTGTTGGGATCGAAGCTGGCAACGAATTTCTGCGCGTTGTACTCGAGGTAATTCTCGATCTCGAACTCGCGCTCGAATCGTTTACCGGTCAGCTTTTCCGGCGGCAGGCGGCTGCGGTCGAACTTGGAATTCCATTCGTCGGCGGCGCGGTAAGAAACCAGGCCCAGTTTACGCGCCAGCGACATGCCCGACACCGGCCGGTTATCGTCGGTATAATGTCCGTCATTCCAGGCCGGATCGCTGCGGATAATCTCGCGCTGCAGCGAACGTAGCGCGATCGTCAACGGCAGCGCGCGGGTTGCCGCAGAAATGGATATCAGGAATTCGATTTCACCGGGATATTGCATCGCATAGGCAATAGAAGACATGCCGCCCATCGACGAACCCACCGCGGCATGTATTTTTTCGACACCCAGCTCGCGCATCAGGTAATAGCCCGAGCTCGCGATATCCTCCACCGTGAGATCCGGGAATTCGGCGCCGTAACTTTGTCCCGTTTCGGGATTAATAGAGCTCGGCCCGGTGCTGCCGTAGCAACCTCCGAGCGAATTGGCGCATACCACGAAAAAGCGCTCGGTATCGATTGCCTTGCCGGGGCCGATCATGTATTCCCACCAGCCCGGGGTCTGGTCCTGTGGCGACGAGGCCGCGTGCGCGCTCGGCGAGAGCCCGGTAAAAATCAGTATCGCATTGTCCGCGGCGGAGGACAGCTCTCCCCAGCATTCGTAGGCCAGCGTTACCTCGGGTAATCGCCCCCCGCGCCACATCAGCATTCCACCCGGAGGGAGATTCGCCAGTGTAATGTGACGCGTAGCCGCGGTCGTGAAGCTATAAGCGTTTTCTTCGTCTGCCATCAGTTGGCCTCGTGACCATGAATTCGACGGCGTGGTCGAACTAGATATCCAGCATCCGCTGCAGCGCATTGCGTGCATTGTCAGCGACGTCCGGTGCAACCGAGATACGATTGACCACGTTGCCTTCTACCAGGTTTTCGAGCACCCATGCGAGATGCTGCGGATCGATACGAAACATCGTCGAACACATACACAGCATCGGCGACATGAACTGCACGATTTTGTTCTCGCCCGCGAGCCGCTCGTGCAGTCGGTTGACCAGGTTGAGTTCGGTTCCGACCAGCCAATGCGTGCCCGGCTCGGCCTCGGTAACCGTCTTGATGATGTACTCGGTAGAGCCGACAAAATCCGACATCTGGCAGACTTCGAAACTGGCCTCGGGATGCGAAATAACCTTGCCATCGGGGCATTCGCGCCTGAAATTTTCGATCTGTTCCGGTTTGAACATCTGGTGCACGGAACAGAAACCTTTCCACAGGATCATTCTCGCGGCCTTGATCTGCGCGGTCGTCAAACCACCCATGGGCAGTTCGTAATCCCATACGACCATTTCATCGAGCGGGATGCCCATCTTGTAACCCGTGTTTCTGCCGAGATGCTGGTCCGGAAAAAACAGGACTTTTTCGCGGCGTGCAAAAGACCAGTCGAGAATTTTCTGCGCATTGGTAGAAGTGCAGACTATGCCGCCATGTTCGCCGCAGAAAGCCTTCAGGTTGGCGGCGGAATTGATATAGGTTACCGGCGTAATGCTTTCGTCGGCATCCAGTACCGAATTCAATTCCCGCCAGGCCCGCTCGACCTGCTCGAGGTCGGCCATATCGGCCATCGCGCAGCCGGCCGATAAATCGGGCAGTATCGATATCTGTTCCGGACGTGAAATGATATCGGCCACCTCGGCCATGAAGTGCACGCCGCAAAACACGATGTAATCGGCCTTCGAGTCTGCCGCCTGGCGCGACAGCTTGAGCGAGTCACCCGAAAAATCTGCATGTTTGAATACTTCATCGCGCTGATAGTGATGACCGAGGATAACCAGCCTGTCGCCTAGCTTCTGCCTGGCAAGGGTGATTCTCCGGTCGCAGTCTTCGTCGTTCAGGGATGCGTAGGGTTGTAGATCGATCGCGGTGGCGGCCATGTAAGCCTCTATTCGTCGGACGAATCTGAAATACTATCATTTGGGGAATCGGGTGCCAAACTCACTGGCTTTCGGCCTGTGGCTTACGCAACCGGATCGACAGCTCCTGCAGCTGGCGCTCGCTTACCGGCGCAGGCGCCTGGGTCAGCAGGCAGGCGGCGGTCTGCGTCTTCGGAAATGCCATGACATCACGGATCGACGTGGCGCCGGCCATCAACATCACCAAGCGATCGAGACCGAAGGCGATCCCGCCGTGCGGTGGGCAGCCGTATTTCAGTGCGGTCAACAGAAAACCGAATTTCTGCTCTGCTTCCTGTTCGTCGATACCCAACAGCTTGAACACGCGCTGCTGCATTTCGGTGTCGTGAATACGCACCGACCCCCCACCGAGCTCGGTACCGTTCAACACCATGTCGTAGGCACGCGACAGCAGGCTACCAGGGTCGGCCTCCAGCGTGTCGGGGCTGTCGGTGGACGGGGCGGTAAACGGGTGATGCAGGGCGTTCCAGCGGTTTTCCCTGTCGTCGCGCTCGAACATCGGGAAATCGACTACCCACAGGAAACGCCAGCCCGGCTCGACCATACTCCGGTCGTGACCCAGCTTGATACGCAGCGCACCGAGCGATTCGTTGACCACGCCCGCCTTGTCGGCACCGAAAAAGACCAGGTCTCCCGATTCGGCGCCGGTTCGCTGCAGGATCGCGTCGATAGCATCGTCGGGCAGGAATTTCAGTATCGGCGACTGCAATCCCTCGCGACCCTGCGAGACATCGTTGCACTTGATATAAGCGAGCCCCCTCGCCCCGTAACGCCCGACGTAATCCGTGTAGTCGTCGATTTCCTTGCGCGTCAACTCGTTACCGCCGGGGACGCGCAACGCGGCAACCCTGCCCTGCGGATCGTTGGCGGGTCCGGAGAAAACCTTGAATTCCACATCTTTCAAAACGTCGGAGATCGTTTTGAGCTCCAGGTCAATACGCAAGTCGGGCTTGTCCGAGCCAAATCTTTCCAGTGCCTCGGCATAGGGCATGCGTAAAAATGGACCTTCTACGCTGACATCCAGAACCTCCGCAAACAGGCCACGCATCATCGATTCCATCAGGTTCATGATGCCATCTTCATCCATGAAAGACGTCTCGATATCGAGCTGGGTAAATTCAGGCTGCCGGTCGGCGCGCAAATCTTCATCGCGAAAGCAGCGCACGATTTGATAATAACGATCCATTCCGGACATCATCAGCAGCTGCTTGAACAGCTGTGGCGACTGGGGTAATGCAAAAAAGCTGCCCGGGTGGGTTCGGCTTGGTACCAGGTAGTCGCGCGCGCCTTCGGGCGTCGCCCTGGTCAGCATCGGGGTTTCTATATCGAGGAACTCATTCTGCCGAAGCCAGTCGCGCAGGAAGTGGGTTACCCTTGCGCGCAACTGCATGCGATACTGCATTTCCGGCTTGCGCAAATCTATATAACGGTAACGCAGGCGGTTGTCGTCGTGAACATCTTCCTCGTCGAGCTGGAAAGGGGGCGTTTCCGAAGCATTCAGAATTTCCAGCCTGCTGGCCAGTAATTCGACCTCGCCGGTGGGCATTTCGGGATTACTGGTCCCTTCGGGACGCTGTCGCAACTTGCCTTCGACCCTCAATACGTACTCGTTGCGCAGCTTTTCGGCATCGGCAAACATCGCGGGGTCATCGGGGTCGAAAACAACCTGCAGCATGCCCATTCTGTCGCGCAGGTCGACGAAAATGACGCCACCATGATCGCGGCGCCGATTGACCCATCCGCAGACGCTGACCTGCTGATCGATGTGTTGCTGGGTGAGTTCACCGCAGTAATGCGTGCGCATAGAGACCTGTCCAGATTACCTGTAATTGAAAGAAACGCCGGCGATTAGCGGCAGGCGCGAGATACCTAGGCAGCAGCCTCTTTATCGGCGACGCCCTTCTTGCCGCCGTCAGACTGGGAGGTACTGTTTTCGGACGGCTTGTCTGACTTGACTGATGTGTCTTTTTCGACGCTGTCGCCTTTCGATATGTTCTTCTGCTTGTCCGACTTGAAATCGGTTTCGTACCATCCGGATCCGCTCAACCTGAATCCGGGCGCCGATATTTTTTTTCTGAGCGCGCTTTGCTCGCAAGCCGGACAATCCTTCAAGGGCGCATCACTCATTTTCTGTAACGATTCGAACTCGTGCTCGCACTCGCTACATACATACTCGTAAATTGGCATGACTGTCTCCGATTAACTGTCTCGATCGCCGCCGAAGCTGTCGGCCGGCTCGATCAAAAAGGCTCGGGATTTTATAATAGTCCCGGCGAATTTCCAACATTCCAACCCGTCCTAAATAGGGATATCTGCCTGAAACACAATGCTTTAGTCGAAATAAGAAAGGTAATTGCCGGCGACGTCGAACACCAGCCAAACCCGCCCGTAGCGACCGCCGAATGGCGCGATCAGCACTTCGTCCTCGGATTTCCCGTTCTGCTGCAGCCACGCCCTGTAGTCATCCCGCTCGCCATAGTAGTCCAGACGATCGCCAAACAGTAGCTGGCGTTCCCTGAGCGCCTGTGCCAGCTTCGCCTTTGGACGATAAAGATCGAGCTGCGCATGCTCTAATACCCGTTCCTCGAGCTTGAATCGGTTGACCTCGGCAATACCCTCCTCGGTAGTCGGCATTTCCGCGAATATGATCGGGGGATGCTCGTCGCTGTACTGGCGCAGGTCTTCCAGCGACTTCAGCTTACCGCCGTATTGTTCCGGAATTGCCGAAAACACGAATTCATCGATCAATACAATGGCGACCGGGCGCTGGGTATAGGTCGCGTATACGCCATAGGACAGCGCGCTAATCTGGATCACGGCGATCGTAAGCAGGTCGAACAGGATTTCGCGTCGGCTCTTGCGCAGATCAAAGATCAGAAAAGTAATTAGCGGCCCAAGTACCAGATCCACTGCGGCGACCAGACGGATTCCCTGCCACCCGCCGTCGACTTCGAAATATGGCTGTGGGTACCAGTTGTAGTAAATCTGGTAAACCAGGTACACGAACACCGCAAGGCTCAGGCACAGGTGTACGGAGGTTGCTTTTAACTTGGTAATGAGTAATGGTCTGGTGAATTTCATTGACGATCCATTTCGTACAAATATCGGTTTATAGCGGCTCAGATGACATCAGATGCAATAAATTTCAAGATCGCAACCGCCTACAATCGGCTCAGGGTACACCGGCGGCAGGGCCTGTTCGAACTTTACAGCGACGATAACGTGTTGCAAAGCGTTGTCGACCTGCAGGCACCGCAGCAGCTCAAACTCAGAAACCTGGAGCAGCTGATGGCGGTGCTGCTGTTTATCCCCGCGCCCGGGAAAATTCTGCTGCTTGGCACCGCCGCCGGTTCGCTACTGCATTACCTGCGTTACTATTTGCCTGAATCCCGGATTACTGCCGTCGATATCGATGCCGACCTCGTCGAGAAACTGTTGCAAATGAAGGTGCTGCCGCCTGCCTCCGACGGACTCGACTATGTATTCGACGATGCCGCCCATTTCATCGCCCATAGCAATCAGACCTACGACCTGCTACTGGTCGATATTTTCACCGGCGCGCAGTCCCCGCGCTGGCTGCTCGATAAAAAAAGCACCGACAGACTGTATGCGCTACTCAGCGCCGACGGAGCGCTTGCCTATAATCTTTTGATCGACAGCGAGCACGACTTCAGGCTATTTTACCGGGACCTGCGCCTGGTGTTTAAGCGGCAAACGCTGTGCCTGCCGGTCAAGGATTTCGAAAACACCATCGCCTTTGGTATCCGCCATCCCGTGCCGAATCGGGATATGCAGTGGTATCTGCGGCACGCGGCCGAACAATCGGCGCGACTGGGGATCGATTTTCTACCCATTCTGTCGGTTATCTACGGCACCAACCCTACGGGCCAAGGGGTCATATAACCGGCTTGGACCAGGTTCCGGGTACTTGACCAGGCGGGCAGTGGCGGCGGGCACCGTCGCCCGCTCTCGCGGAGTTCATTCAAGAAATCGCCTTTCAGCCGTATTTGTTATCGGGACGAGGCCCGGGCAGCGTGAACAGGGCTACTGGTTCTTACCGCCGCCCCGGCACCTCGGTGAATCCGCGACCGCGCCCTGACGCGCATGCCACTCTTCCGGGGTCAGGGTATGCAGCGCCAGCGCGTGTATTTGTCGCAATTCCTGCTCGAGCGTCTTGTTGACCATGCGGTGGCGCTTGATCAGCATCTGGTCCCTGAAGTTATCGCTGACGATGGTGACCTTGAAATGGGATTCCGCGCCGGGCGCGACATTATGCATGTTGCTCTCGTCCTCGACCTGCAGGAATTCGGTCTCGAACCTGCTTGCGAGTTTCTGTTCGATTGCATTCTGAATTGACATCTCGTTAGACTTCCGTAGCTATTTCTCTTTGTGTTGAACATCTTTGATCGCGTCGGCAACATCTTCCATCTTTTGTAATCGATCTTCGAGTTCGACCGCCATCATCTTTTGCACCAGCATGCTGACGCGTGGACCCAGCTCCTCCCTGACCAGGTGTAACGGAACCGCCTTCCCTTCGAGGTGCTGGAACAGCAGCGACATGGGTTCGCCGGTATAGGGCAGCCGTCCCGCAAACATGCAATAAGCAATAATACCGAGCGCGTAGACATCGCTGCGATGGTCCGCATCGAAGCCCTTGGCGCGTTCTGGCGACAGGTAGGCCGGCGTGCCTATGATCGAGCCGGTCTTGGTCAGCGTGACGTCGCTGTTCGAAGACGCCGACGCGATACCGAAATCGACGATCTTGACCAGGCCGTTGTCGTTCATCAGGATGTTGCTCGGTTTAAGGTCACGGTGGATGACATCCTGGTTGTGCGCGGCGGCCATGCCGTTGGCGACCTGAAACAGGATGTCGAGGCCCTCCTCGATGTCGAAACGCTTTTTCTCCCGCAGGTACTCGTCGAGGCCGCGGCTCTCGAAATACTCCATCGATATTGCGCTGAGATTGTCCTTGAACAACATGTCGTGAATACGAATGACGTTGGGATGGCTAACCTTGCGTGAATACTTGACTTCGCGCAGAAATCGCTCGCGTGACGACTCCTCGGAAGTCAGCTCGGGGTGCATAAACTTCAATATTATCGACTCGCCGACCATTTCGTCGCGGGCCAGCATGACTCGACCCATGGCACCGCGGCCGATTTCCCGGTCGATACGGAATCGATCCATCCAGAGATCGCCCGACTTGAGTTCCTCGATGTTCTGGAACTGGGGGGCCGGGGCAGAGGCTGTGATTGGGGTCTGCGCCGAACCCTGGTCGACGTTCTGCGTGTCGAACTTGAGTAGCCGGGTATCGAAATAGGCTTCCTGGTCGACATTTAGCTGCGGCAGTTCAAACTGCTCGGTCAAACGGTTGACAACTTCGCCGGCGGTATCGCGCACCGTGGCCTGCAGTTGCGGGACCTTTTGCATTAGCTTGTCGCGGATAGTCCTGGCGTGACGCTTGGTGGCGAGTTTGCCAATGGTTTCCAGCGCCTCGCGCTGCACCAGTGCCTCGGGCATGCGCAGGCAGGCGAAAGCGATTTCGAGTCCCTTGCTAAATCCGAGTTCACCCACGGCTTTCAGTACGGCGGGAGTGGATTCTGCCCAGCGTTCGACGACTTTCTTCAGGATACCGATCGATTCGCGTTTACCCGATCTACCGATTGCCTGGATTGCGCTGTCGCGTACCTGCCAGTCGTCATGCAGCGCGTTGTCCCAGAGTTTTTTAAGGTCGGACGGATCGCTGCTGTGTGCGGCAAAGCGCTGCGCCTGTTCGCGGATAAAATCGTTTTCGTGATCGACCAGCGTTTCGGCGGCGGCGTAAAGCTTATCGTTGCCAAACTTTTGCAGGCATTTCAGGGACTGATCCTTGCCCCACCATTCCTGCTTGTCGAGCAAGCGCAGGTAAGTTTCCAGGCCTTTCGGGGTAACATACTTGACCAGCAGTTTGACGAATATTTCGCGGATATCATCCGACTTGCCGCAGGTCCACGGCGCCAGTCTCGGCGCCAGTTCCTCGTCTGCCTGCGCGCGCAATATTTCGATCGCCATTTCGCGCTCGACCTCCGACATGGATTCGACGAACGGTAGCAGCACCGACGCATCGAACTTGACCCGAAGGTTCTTGAGTGCTTTCAAAGCCTCGATGACGACCGTCTTATTGTCGTCGGTCAGGAATTTTGCGATCGGTTGCGCTACTTCATGCTGCTCCACCTGCGCGAAATATCGCAGCAGCATGATTTTAACCGACGGGCTGCCGATGGCTCCGGGCTCGATTCGCAGCGCGCTCAGGTCCAGCGGTATCAACGATTCCGACGCCAGCTTCAACAATTGCTCGGCATGGGATTTATCGAGCTTGAGCGCGTTGGTGATGATTTGTTCGGGCTTCAGTTTTTCACGCTGAAAGGCGAGGATATCGATAATTTCGGTTTTGGAGATGTCGGATTCATGCAACTTCTTGAACAACTTTGCCGGGTTCACCTGCGCCGTGCGCGACAATATCGACGCGGCGGTGGAGCGAATATCGGTAGCGTCGTTGTCGAGGCTTTTCAGGAATAGCTCCTCGTTGCTGCCTCCGACATGTTCGAGACAGATATCCCTGAGCACGTCGCTATGCGGCGTGCCCGTTTCAGGGATTACTTCGATCAATCGCTCGAGCGAACCCTTCGCCGAGTTGCGCAGCTTCTCGGTCAAAGCGACGCCTTTCTCGCTTTCAAGATCCTTGCAATCGAGAAACTGCTTGAGCGTTCGGTTAAAGAAAATGGAGCCTAACACTGCCATATTTTTTTCATTTCGCCTTGATGACGCGCGAATACCGCTTCTGTGACAGGATTATAGTCACAAAACGCTCAAAAAAGACCATCCCGGCCCTAATTTATGCCTGCTGTTGGTCAGTGCAGCCGCTGTTTGGCGAAACTGAAGTGCCGGTTTTTGTCGACATCGACAGCAACCAGGTCGCCGGGCTCGAACTCTCCTGCCAGAATCGACATCGCCAACGGATTTTCGATCTCCTGCTGGATCTCGCGCTTGAGCGGCCTGGCGCCGTAGACCGGGTCAAAACCAAGCTCGCCGAGCGTATCCAACGCCGCGTCGCTGATCGAAAGGCCTATATCCTTTTCCTTCAGGCGCGCGGTAAGACCCTTGAGCTGAATTTGCGCGATAGCGCGTATCTGTTGCTGGGTCAGCGGATGGAAAACGACGGATTCATCGATCCGATTGATGAATTCCGGCCTGAAATGGCGCCCGACCTGCTCCATGACCGCCTGCTTGATTTCGGCATAGTTCTGATCGCCGGCAAGCGCCTGGATTTCGGTGGAGCCCAGATTCGAGGTCATCACGATGACGCAGTTGCGAAAATCGACGGTGCGTCCCTGGCCATCGGTCAGGCGGCCATCGTCGAGAACCTGCAGCAGAATATTGAACACGTCCGGATGCGCCTTCTCGATCTCGTCGAGCAAAATGACCGAGTAAGGCCGACGGCGCACCGCCTCGGTCAGGTATCCACCCTGCTCGTAACCGACGTAGCCCGGTGGCGCGCCGACCATGCGGGCGACGCTGTGCTTTTCCATGAATTCCGACATGTCGATGCGGATCATCGCGTCCTCGGTGTCGAACAGAAACTGCGTAAGCGCCTTGGTCAACTCGGTCTTGCCGACTCCGGTCGGGCCCAGGAACAGGAACGAGCCGTTAGGCCGTGCCGGATCGGAGAGGCCGGCGCGCGAACGCCGGATTGCGTCGGAAACCGCTTTCACCGCTTCGCCCTGCCCGACCACGCGTTGCGACAGCTGGGTTTCCATCTCGAGTAGTTTCTCACGTTCCGATTCGAGCATTTTCGATACCGGGATCCCGGTCCAGCGCGATACCACGGAAGCGATCTCTTCTTCGCCAACCTTGTTGATCAACAGCTTCATGGGCTGCATTTCTGCACTGGAGGCGAGATTGAGCTGCTTCTCGAGTTCCGGAATACGCCCGTACTGCAGTTCCGACATGCGCGTTAGATCGCCCGCACGCTGGGCGGTCTCGAGATCGAGCCGCGCGCGCTCGAGTTCTTCCTTGATATGCGTGGCGCCCTGCAGCGCCGCCTTCTCAGATTTCCAGACCTCGTCGAGGTCCGAATACTCGCGCTCGAGCTTGCCGATCTCTTCCTCGAGCGCATCGCGGCGCTTCTTGCTCGCCGCATCGCTTTCCTTTTTCAGGGCCTCGCGCTCGATCTTGAGCTGGATAAGCCGCCTTTCCAGCCGGTCCATATCCTCCGGCTTGGAATCGATCTGCATGCGAATGCGGCTCGCCGATTCGTCGATCAGGTCGATCGCCTTGTCCGGTAACTGCCGGTCGGCAATGTAACGGTAGGACAGGGTCGCGGCGGCGACGATCGCCGGGTCGGTGATGTCTACGCCATGGTGTACTTCATAGCGTTCTTTCAGGCCGCGCAGTATCGCGATCGTATCCTCGACGCTGGGCTCCTGCACCAGTACCTTCTGGAAGCGCCGTTCGAGCGCGGCGTCTTTCTCGATGTACTGCCGGTATTCGTCGAGCGTGGTAGCACCGATGCAGTGCAACTCGCCGCGGGATAGCGCGGGTTTAAGCATGTTACCGGCGTCCATAGCCCCTTCGGCCTTGCCCGCGCCGACCATGGTATGCAGCTCGTCGATGAACAGGATAATCTGGCCTTCCTGCTTGGAAAGATCGTGCAATACCGCCTTGAGGCGCTCCTCGAACTCGCCGCGAAATTTTGCGCCGGCGATCAGAGCACCCATATCCAGCGACAGGACGCGTTTTTTCTTCAGCCCCTCGGGCACCTCGCCATTGATGATGCGCTGCGCGAGGCCCTCTACGATCGCGGTTTTGCCGACGCCGGGTTCGCCGATCAATACCGGGTTATTCTTGGTGCGCCGCTGCAATACCTGTATCGCGCGCCGGATTTCCTCGTCACGCCCGATGACCGGATCGAGTTTTCCCTGTTCGGCGCGTTCGGTTAGATCGATGGTGTATTTCTCGAGCGCCATGCGCTGGTCTTCGGCGTTGGCGTTGTCAACGGACTGCCCCCCGCGGATGCCGTCAACCGCCGCGGCAACGGCCTGCTTGCTGGCACCAGAGGCTTTCAAAGCCTCGCCAAGGGGACCCTTCTCATCCATCGCCGCGAGCACGAACAACTCGCTGGATATGAACTGGTCCTTGCGCTCCTGCGCAAGCTTGTCGGTGACATTCAGCAACTTGCCGAGTGCATTCGAAATGTGAAGATCGCCGGCGGCACCCTCGACGCGGGGCAATTTTTCAAGCATTTCGCCGAGGTGGGAACGCAGCATGTTGATATTGACCCCGGCTTGCGAAAACAGCGGGCGCACCGAGCCGCCCTGCTGATCGAGCAGGGCAATCATTAAATGCACCGGTTCGATGAACTGGTGGTCTCGTCCTACCGCCAACGACTGAGCGTCAGACAGGGCTTCCTGGAATTTACTGGTCAAGCGATCCATACGCATTGAAGCAGTCCTCTAAACATTAAAAATTATGGGGTTATGTAGGACTGTTATGTTCTTTTTCAAGGCCAGGGGGTACGCTTTTACCTGATCCAGATCAACGCCGCCATGCGTCCGGTCGTGGCATCGCGGCGATGCGAGTAAAACATGCCGGCGTCGCGATAGCTGCAATGCGGATCGCGAAAAACCCGCGCGATGCCGCGTCGGTTAAGCCTGAGTTCGGCGAGACCGGGCAGGTCGCATTGCCAGCGGTGGTTGTTATTTGCGCGAAAGTAATCCCGCGCGCCCGGCATCGATTCGACAAAGGCCGAGCGTACCTCGTCACCCACTTCGAAAAATGGCTGCGAAATCCCGGGACCGATCCAGGCCATCAACCGATCGCCGGGTGACTGCATCCTGTCGAGCGTCGCCTCGATCACGCCGGCCTGCAGGCCACGCCAGCCCGCGTGCACGGCCGCAACCTCGGTGCCGGCCTGGTTGCACAGCAGGATGGGCAGGCAATCCGCCACCAGGACTACCGCGACGACGCCGGGTTGCCGGGTTATCGCAGCGTCGGCTTCACGACCGCGGTTCTGCCCCAGCACCACGACCCGCGTACCGTGGATCTGGCGAATCCAGGCAGGTTCGGTTGGCAGCTTCAATTGCCGCTGCAGGCGTTCGCGATTTTCGATAACCCGGGCATCGACGTCACCGACGTGAAGTCCCAGATTCAGGCTTTCGAAGGGGGCTTCGCTCACGCCACCAACGCGCGTCGTGCAACAGGCGCGAATCGCGGCGGGCGCCGGCCACTGCGGCTGGACGGTTTCAATCATGTTGTTCCAGCGCGTCGAGCAGTTGCCGAAAATCCCGCGGCAACGGCGCCTCGAAACTTACCGGCTCGCGGCTTCGCGGATGAATGAAGCCCAGCCTCTCGGCATGAAGGGCCTGGCGTTTGAAGCTCCGGATTACGCTTAGCAGCTCGTCATCCGCCCCCGTCGGGACGCGCATACGCCCGCCATAGACGGCGTCACCCAGCAGCGGGTGATTGATATAAGCCATGTGCACCCGAATCTGGTGGGTGCGGCCGGTTTCGAGCTGCAGCCGGATCAGGCTGTAATGACCGAATTTGCGTGCCACCTGGAAGTGGGTAATCGCCTTCTTGCCTCGCTCCACTACCGCCATCTTCTTGCGGTTTTGCGGATGGCGCGCCATCCCGGTTTCGATGCAACGCCCGGCGGTAATAACGCCCTGGGCGATGGCGATATATTCGCGCCTGACGAGGCGAGCCTGCAGCTGTTCGACCAGCCAGTTGTGCGCCCTGAGGTTGCGCGCCACCACCATGATACCCGTGGTGTCCTTGTCGAGCCGATGCACGATACCGGCACGCGGTAGCTGCTCCAGCCGCGGATCCCGCGCAAGCAGCCCGTTCACGAGGGTTCCGTCCTGATGACCGGCGGCAGGATGGACCACCAGGTTGGCGGGTTTGTCAACGATGAATAAATCTTCGTCCTCGTAGAGTATGGTGAACTCGATCGCCTGCGGCAGGTCTGATATCTGGTTTTGCTCGGGTACGTCGAGAACCACCAGGTCGCCGCTGAAAACCTTTTGCCGGGGCTTGCACTGTTCCTGGTTGATACACACGAATCCCTGCTGAATCCATTGTTGGATCCTGCTGCGTGAGTAGTCGGGGAGCAGCCTTTGCAGCGCTTGGTCGAGGCGGTTTCCGGCCAGTTGTTTTTCTATCTGGAAACTTTGCTGAATTAATTTCATGCGCTGGTTATACTGGCTGCCTCGACACTCGATACCTGATTCGATCTTAACAAAATAGCCACCCATATGCGTTTTATTCTCTACATTTTCATTGCAATCGGCCTGGTCGGTTGCGGCGCGGAAAAGGAAATCGACGTTACCGCCGACTGGACCGTGGAACAGTTTTACAACGAGGCTCGCAACGAGCTCGCCAATGAAAATTACCTTACTGCGATCGAATACTACGAAACCCTGGAATCGCGTTTTCCCTTCGGCAAGTATGCGACCCAGGCGCAGATAGACGTCGCATACGCCTATTTCAAGTTCGACGAGCCTGATTCGGCGCTGACCGCGCTCGAACGCTTTATCAAGCTGCACCCGCGCCACGAATCGGTCGATTACGCTTACTACCTGAAGGGCCTGGTGAATTTCGAGCGCGGCGGAACGATACTCGACGTGCTGTCGGAACGAGACCTTTCGGATTATGACAAGAAACTTTTGCAGAACGCCTACAACGATTTCCGGCTGCTGATACAGCGCTTCCCGAACAGCAAGTACGGCGCGGATGCGCGTAAACGCATGATTTACCTGCGCAACGAGCTGGCCCGCGCGGATTTCAAAATTGCCAGCTATTACGCCGAACGCGAGGCCTGGATCGCAGTCGCGAATCGCACCCGGTATATCCTGCAGAATTACCAGGGATCCAGCGTTATCAGGCCCGCGCTGCAGCTGCAGCTGCAGGCATACCGGCAGCTTGGGCTCGAGGAGCTGGAGCGGGACACCCAGCGAATCCTGGACCTGAACTACGGCCAGAAGTCCTGATGCGTTACCGGCAGCTCGGTCGCAGCGACATCGAGGTCAGCGAGATCTGCCTCGGATCGATGACCTGGGGCACCCAGAACAGCGAAGCCGAGGGGCACGCACAGATCGACTTTGCACTCGATCACGGCGTCAACTTCATCGATACCGCCGAACTCTACCCGTCGAATCCGATGTCTGCCGCGACCGCTGGTCGGACCGAAGAGATCATCGGCAGCTGGATCAGCAAATCCGCCCGGCGCGATCATGTGATCCTCGCCAGCAAGGTGGCCGGCGAAGGCATTTCCTACCTGCAGGACGGCATCGAAATCAGCCCGCAAAAAATCCGGGGCAGCATCGAAGGCAGCCTGAAAAGATTGCAAACCGATTACATCGACCTGTATCAGCTGCACTGGCCAAACCGTGGTTCTTATCATTTCCGCCGCAACTGGCGATATGACCCCTCGCACCAGGATACTGCAGAGACGCTGGATCATATTTATACAACCCTGGAATTCCTCGCCGAACTGGTGACGGCAGGAAAGATCCGCGAAATCGGGCTCTCCAACGAGACCTGCTGGGGTAGCATGAAATTCCTGCAAATCGCCGAGGCCAATCATTTCCCGCGCGTGGTTTCGCTGCAGAACGAATATAGCCTGATGTACCGCAGCCACGATCTCGACATGGCTGAACTATCGCATCACGAACAGGTCGGCTTGCTACCTTACTCGCCACTGGCCTGCGGCATGCTCACCGGCAAGTACCGCAATGGCGCCAGGCCCGCGGGCTCGCGTATCACGATAAATCCTGACCTGTACGGGCGCGTCGACGATTCGGTCTGGCCAGTGGTCGATCAATACCTGGCGGTCGCCGCAAAACACGGCATCGAGCCGGCGCAGATGGCGATCGCCTTCTGCAATCAACGCCCGTTCGTAACCTCGAGCATCATCGGTGCGACCAGTATCGAGCAGCTCGCCGTCAACCTGGGCGCCGCGGGGCTGGATCTTGGCGAAGAGGTGCTCGAAGATATCCAGGCTGTTTATCGCCGGCATCCAATGCCTTATTGAATCATAGACACTCGCCCTAGTGAGGGGGCAGAGTCCTTTTTCCCCAGGCCCGGGCACTCGGGATCAATCTGCCCGAAGTATTTATGGGGACACAATACTTAATCCCCCGAAGCGAGCCAGGAACATCGAATATCGATGAAACAAGTATTGTGCCCTCGTGTTTCGGAAAGATGCTGCAAAAGCCCGGATTTCGACGGGTCAGGCGTTGAGGATGGATTCGGCCTGCAGATCGGCGTGGTAGGAAGAACGCACCATGGGACCGCTGGCCACCTGGTCGAAGCCGATCGATTCGGCGTAGGCGCCGAGTTCGTCGAATTCCGCGGGCGTCACGAAGCGTTCTACCGCGAGATGATCGAGGCTGGGCTGCAGGTATTGTCCGAGCGTTAACATGTTGACGCCATGCTCGCGCATATCGCGCAGCACCCGCTTGACCTCGTCGATTTCTTCGCCCAACCCGAGCATCAGGCCCGACTTGGTCGGCACCGCTGAATGCATTTGCTTGAACTTTTGCAGCAGGTCCAGCGACCACTGGTAATCGGATCCCGGACGGATCTTGCGGTATAGCGACGGCACCGACTCCAGGTTATGGTTGAAGACGTCGGGCGGCGCCTGGGTCATGATTTCGAGCGCAACGTCCATGCGCCCGCGAAAGTCGGGGGTCAGGATCTCGATCTTGATATCCGGATTGAGCTTGCGTGTTTCGACGATGCAATCCACGAAGTGCCGCGCACCACCGTCGCGTAAATCGTCGCGGTCGACCGAGGTGATCACGACGTATTGCAGGCACATCGCATGGATGGTCCTGGCAAGATTGACCGGTTCCGACTTATCCAGGGGATTCGGCCTGCCGTGCCCGACATCGCAGAACGGGCAACGTCGGGTGCAGATATCGCCCATGATCATGAAGGTCGCCGTGCCCTTGGAAAAACACTCGCCCAGGTTAGGACAGGAAGCTTCCTCGCAAACGGTGTACAGGCTGTTTTCACGCAAACGCGCTTTTAACTGCCTGACGCGGTCTCCGGTCGGAGCCTTGGCGCGAATCCATGGCGGCTTACGCTGCACCGTGGTCGACGGCACGACCTTGATCGGGATGCGCGCGAGCTTGTCCGCACCCTTGAGTTTAATCCCCTGAACTACCTGATTTTTCTTCACCGAGTTTTCCAATTAGTATTGCCGCCAGTTTGGACCCTACCACGTCACCGGCATCACCGACGCCAAGGTCACGCAACTGCGTTACCGCGAGTCCGCGGTAACCGCAGGGATTGATGCGGCTGAAAGGCTCCAGGTCCATGTCTACGTTGAGACTCAGGCCATGATAACAACATCCTTTTCGAATGCGCAATCCAAGCGCCGCTACCTTGGCCTGGTCTACATAGACCCCGGGCGCCCCCGGTCTGGTATTCGCGGCGATCCGGTAACCCTCGAGCAGTTCGATCACCGACCGCTCGATCCTCGAGACCAGGCTCTTGACGCCGAGTCCGAGACGCGTGATATCGAGCAGGCAATAAACAACCAGCTGCCCCGGACCATGGTAGGTGACCTGGCCGCCGCGATCGATCTGCAGCACCGGGATGGCTCCAGGCGCCAGCAGGTGCTCCGCGCGCCCGTTGAGGCCCTGGGTGAAAATCGGCGCATGCTCGGTTAGCCACAGTTCGTCGGGGGTATCCGGTCCGCGCTGATCGGTGAATTCCTTCATCGCCTCCCAGGTTTTCCGGTAATCCGTACGACCCAGGTTTCTGACCAGGCAGCGGGATCGTGCCATGCTGGCCTACAGCGACATTACGACATGCTCACAGTCGTACAGGTCCTGATAAATTTCTTCCAGTTGCTGTTGACTGTAGACGGTAAAGGTAAGCGTCAAGGCGAGGTACTTGCCGCCCTTGCTGCTGCGGCGACGCACCTCGATATGCTCGGCCTGCGGGCATCTTGCCCTGACCAGCGCCAGCACGATCGATTCGAATTCGGCCGTATGGTTGCCGAATACCTTAAGCGGAAACCGGCTCGGATAATCGATCAACGCGAGGCCGGATTCAGCCGTGTTCATCACTTCAGCCACTAGCGGAACATCAACTTGATGCTGTCCAGGGCCCTGACGAAAAGACCCCCTTGCTCGACGGCCTGCATCGCGACGATCTGCTCGCTCAGCAGCAGTTCTTCGTCTAGTCTGATGTTTACCTGCCCCAGCTGCTGCCCACGAGAAACCGGGGCGGCAATTTCACGATCTATCTCCATCGAAGCGTCCAGGTCGCCGTAACGACCGCGCGGAATCGTAATGTAAATATCTCTTCCGATACCCATGCTGACCTGCTCCTGATCACCGTACCAGATGCGCGCCGATTTCAACACTTCCTCGGCGCGATAAAGTTTGTGCGTCTCGAAAAAACGGAATCCGTAATTCAGCAGCGACTGGCTGCTCTGGGTTCGCGCCTTGTCGGAGTCGGCGCCCAGCACGACCGAAATCAGGCGCATATCGCCACGCTGGGCCGAGGCCACCAGGCAAAACCCGGCCGACTCGGTGTGGCCTGTCTTGACGCCGTCAACCGTTTCGTCGCGCCACAGCAGGCGATTTCGATTGAATTGCCGTATCTTGTTGAAGGTATATTCGCGCTCCTTGTAAAACCGGTAAGATTCGGGAAAATCCTGGATAACCACCCGGGTCAGCGTCGCGATATCCCGGGCGCTGCTGTAGTGGTCCGGGTGCGGCCAGCCCGTTGCGTTGACGAAATTGGTGTTGTCCATGCCAAGCAACTTTGCCTGGTGATTCATGTAGCCGGCGAAAGCAGATTCCGAACCGGCGATATGTTCGGCGAGCGCGACGCTGGCATCGTTTCCGGACTGGATAATAAGTCCTTTCAACAATTCCTCGACCGACACCTTTTTGCCGACCTCGACAAACATCTTGGAGCCCTGCATACGCCAGGCTTTTTCGCTGATGGTGACCTCGTCTTCGAGCGCGATATCGCCATCGGCAATCGCCTTGTCGACGAGGTAAGCGGTCATCAACTTGGTAATGCTGGCCGGTTCGATATGCCTGTCCGGATCTTTTTCGGCAAGCACCCGGCCGGAATCGTAATCGACCAGGAAGTAGCTGGTGGCATCGAGCGCGGGGGGATTCGGGATCGGCTTGGCCGCGGTCCAGCCGGTTACGGGGAGCGTTATCGTCAGAATAGCGAGAATAAACGAAAATATATTCATATTGATTCGATGCGTCGGGGGATTAGTCAGGAGACGCGATTGTAACGATCCCGGCTATGGCTCTCAAGGTCTATCGGTTCAGTCCTGCACTACGATGTGCGCGGTTTGAAATCCCTTGTCCCTGAGGCGCCGGACGATGGCGTTGGCTTCGTCGATATCGTAGAGCGGGCCAACCCGAACCCGATAAAACAATCCGCCGTCGGTTTGCAGGTGGAATATACGGGCGGATAACTCGTTCGCGGCGTGCAGATCCTGCATCAGGTTACTTGCGTTAATCTGGCTCGAAAACGAGCCCATCTGGATAAATAAAGGCGTGTCCTGCAACTGGTCCGGTAGCGGAATGGTGCGCACCACGCTGGTGGGTCTGGTTTCACCCTGGTCGAGCACGGCGATCTCGACGTTGGCCGTACCCGGCCCCTTGACACCCAGCTTCTTGGCCGCCGCGTAAGAAAGATCGATTATTCGACCCGGGATAAACGGACCACGATCGTTAACTCGAACTACCGCGCTGCGCCCGTTATCGAGGTTCTTGACATGCACGTAAACCGGTATCGGCAGGGTTTTGTGCGCCGCGGTCATATCGTGCATATTGTATATCTCGCCGCTCGAGGTTTTACGGCCGTGAAATTTGATTCCATACCAGGAGGCGATACCCCGCTGCACGAAGCCGTCGGCGCTGTCGAGCACATGGTAGCGACGGCCGTGCACGACATAGGACGACGGGTTCCCATTTTTCGACCTGGTCGTCGCCGGTACTCCAGTTGCCGGCACTACCTGGCCGCGATCGCCGATAGGAACGCCGAAACTGCAGGCGCCAAGCGTTAGCGAAACGATCATCAGGGCTGGGAGCTCGAACCTCATGCTGTTTTTTTGTAATGGTGACTTATCAACCTGGCCAGCTGGTACACCGCCATCGCGTAGAGTTCGCTGTGATTATAACGCGTGATGACGTAAAAATTCTCGAATCCCGCCCAGTATTCCGCGTGGTCCCGTTGTTGCAACCTGACCAGCGCCACCGGCGTATCCTCGCTAATCTCGAAGTCCGATGCCAACCCGCTGCGCTTCAGATCCGCCCATTTGTAGGTCGGCTTGAGGCCGGGTTCGAGTGCGTCGATAGAATTGTTCTCCGCCGCCGTCAGCGGACGCGCTACGCGACCATCGCGCTGCCAACCATGTCTGACAAAATAGTTGGCGACGCTGCCGGCGATATCGGGAATGCTGTCGAACAGGTTGGTCTGACCATCCTCGTCGAAATCGATCGCATAGTGGCGGTAGCTGGACGAAATAAATTGCGGCATCCCCATGGCCCCGGCGTAGGATCCGCGCAGGGCTCTGGCATCGAAGCCCTGCTCCTTGGCGAGCAGCAGAAACTGCTCGAGCTCCTGCTTGAAGAAACTGGCGCGACGCGGATAATCGAAGGCCAGCGTCACCAGGCTATCGAAAACCGGGTCTTTCCCCTTGTATACGCCGTAGAAAGTTTCTACGCCGACGATCGCAACGATGATCTCGGCCGGTACGCCAGTCTTGTCGCTAACGGCCGCCAACAGTTCACGGTGCTCTCGCCAGAACTTCACGCCACGCTCGATCCGCGTGTCCTTGATAAAAATACCGCGATACTGGTACCAGTCGAGTTCCTTTTCGGCCGGCTTGTCGAGCTTCTCGAACAGGTGTTCCTGCTTCTCTACCTGTGCGAACAGGTCCACCAGTTCCTTTTCGGTATAGTCGGTTTCAAGGGCCAGGCGCTTAATGAAAGCACTGACGTCGCTACGGCCCTGGTAAGCGCCACCCGGAATTTCCACCGCAAATGCAAGGGACGTCGCCACTGCACCGATAATAAAAATAATATTTCTCATCAAACCCGAAATCGCCTTGCCGATCTTATCGACATTATTAAACCAAATCCAACCATCAGGGTCACCATAGACGTACCGCCGTAGCTGATCAAGGGTAACGGCACGCCCACTACTGGCAACATCCCCGCAACCATACCGGTGTTCACGAACAAATAGACAAAGAAAGTCAGACTCAGCGCTCCAGCAAGCAGGCGCCCAAAATTTTCAGTCGAATGCGCTGCAATATAAAGCCCCCGGAATATTATCGCCATGTAAATCAGTATCAATACGACGCTGCCGAAAAATCCGAACTCCTCGCCAAATACCGAAAAAATGAAATCGGTCGATCTCTCGGGAATAAAATCCAGCTGCGACTGGGTGCCGTTAAGCCACCCCTTGCCGTAGACGCCTCCGGAACCGATCGCTATTTTCGACTGAATTATGTGATAGCCCGAGCCAAGCGGATCGCTCTCGGGATCCAGTAGGGTCAATATCCGATTACGCTGGTAATCATGCAGCGCGAACTTCCACAATAGCGGCGCCAGTGCCGAAAATAAAACGCCAAGACTGATTATTATACGCCAGCGCACCCCGGCCAGGAACAGCACGAAAAACCCGGCGCTGCCAACCAGTATCGCGGTGCCAAGATCCGGTTGCCGCGCAATCAGCACGACAGGGATCATCACCAGTATCGAAGAGACGATCAATTCCTTTAGACCAACCGGCAAAACCCGATCTGCCAGATAAGTCGCTACTATCATCGGCACCGCGAGCTTGAGCATCTCCGAGGGCTGAAACCGGATAAAGCCCAGATCGAGCCAGCGCTGCGCGCCCTTGCCGACCTCACCGAAAAACATTACCGCAACCAGCAGCGCGACCCCGCCCAGGTATAGCCATACCGAAATCTTGCGTAACATGCGCAACGGGACGTTGGCCGCAGCGACCAGTAATAATAAGGCAACCGCGATTCGGATCCCCTGGCGGATGACCGCCGCGGCATCGGATCCGCTCGCGCTGTACAGCACCATGCTGCCAAACAGGGCAAGAATGAGCAGTAACGACAGCAGCACCGGATCGAGACGCAGCGCATCAATAATCCTGCGCGTAATGGAAACGGAGTCGAAATCGAAAGTCTGATTCATGATGGGTCCAGCAGGTAGGTATCCATGATTCGTCTGGCTATCGGCGCCGCCACCGAACTGCCGTGTCCCCCGTTCTCGACGATTACGGCAACCGCGATGCGCGGTTTTTCGGCCGGCGCGTAGCTGATAAACAGCGCGTGATCCCGCAGTTTCCTGGCAACCGTTTCTTCATCGTATTCTTCGTCCTGGGCCACCTCGAAGACCTGCGCGGTACCGGTTTTACCGGCGGCCTTGTACTGCATTCCCTGGGATATTCGAAATGCGGTTCCGCGCAATCCATGCACCACGTTTACCATGGCATTGTGCACATGTTCCCAGTTATTCTGTTTCGATATCTGGTAGCGACCCGCGACGCGGCTTGCGATATCGATCAGGTTGTATTCGGGTATTTTTTCTACCGACTTGACCAGATGAGGCTGATATCTTACACCCTGCAGCGCGAATTCCGCGGTTGCATTGGCAAGTTGAATCGGTGTAACCAAAAGCGCGCCCTGCCCGATACCGGTAATCAGGGTTTCGCCCGGAAACCAGGGCATGCCCTCGTTACGACGCTTCCATTCGCGTGACGGTAGCAAGCCGCTGCGCTCCCCGGTGCTGTCGACGCCGGTTTTTACGCCGAAGCCGAACTGCGCCATGAACGCGGACATGCGATCGATGCCAAGCCTATAGGCCAGGTCGTAGAAATAAACGTCGCAGGACTGGACGATGGCCTTGGTCAAATCGGTCGCACCGTGGCCCTCCTTTTTCCAGTCACGGTACCTGCGCTCCTCGTTCGGCAGCCGGTAGTAACCGATGCAATAGGTCTCCTGCTCTTTGTTGGTGATGGCGGTCTCAAGGCCGGCCAGCCCGTAGAAAGGTTTGGTGGTCGAACCGGGCGGATACTGCCCCGACAGCGCACGGTTGAACAGCGGGCGGCTGGGCGAATCGCGCAGCTGGTTATAGTTTTCGAAACTGATGCCGTTGACGAACAGATTGGGATCGAAAATCGGCATCGACACCAGCGCCAGTATCTCGCCATTATTGGGGTCGATGGCCACCGCGGCACCGCTCTGGTCGCCAAACGCTTCCTCGGCCACACGCTGCAGACGGGAGTCGATCGTCAAATGCAGGTTATTGCCCTGGATCGGCGGCGACTCGCTGAGCACCCGTAAAGTCCTTCCATTGGCGTTGACCTCGACCTGCTGCACGCCGACGGTACCGTGCAGCTCGTGCTCGTAGAATTTTTCGAGCCCGAGCTTGCCAACGTGGGTGGAGCCGGCATAGTCGACCTCGTCCACTTCGTTGAGGTCACGCTCGTCGATACGGCTGACATACCCGAGCGCATGAACGGCATGCCTGCCCTGCGGATAGTTACGGGTTAGCCGGGCGTTTATCTCGACGCCTTCGAGCTTGTGCAGATTCACCGCCAGCCTGGCGACCTCCTCGTCGGTGAGATTCAGTTTCAACGGGATACTTTCGAACGGTCGCCGTCGCTCCGACGACTGCCGGAAACGCTTCAGGTCCTGATCGCTGTAATCGACATACTGCCTGAGTTCGGCGAGCGTCTGTTCGAGATCGCCCACCTGCTCGCGCACGATTTCGAGGCGGTAGGTCGGCAGGTTGTTTGCCATGACCACGCCATGACGGTCGAATATCAGTCCACGGGTGGGCGGCAGGGCCTTGATACGGATACGATTGCTGTCCGAGAGCGTCGAAAAATGCTGGTATTCGACGACCTGCAGCACGTACAGCCTGGCGATCACGAGGCCGAGCAGGACGAGTGTAATTATCGCGGCAAGCACGAGGCGGCGCCTGATCAGTCGGTTCTCGAGGAAATCGTCCTTTAACTGCTCTCGCTTCGACATTAAAACGGATTTTACCTTCGGAACTCTGGATCATTGGCGGATATTGCGACAATAGCAGAAAAATACCCGAAAAAGGCCCGAAAAAATGTAAAGATATTTCAATCTGGCGGTAAAAACCGATATGATTCACGCGTTTTTCGGGTCCCGGTAAGCGACGGGGCCAAAATACCAAAAAATATCAACGCAAATATCTTGGGGAACAAGTATGGAGTTTAACAACCTCTTGCCGCCTTTCATCGGCGCTCTTGGACTGGTCGCGGCCGCGCTCACCTACGCGGCAGTCAAAAAATATCCCGAGGGAGAGGGCAAGGTCGTCGAGATAGGCAATCAAATCCATCTCGGGGCGATGGTATTCATGAAGCGTGAATACAAAATGCTGTTCATGTTTGCGCTTGTCCTGGACATTTTGCTTTTTATATTCCTGGGCTGGGAAACGGCCTTTTGTTTTCTGCTGGGTGCCCTGGCTTCCGGAACGGCGGGTTACATCGGCATGAACACCGCCACCCGGGCCAATGTTAGAACCACGACCGCGGCGCATGACAAAGGTGCCGCGGCGGCATTAACCGTCGCTTTTTTCGGCGGCTCGATTATGGGCCTGGCGGTGGCGTCACTGGGTCTTCTCGGCCTGGGCATCGTGTTTTTCATTTTTTCCACGGACATCGAGTCGATTCATGCGATTCACGGCTTTGCCATGGGCGCCTCGGTGGTTGCCCTGTTTTCACGTGTCGGAGGCGGAATTTTTACCAAGAGCGCTGATGTCGGCGCCGACCTGGTGGGCAAGATCGAGGCTGGCATTCCCGAGGACGATCCGCGCAACCCGGGTGTCATTGCAGACAATGTCGGCGACAACGTCGGCGATGTCGCCGGTATGGGTTCCGATATTTTCGAATCCTACTGCAATTCGATGATCGCGAGTATTGCGATTGCGTCCACCCTGACAGTCGCAGCTGCGGACAAACTGGGAGGCCAGGAAGCAATGATGTACCTGCCGCTGGCATTGGCTTCACTGGGACTGATGTGTTCGATTGGCGGCATTCTGATTGTCAAAATAAATTCGAGCAAATCTCCCGAAAAGGCATTACGCACAGGGACCCTGGCAGCATCCATCCTGTTCATCGTGTTCGCCTATTTCGTGATTTCAATGCTGGGGCTCGATAACGGCATTTGGATCGGTGTACTGGCCGGTGCGGTCGGCGGAATTATCATCGGTTTGATTACCGAGTATTACACCGCGGGCAAGCCGGTCGAGCACATCGCGCGGTCCGGGGAAACCGGCCCGGCCACCGTCATGATTAGCGGACTTGCGATTGGCATGCAGTCGGTTGCGATTCCGATTCTGACCATATGTAGCATCATCTGGATTGCCAGCTCCTTCGCCGGGCTCTACGGAGTTGGCATCGCGGCGGTCGGCATGCTGGCGACCGTCGGCATTACGATGGCGATCGACGCCTATGGCCCGGTCGCGGACAACGCCGGCGGCATCGCCGAAATGGCGGGCCTCGGCCCGGAGACGCGCAAGATCACCGATTCGCTGGATGAACTCGGCAATACCACCGCGGCGATTGGCAAGGGCTTTGCGATCGGCGCTGCGGCGCTCGCGGCACTGGCAATCATCACCGCCTATATTGAAACCGTGTCCGTCAACATCGAGAATTTCGAGCTCGAACTCAGCAATCCGAAGGTGCTGATCGGGCTGTTCATCGGGGGCATAATCCCGTTCATCATCGCGTCGATTACGATGACCGCGGTCGGCGACGCGGCCTTCGAAATGATCAAGGAAATACGTCGTCAATTCCGCGAAATCGACGGCCTGCTCGAAGGCACGGCCAAGCCGGACACCGCGCAGTGTGTCGATATCGCAACCACCGCTGCCTTGAAAAAGATGATCGTGCCCGGCGTCATCGCAGTAAGTGCACCGCCGCTGGTCGGTTTCATCATCGGCGCCGAGGCGCTCGGCGGCATGCTTTCGGGCGCGCTGCTTAGCTGCGTACTGATGGCGCTAATGATGGCCAATGCCGGCGGCGCCTGGGATAACGCGAAAAAGTTCATCGAAAAAGGCAATCTCGGCGGCAAGGGTACCTCCACCCATGCGGCGGCCGTGGTCGGCGATACCGTGGGCGACCCGTTCAAGGATACGTCGGGCCCATCGATGAACATCCTGATCAACGTCATGGCCATTGTCAGCCTGGTTATCGCCCCGCTGCTGAGCTAGCACGACAGCTGCCTGTAATCGAAAGGGTAGTGCTCACGCTACCCTTTACTCATATCTCCCCCGAGTAACTGTTTTTTCCGATTTTTTGCGGTATTCTGCGTTTCGGTCTTCGGATTCGCTAACCATCGTGCCGATTCCACCAACCTTGCGCATGCACCAGTGGACGTTCGGCAGCGTCGGGAATCCATGGTATCGTGTTAACGAATGCGGATTTTTTACATCGAGTGGAAGCCTGAATCATGAGCCCTAAAAATGCTTTCTATGCCCAGTCCGGCGGCGTCACGTCGGTCATCAACGCCAGCGCCTGCGGCGTCATCGAAACTAGCCGCAAAAATCCCGACCGTATCGGCAAGGTATTTGCCGGCCGCAACGGCATCATCGGCGCGCTGTGCGAAGAGCTGATCGATACCTCGCGTGAGTCGGAAGCCGATATCGCGGCGCTCAAGAATACCCCCGCAGGCGCTTTCGGTTCCTGTCGCTTCAAACTGAAAAGCCTCGAGGAAAACCGGCGCGAATACGAGCGCCTGATCGAGGTATTCAGGGCGCACGATATCGGTTACTTCTTTTACAACGGTGGCGGCGACTCCGCCGATACCTGTTTCAAGGTATCGCAGCTGTCCGAAACCATGGGCTTCCCGGTACAGGCGATCCATATTCCCAAGACCGTGGATAACGACCTGCCGATAACCGACAACTGCCCGGGATTCGGCTCGGTGGCCAAGTATATCGCGGTATCGGCGCTGGAAGCCTCGTTCGACGTGGCCTCCATGGCAAAAACGTCGACCAAGGTATTCATACTCGAGGTCATGGGACGCCACGCCGGATGGATCGCGGCCGCGGGTGGCTTGATCGAAGACTACGGAATTCCGGCACTGGTGCTGTTTCCCGAGGTCGACTTCGATCATGACCGGTTTATTGCCGAGCTCAGGAACAAGGTCGAAAAGCACGGCTATTGCACCGTCGTGGTTTCCGAGGGCGCACGCAACGCTGACGGCAGTTTCCTCGCCGAGCAGGGCACCCGCGACGCCTTCGGCCACGCACAGCTCGGCGGCGTAGCCCCGGTCGTCGCCAACATGGTCAGGGAGGCCCTTGGCTACAAGTTTCACTGGGCGGTTGCCGACTACCTGCAGCGCTCCGCCCGCCACATCGCCTCCGCCAGCGATCTCGAGCAGGCCTATGCGCTCGGCCGGGCCGGTGTCGAAATGGCGCTGGCCGGAAAGAACGCCATCATGCCAACCATAGAGCGGTTGTCGTCCAACCCGTACAAGTGGCAAATCGGCAGTGCCAACCTGGCCGATGTCGCCAACGTCGAAAAAATCATGCCGAAGGATTTCATCACCGACGATGGATTCGGTATCACCGCGAAATGCCGCGAGTATCTCTATCCGCTGATTCAGGGTGAAGCCTATCCCGACTACGATGAACGCGGCATGCCGCGATACGTGGTGCTCAAGAACGAGCTGGTAGACAGGAAGCTCGGCGATTTCGACCTTTAAATAAGTCCAATTGAAATATCGCGGATCGAACGCGCCCGGCTGTTCAACAGGTGCTATTGGGTTATAATCCCGGCTCCTCCAACAAGGCAGCGTAACAATGATTCTGGATCGGGTTAGCAGCGGTATCAATGTGCCGAACGATATCAACGTGATAATCGAGATTCCCTCGCACAGCGATCCCGTCAAGTACGAGGTCGACAAGATAACCGGCGCGATGTTCGTCGACCGTTTTATGGGCACGGCCATGCACTACCCCTGCAATTACGGCTATGTCCCGGGCACCCTGTCCGAAGACGGGGATCCGGTAGACGTACTGGTGGTGACCCCGATCCCGGTAATCAGCGGCGCGGTAATCCGGGTCAGGCCGCTCGGCATGCTGTGCATGACCGACGAGGCCGGCAAGGATTCCAAGATCGTCGCGGTGCCGATAGACAAGCTCTCCAGCCTGTATACGCACATGCAGACGGTGCGCGACCTGCCAAAGGCATTGCTCGATTCTATCGCGCATTTCTTCGATCACTACAAGGATCTGGAATCCGGCAAGTGGGTAAAGATAGACGGTTGGGTCGAAGCCGAGGAAGCGAAGCGCGAAATTCTCGACTCTATCGAGCGTTACAACGCCGAATCATGAAAACCTATCCTGTGCCACACCAAAAATTTCGGGGAGTGGTGGCCGGTTAGCGGCTTGATGACCGGTCCCGCAAACCTAGGCCCGGGCCCTTCGTCGCAACCTGGTCAGTCTGTTTTGAAAAGCATGGCGCGTTCGTCGACGCCTACCTCGGTGACCGAGCGCAGGTCGGCGTAATCTATATGGCAGATGCAGTTGCGCCCCGACTGCTTGGCCTCGTACAGGTACTTGTCCACCGAGTCGATGAAGTCGTCGATATCCAGCACGCTGGTTTTCATGTAGACACTGGCGCCCATGCTCGCGGTCAGTCTGATGTCGCTGCCTTCCACCGGAATCGGGCTAGACGCGATTTCCTCGCGTATTCGATCAGCCACCTTGACCGCCAGATTCAGATGGGTTTCCGGAAAAATCATCGCGAATTCCTCTCCGCCGTAACGGCAGACGATATCGGTCGTCCTGACCTCGCTGGTGAGGATACCGGCAAGGTGCCGGAGCGCCTGGTTGCCCACCTCGTGACCGTAATTATCGTTTACCGATTTGAAGTGATCGAGGTCAACCATTACCAGGCTGGTCGGGATTCCGCTGCGTTTGGAACGGTCCATCTCCGCCTGCAGCATCGATTTGAAATGGCGAAAGTTGAACAGGCCGGTCAAGGCATCGGTGGAGACGAGCTCAGACAGTTCGTCTACCTGCCTCTGCAGCGCGCCGATCTGATCCAGCCATTTGCAGCTGGCTTCACCGACTGGGCACTCGGGCCGGGAATCTTCCGAATTACTCATTTCTGTTCAGTTCTTCGATACGCTCTCTGGCCTCGGGGGTTGCGCCGGGGCCTGCCTCCACCCTGATATCGCGGGGGCGCAACACTTCCCCTCTTGCCGAACAAACCTGCACCTGCGATATGGGCTCACCCCGTTCCCGATCGAGAAAAATTACCGGCTCGTTATTTTCGCCGAACACCCACTTGTCGCCCCACTGGGTCAAAGCTATCAGCAGGGGCATCATGTCCTTGCCCTTGCGGGTTAGTATATATTCGTGCCGCTTGGCGCCCTCCTTCACCGGCACCCGGTCCAGTATCGCGTTGGCGCATAGTTTCTTGAGCCTCGACGTCAGTATATTGCGAGCTATGCCGAGTCGGCCCTGGAATTCCTCGAAACGCCGCGTGCCGAGAAATGCCTCCCGGATAATCAGTATCGACCAGCCCTCACCGATGATGTCGAGCACATGACCGACCGACCGTCTAAACGGATCGAACTTCTCCGGCTTTGACATAAATTTTCCTGTACTCGGGGTAATCAGAGAAAAATCGCGAGTCCAGGCTAGCTATCGACACCGAATCGACCCGCATCTTCAGTTGTGTTTCAAAACTTTTAACTCATTCCAGTGCCGAGGTCAACCGCTCTCGGCGCCCTCCAGTACTCCGCAGTTGCCGCTTTCGAAGCGTGGCAGGTCGTCGCTGATTTCATAGTATTTACCTGCCTCGGACACATACACGTGGCCGATAGTCTGCAGGCCTGAAGCATCGTCCAGCGATCCCGCGGCAACCGCAATTTTGTTGTTGCCGTCGCGTGCATCCCAGAACAGGCTTGCCCCACAGCGGTTACAAAAGCCGCGGTAGGTATCCGGCGATCGATCGTGATACCACTGCAGCGTTTGCCGCGTCGTCAAGTTCAGATCGGACTGACGCACCGAGGTATAAGCCGCGATGTGCCCGTGGGTACGGCGGCAATTCTCGCAATGACAATTGATGACATCCCTGCGCGGGCCGGTGATTTCGTAACGCACGCCGCCGCAAAGGCAACGCCCGGTCAGTTTATCGGTGTTTCCGCTAGTCAACGGCCGCCTCCTCGACGGGCATGATTTCTTCGAAAGAGTGGATCGCGTCGAAATCGATGATGGCGCGGCGCGGCGCCCGCGAGTCGGGTTGATATATCGCCAGCAGGTTGCCAATACCATATTCGCGAGCAGACTGCAACGCATGCAGGTTATCGTCGATTAACAAGGTTCTATCGGCGCTGAAGGGATGGCGCCTGTGCACCTCGTGCCAGCACTGCGGATCTTCCTTGGGGAGTAAAAATTCGTGCACCGTGATCAGGCGATCGAATTTGTGCGCAATTTGAGTCTTTTCCATTTTCAACGCCAGGCTATCGTGATGAGCGTTGGTTACCATGACCACGTCCTTGCGGGCGGCGCGCAGGGCATCGAGAAAATCGATGCAATATGGCCTTATCGCGACCTTGTGGCTAACTTCGTGTTTCAACCCGACCACATCGACTTCCAGCATTTCGCTCCAGTAGTCTGTCGAGTACCAGTTGAGGCTACCCTCGATTTTCCGAGTCTGGTCGACGATGTGGTTTTTCGCGGCCACGGGATCAATGCCCTTGATCTCGGCGTAGCGCTGCGGCAGGTACTCCTGCCAGAAGAAGTTGTCGAAATGCAGATCGAGCAGCGTCCCGTCCATATCCAGCAGCACTGTTTCGATTCCCTGCCAGTCGATCATGTATCGGTCCCGAGTCAGGCGTTTACCGCGCTACTCCCGGAATTAAAGGTCGCGCGCGACGCGAATTCCGACATTGTACTGGCCCCTGTCGCTTTTGAAAATCTCGCGGTTTTCGACGCGCATCGAATCGGCCGGGCTGCGGTAAGCGCCACCGCGAACGACGCGCACGTCACAGTCGCCACCTTCCCAAACCGAACCATCATTCGGCGCATCCTTATATCCTCTATGGTAGCAATCGTGCACCCACTCATAAACGTTTCCGGCGGTATCGTAAAGACCGAATGCATTGGGTTTATAAGTGCCGACTTTGGCCGGTTTGCTGGTGCTGAATTCGCTTTTACAGTCGAAGCAATGAGCGTTGCTAACGCCAGCCTTGGTGCCCCACCAGAACGGGGTGGTGGTGCCGGCGCGGGCCACGTACTCCCACTCCGACTCGGATAGCAGGCGGTAGCGCATGCCGGTTTCCTTGCTCAACCACCTGGTATAAGCGATCGCATCATCCCAGGAAACATCGATGACCGGATGTGTTTTCACATCCCAGCCGTTATTCTTCGGTTTCCTGCGACCGGTGGCCTGCGCAAAACGATAGTATTCCTCGAAGGTAACCTCGTACACAGAGACCATGAAGGACTGGATATTAACCTCGTGCCGCGGAACTTCGTCGGGCGCGATGATAGCCGACGCCCCTCCCATGCGGAATTTTCCGGCCGGTACCTTGATCATGGTCGGGCCGTAGCCGCCCGATTTCAGGCGGTCCCTGAACACGTCGGCCTTGTCGACAAAAACCGGTTTGGGTTCGGGCTCGATTACGGGTTCCGGTTGCGCTTCGACCACCGGCTCGGGCTCTGCCTCGACCACCGGTTCGGGCTTCGCTTCGAGTTCGGCTTCTATGGTCTGCGCCGTAGACTCGACCAGTTCGGTGCCTTTTTGCATCGCCTCGTCTACCAGTCCCTTTTGCCACGCGAAATAGCCCCCGCCACCGAGGGCGCCGAGTACGATCAGCCATACCAGCCATTTGTACGAGCGCGGTTCGCGAGGCTCGTCGGGAATCTTTACATCGGCGACACGAGAAACCGGTTCCGCGGGCACGGCTTCAGGCGGCGCCTCGGGTATACTGCGGGATTCCCGCTCCTTGATATCGACTACGATGAGGGTGGTATTGTCCTGGTTGATCTTGTTCGCATCCTCGACCGCTTTCAGCAGCGCGTAAACGCATTCCTTCGCGGTCGTCGACCAGGACGAATACTGGATGATTGCGCCGGCCCCGAGGGTGTCCAGGCCGTCGCTGGCGACGATAACGCGATCGCCGGGGCGAAGCTTGATCGGTGATTCGGAGACATCGATGCTGCTGATCTCTTCACCGGTCATCGCGCTCATCAGCATGTTGCGCGACATGCCGGCCTGTTCGTCGATCTCCATGCCCTGTTCTTTCATCATGTCGAGGTAGGCGCCATAACTGTGATCGGCGTTTTGCTTGATCAACTCCCGGTCGCGAATCAGGTAGAGGTGGCTGTCGCCGACGCTGACCCAGTAAAGCTTGTTATCCTGCAAATACGCGCTGACCATGGTGCAGCCCATACCGCGCAGCGCCGGGGTTTCCTTGACCGAAGCCCGGATCTGATCGTTGGAACGATTCAACGCGTCGGTTAATACCTCTGCAATTTCAGTCGTGGGGAATTTTGCCTGGAAGGTTTTATTGAATGTCGCAACCACCATGTTGCTGGCGACATTGCCCGCGGCATGACCACCCATGCCGTCAGCCATGATAATCAGCGAACAAACTTCGCCGTTTTCGGCTTCACCCAGCTGGTTGACCATGTAAGCGTCTTCCTGATAGTCGCGGGCACCATCGATCTGATCGCTAGCAATATCGAATTCTACTTTCATTAAAGATTTATTATTTATGAATCGCGCACTAAGGAACTATAGCAGTATAGTTAAATTTAATTCTAGTTTATCGGGGATAAGCCCATAAAATCACTGTGAAAATCTAAATTGGGGCATAGGTTTTCGGCCGATCTTTCGAAAACGGTAAGTAATCGGTTTGTTTGAACAGGCGCAGCGGTAAATAGAGATTATCGGACACCGCGGACCAGTGCTCCCATTGCCAAACCTTGCACCTGTCGTGCTCCACTATCGGAAACGGTTCGCTATCGGCGCATTCAGCCTCAAAAAACAACGATATAGAATGATTATGGTCGGGAAATACATTGCTGGTCACGCCGATAAAACGAGGCTCCAGTATCTGCAATCCGGTTTCCTCCAGTACTTCGCGACGGGCCGCCTGTCGAGGTGACTCTCCGGGCTCGATCCATCCGCCCGGCAATTGCCACTCGACCCCGGTTGAATTTGCAGCGCGCTTGCCGAACAATACGCGCTGCCGGTGTGTTACTACCACCGCCACACCGCAAGCCACGACCTTATCGCTTTTGTTTATAAAGCCCTCCCCGGGCACAACTTTCCGAATCTGAACTCTATGTTATATTGCGAGTCTATCGATGATCAATAACTAAGAACATAGCAATGCATGATACCTGGCCTTTGTTAAAAACCACCGATTTTCCAAATGTAAGCCGGACTTCACTGGAAATCCTGCAGGTTAACCTTGGCTACCTCTGCAACCAGTCCTGCCTGCACTGTCACGTGGCAGCGGGCCCTACGCGCAAGGAATTGATGCAGCAGGAAAACATTCGGCATATTCTCGAGGTACTTTCCAAGCCGTCGGTACATACGCTCGATCTCACCGGCGGCGCGCCCGAAATGAATCCGATGTTCAGGGAGCTCGTGGTAGCAGCACGCAAGCTGGGTGTCAATGTGATTGATCGCTGTAACCTGACCATCCTGCTCGAGCCCGGCTACGAGGACACCGCCGAGTTCCTTGCCGATAACGAGGTTCAGATCGTGGCCTCCCTGCCCTGCTACGTGGAGGGCAATGTCGACAGTCAACGCGGTAAAGGTGTCTACCGTAAGAGCATGCAGGCGCTGAAGCGTCTCAACCAGCTCGGATATGGCAGGGAAGGCAGCAATCTCACTCTGACCCTCGTTTACAATCCCACTGGGCCGTATTTACCGCCACCCCAGGACAGGCTGGAGGAGGACTATAAGCAATTCCTCGCCGCGAAGTTCGATATCGTATTCAACCAGCTGTTCACGATTACCAATATGCCGATTGCGCGTTTCGGCAGTACGCTGTTGTCGAAGGGCGAATTCGAGAATTACATGAACCTGCTAAAGGATTCGTTCAGCGCGGCAAACTTGCGGGGCCTGATGTGCCTGAATCAGCTTAGCATCGACTGGGAGGGCTACGTCTACGACTGCGATTTCAACCAGATGCTGAATATGAATATCCGCCACCCGGTCAAACAGCACAAGCTTCATATCAGCGAAGTCCTGGAAACCTGCCTGGAAAAGATTCCCGTCAGTATCGCGGACCATTGTTATGGCTGCACTGCCGGCCAGGGTAGCAGTTGTGGCGGAGCTCTTGGCTGAGCGACCCCGCATCAGCATAATCATTCCGATTCTGAATGAAGCGGACTGTCTCGATCAAAGTCTGGCGAAGCTGTTTGCACAACCCTGGATAGGAAAGCATTGCGAGGTAATCGTCAGTGACGGCGGTAGCTGCGACGGCAGTCGCGAAATTGCCGCCCGTTATCCCTGCAAAGTCGTCACCAGCGCCGCCGGTCGAGCCCTGCAAATGAATACCGCCAGCAGGTCGGCGCGCGGTGTCCTGCTGCTGTTCCTGCATGCCGACAGTGAACTGCCGGCCGACCCCGGCGTCGTTATCCCGCTCGACGCAAAATGGGGATTTTTCAACCTGCGCCTTAGCGGAGGTACCTTCGTGTACCGCGTCCTGGAGACGGCGATCAACCTGCGCACCGGCGTCACCAAAGTGGCGGGCGGCGATCAGGCCCTGTTCTTCAACCGGATTTTCTTCGAATCGATCGGCGGCTACCCGCGGATACCCCTGATGGAGGACGTTGCCATCAGCAAACTGGCACGCACTCTGGCTGCACCGGTAAGGATAAAATCGTCCGTCACCAGTTCGAGCAGGCGCTGGCAGCAACAAGGAGTGGTGAAAACGATCCTAATGATGTGGCTGCTGCGTTTGGCCTTCTGGCTTGGCGTCGATCCCGCGCGACTGCACAAGATCTATTACCCACAGCGCGAGCCCGACGCATGATCCCGGTAGGTATCTTTGCCAAGCCACCCCGCGCCGGAACGGTCAAAACGCGGCTGATTCCCGATATCGGCGCCGCCAAGGCGGCCCGCGTTTACCGCTACTGTGTCGAGCATACACTCGACGTGGCGCGCCTTTCGGGCCTGGATTACCAGGTCTTTCTGAGCGAGGAATGCGATGACCAAATTTTTCTCGAAGAGCAATACGCCATGCAGCGCGGTCCGGATCTGGGCACGCGCATGAAAAACGCGCTCAAGGATTTACTCGCGGGCAATCCCGAGGGCGCATTGATAATCGGCACGGATTGCCTCGATATTTCCGCCAGGCATTTGCGCCAGGCGGCCCAGGCGCTGGCCAGTCACGAGCTGGTTTTATTACCCGCGGTCGACGGCGGATATGCGCTGATCGGCAGCACCGAGGCAAACCCTGCGCTATTCAGATCTGTTTCGTGGAGTTCCGCAAAGGTAATGAAGCAGACTCTCAGCAATGCCGGGAAACTGAACTACCGGGTTAGCCTGCTCGAAACCGTGCGAGATATCGATACGCTGCAGGACCTTGAACAATACCCCGAATTGCTCGCCCTGGTCGCTTCGAGCTAATGCTGTACCCGCTGGTAAGACCCCTGTTATTTGCAGTCGATCCGGAGCTCTCGCACGACGTCGGACTCGAGCTGCTGCAGCGCTTTCACCGATTGCTGCCCGACAGGCGCATCGACAAGCCCGTCCGGGCGATGGGCCTCGATTTCCCTAACCCCGTCGGCCTCGCCGCCGGCATGGACAAGAACGCAGACTACCTGGATGGCCTGGCCAGGCTCGGCTTCGGCTTCATCGAAGCCGGCAGCGTTACCCCCAAACCGCAGCCCGGCAACCCGAAACCCAGGCTGTTCAGATTGGCGGGGCAGCAAAGCCTGATCAATCGTATGGGTTTCAACAACAAGGGCATCGACTACCTGCTCGACCGGGTCGGGGAGAGGCCGCGCAATTACGTGCTAGGTATCAATATCGGCAAAAATCTCAGCACGCCGCTGGCGCAGGCACTCTCCGACTACCGCATAGGGCTGGAAAAGGTTTACAGCAGGGCCGATTATGTTGCGATAAACATTTCCTCGCCCAACACGCCGGGCCTGCGCGATCTGCAGAACGAAGACGCGCTGGAAGCCCTGCTGGCCGGTATCGCCGAGCTGCGCCTGGAACTCGAAGACCGCCACCAGTACCGCCGGCCGCTGGCACTCAAGCTATCCCCGGACCTCGACGCCAGGACGATTCCGGCGATTGCGGGAATACTGAGAAAATTCGGCATCGACGGATTAATCGCCACCAATACCACCGTTTCCCGCGACGGAGTTAAGGATCTCGCGCTGGCTGCCGAAACAGGGGGCCTGAGCGGAGCCGCGTTACGTGATCGATCGCGGCAGATTCTTAGCGCTTTTTACGCGGAACTGGGCGACGATATCCCGATCATCTCGGTTGGTGGTATCGATTCGGCCGAGGAGGCAAAGATGAGATTCGAACTTGGTGCACGGCTCATCCAGCTATACACTGGATTGATATATCAGGGGCCGGGGCTGGTTAACGCGATTTCCCGATCGCTTTAAATCCGAGCCCCGAGACGACACACTATGGATGCGATGGTAACGCTCAAGGATGCCCGGGACTACCTGCTGAATCTGCCCAGGCAACTCGACGAGTATCTTGACGACGACTATCGCCGCGGGTTGAACAACCTGCTGGCCAAGTTCGAGGAATTTTTCAACGTCGTCGCAAGCGTCAACCTGCGCGCCAGCGAGGACCGCATTATCGACGCGGCCGAGGCGACCGAGATCAGCGATTACGGTTTCGTATTGTTGTTGAAACTGGTCGACCTGATGGAACGGCTTGATTTGCCGCACAGGCGTAAGGAAATAGAACAGATATCGCTGGTGTTCGCCCGCTGGACCATCGGTTATAACGGCACCATCAACTACCTGGAGCCGGTCGTCAATGCGATCGCCCAGCTAGCCAACCTGATGCAGGAAAAGGAGGCCCTGCTGGCGCTATCCGACCTTATTGCCGACATCGTCGATCACTGCTCGGCGGAGCTGAAAAAAGACCAGGACGAGGGCGAGGATTTCCGCCCCTGGCGACTGCTCCACATCAACCGCGGCATCGTCGCTACCCGCACCCACGACCTGGAAACCATGAAACAGGCCTTCGACGAGTTTCTCATTTACCTGCCACGCGAGGCGCCTGGATTTTTCGCCGAGGGTATGAAGGAAATGGATGCGCTAGATTACCCTCAGCACGTGCGCAAGGTGATGGAATTTTACTTTAACAAGAATCCGTCGATCATCGTCCACTAGCCTGAATATTGCACTCCATCGAAACCAGGTAGCCGCCGTACTTGCGGATATTGATCACGCCGCTGTCGAGTAACAGGTATTGCCCCTTGATCGCGTCGAGCCTGCCTTCTACCAGGGGATTCTTTTCTAGATTGAAACTGCTTATCTTGACGGGATATTCGATCGCGGGGTAATCGAGTCTGAGCTCCGCGCCAGCCTCGGCTATTTCCTCCGCGTCGGCGATCAGCTCGGCATCGAGGCCAGCCCTGACCTGCGGCCACAGCGAACGAAAGACCGCGTACAGGTCTATCTCCTCGACTTCATTCTTGAGCATGTTACGCCAGTTGGTCCGGTCGCTGACATGCCGGCCGAAAGCCTGCTCGATCATACCGGCATGGTAACGCTTCGAGACCCTGAGTACCGGTATTGCCTGCACCGCGCCCTGGTCGATCCAGCGACCAGGTAACTGTGTTTCCCGGGTTATGCCCACCTTGACGCCGGAAGTGTTGGAGAGGTAGACAATATGCGGTCGCATGCAGTGATTCAGCGCCCATTCCGGTTCGCGGCAGGTGCCGAGATGAAAATGGCATTTTTGCGGCGAAACGATACATAAATCGCACTGCGCAAGACTGCGAAAACAGGGGTAGCAGTATCCCTGGCTGAAGCTCTTGCTGGTCGCGCGGCCGCAGTGAATACACTCGATCTGCCGCAGGTATTCGATACGGATGAATTTGCCTAGCCAGTCGTTCAGCACGAGCTGGCGCCCACCGAGGTCGAGACGGTAGGACACCGGGCTGGTAGCCTCGGCATGCATCTTGTGGAGATTACCCTGGAATCTCACCTGTCACCTGTCGAGGCGAAAAACCGATTCGCGCAAGGCGGTTAATCCCACCTTGCGCCAGCGGGGCGCCTTGTCGACTATGTCGCTGGACTCGAGCAGGCTGATCGAAAAACTGTCGCCATAATAGCGCCGAACTTCTTCGGGTGGCACCGCGAACGGAGGACCCGTCATTTCTGCCTGGTCGTAGTCGAGAGTAACCAGCAGCATGTTGCTGACCGCGGGGATTATCGACAGCATGTGATCGTAGTAGCGGGGTCGATCGGGGCGCTCCATCGCGATCAGCGCGGCGCGGTCGTAAACCAGGCTACAGGCGCCGAGATCATCGTTCGACAGGTCGAAAAAATCACCCTGAAGCAGGCTGATATTGCCTGACTTGTAGACGCCGAACCGATCCGTTTCGAATCTTTCGAAATCGAGATTGTTTTCGTCGAAGAAGGCCTCGATGGCAAGCTGCGACAGTTCGATGCCGATGACATCGAATCCTTGCGCGGCGATCCAGGCGATATCGTGCGCCTTGCCGCAAAGCGGTACAAACACGCAGGCGCCGTGAGGCAATGCGAAACGAGCCATGTAGGTTTGCAGATGCCGGTTGACCGCGGCCTCGTGGAAACCGATCCGGTTTTCCCTCCAGCGGTCCAGCCAGTGCTGATTATCGACCATTGCAGAAAACTAGAGGTGGCAGCAAATAATGGTCAGAGCCGAACTTTGACGCAGTTGCGACCATTCTTCTTGGCGACGAATAATGCCATATCCGCGCGTTTGACCATGGAGCCGTAATCACCCGTATCGTCGGTAATAGCCGCGACGCCGATACTCAGGGTGGCGCTTTTTTCGCCGTAGGCCGTTTTATAGCGGGCGTTCGCGACAAACTGACGGATCATCTCGGCGAACCTCTCGGCAGCGTTCATGTCGACCTTGGGCATCAGCACGCTGAGACCGTTTTGACCGTAGCGCCCGAGGATATCCTTGTCCTTGTCGACCTTGGAAAAGATGTACTTGACGATTGCCGCGAAGACCTTGTAAGCCACCTGGTCACCATCCTGTTCGCGCAGCTTCGACAGGCCATCGACCTCGATAATCAGAATCGACAGGGGCTCGCCTTCGACCGCGGCTGTGCGGTAGCGATCCACCGCTATCTTGTCGGCGTTTTCGCGACTCATCAGGGTGATGGTTTTCTTTACCGTTTCCTCTTCTTTCTTGAACTTGGTGATAACGTCTTTCGGCACCAGGGTTTGATCGGACTGGGTAAAGCCGTGATCGGTTACCTCCATGTCCCTGCTTTCCGACGACGATATCGTGGTGGTCGTGGAATCTTCCGCCTTTTTCGGCCGGATCACGGGTTCGGGAATCGTCCGCTCGACGGCCTTCGCCGAACTACGTGTCGAGCGCTTGAAGATTAGCATCGCTTGCGCGGCGATGCTGACGCTGGCGATCATGTCGAGATCGTCGAAGGGCTGTGACTCGCGCCGCAGGCTGATAATCCCCATCAGCCTGGCATCGTTAAAAATAGGCACGTCGAGCCGGTAGGAAATGAAACGCTGTTTTTTCATGCCGAGAAATCCCCTGACCGTTTCATGCTCCGCGCTGACCGTGGCCTGGCGCGTCTGCGTCAGCTTGCCGAGCAGTTCCTCTGACCATATGGTCTTGTCGTCATTCTCGAAAAGCGCGCCTTCAACCTTGTCGGCAACAGGCTTCGGCCCCTGCCCCTCGAGCGAGGTCAGTACGTAGGAATCGAATTCGATAACCGGCTCGAGATGCTTTTTCAACAGCCCAATCAGTTCCTTGAAATTGAGGATCCCGCTCAGGGCCATGTCCAGATCGATCAGCGTGAAAGCCCAGAGTTCCTGCCGGTTGGTCATGCTCCTGTTAATTTCGGTTTGCAGGAACAGCCTGCGTCGGCCGCGCTCGGTCAGGTAAGCGATGTAGGTGCCAAGCAGCACCGCGGAGGCCAGCAGGATCGTAACCAGCGGTATCCAGAAATCCGAAACATCCTTCGCGTACATGGCCCCGATGAAGGCAATCGCCAACACCGCGTTGATAGCGAAGGTGATTAACAGCCGCACCTGCACCAGACTGCCGAACCAGATAGCAAGCAGCACGAATTCGATCGCATGGTAGGCGCTGTATTTCTGCAGGAATACGGCGCCGACCACGGTGCCCATGGCCAGCAAGCCATTGCCAACCAGGCGCATTCCCAGATAATGCAATTGCGATGAAAACCAGCTCAGCAGCAGGTTTGCAAAAGCCAGCAATGCCGCCAGAAAATAACCATACATCGGTATCGGGACGTCGTGACCGAAGGCGCGCATTTCGAGATAAGCGTAAACCAGGCAAAGCAGCATGAGCGCGCCGAATGCAAGCACGCTGGAGTTGCGACCGCCTCGCTCCTGCATATCCCGGAATCTGCTTTCGGTTTCTGCGTTGTGGAACTGAAGTCGAAACGATTTTTGATACCTGTTGATCAGGTCATCCGACACTCTTTAATTACCTTTGTCTACAGCCAATTAAGAAACCCTGACTCAAATATTCCAAATCCCGAAATGCAGTCCCGTAATTATGGTCTTTATTGATTCTGTCAATCTATAGACTATTTTTTATCGATTCCCGGGTTGCGAGAGACTCCGGCTAACATGCATTGCTCCTGCAGTTGATTTCATTCAATTCTGCCAAAATTGGTCAGACCGCAGGTAAGTATAGCGTATTTTCATAATTTTCAAAGGCTTATGTAATCTTGTTCATTTTTTACTTAACTGTAAATTCGCACCACGACTTTTACGCAACGAGGTGAAATCACCTGACTATACTCCTACGAGGGAAACACCCGGTCTAGCAAAGGATTCCATATGAAAGTCACGCCCTATCTGAAGATTCTCGCCGAAAAAGAGGGATCCGACCTCTACTTTTCGACCGGCGCTCCGCCGAGCGCCAAGTTCAACGGTGTCCTCAAGCCGCTCGGCAAGGAACCGGCCCGACCCGGCTGGGTCGATTCGCTGGCCCAGGAAATCATGAACGACAAGCAAAAAGCGGAGTTCAGGGAGAAGCCCGAGATGAACCTGGCAATTTCGCTATCCGAAATCGGACGTTTCCGGGTCAATATCTTCAAACAGCGTAACGAGGTATCCATGGTGATTCGTAATATCGTCACCGACATACCCAACAAGGATGATCTCGGTTTACCCGATATCCTGTCCAAGGTCATCATGGCGAAACGCGGCCTGATCCTGTTCGTCGGCGGCACCGGTTCGGGTAAATCGACATCGCTTGCGGCGCTGATCGATTACCGCAACACCAACTCGAAGGGACATATCATTACGATCGAGGATCCGGTCGAGTACATACACCCGCACAAGGGCTGCATTATCAACCAGCGGGAGGTAGGCATGGATACCGACTCGTTCGAAGATGCTCTCAAGAATACGCTGCGCCAGGCGCCCGACGTGATCCTGATCGGGGAAATCAGGGACCGCGAAACCATGGAACATGCCCTTGCCTTCGCCGAAACCGGGCATCTTGCGATCTCCACGCTACATGCCAATAATGCTAACCAGGCGCTGGATCGTATTATCAACTTTTTTCCGGAAGAGCGCCGCAACCAGCTGCTCAGCGATTTGTCTACCAACCTGCAGGCTTTCGTCTCGCAACGCTTGATACCGACCGTCGACGGAAAACGTTGCGCCGCGATCGAGATATTGCTGAATTCAGGAAGGGTGGCGGACCTGATAAAACAGGGCGCTGTTAGCGAGATCAAGGAGGTGATGCAGAAATCGGAAGCAATGGGAATGAGAACCTTCGACTCCGCACTGTATCACCTGTATATTGACGGCAAAATCAGCCTCGAGGAAGCACTCAAGAATGCCGATGCAGAAAACAACCTGCGCTTGCGAATCGAGCTTGCACAAAAGGGAGCCGGTGCGGCCAGGGCTTCCGACGACTCGTTTGGAGGCTTAAGCCTGGTCGAAGAACCCGAGGAAGAAGAGGATGACGACGCTTCCGGGGGGTTGGTTGGAAAAACCCCAGAAGGAGGATAGCCCAGGTCTGAAATTCAATGGTACAGTTGCTTCTTCAACAGCAGTACGTGCTGTTCGTTCTGATCGCTTTTGCGCTGATTTTTTCGCTTACCTTTCACGAATACGGTCACGGCAAGGTTGCGTCGCTGATCGGTGACGACACCGCAAAACGCGCCGGCCGCATGACGCTCAATCCGGTTCCCCATATCGATCCGCTGGGACTGTTGATGGTCCTGCTGATCGGTATCGGGTATGCCAAGCCGGTGCCGACCGACCCGCGCAACTTTAATACACGCTGGGGCACATTGCTGGTGGCTGCCGCCGGTCCGGGGATGAACCTGCTACTCGCGATCGTTACGATCAATCTCTATGGTATCGGGCTGAAGATGGGTATCCCCCTGTTCCAGACCGAGGTCGCGTATTTTTTCTTTACTTACCTGGCATTGATCAACATGCTGCTGATGTTGTTCAACCTGCTGCCGATCGGACCGCTGGATGGCAGCTATATCCTGCCCTACGTGTTACCGAGAAACGTCGCACTCAATTTCATGAGGCTGAACCGGCAGTACGGAGTATATGTATTGTTGGCGCTGATCGCGCTGAATTTTGCCGGGGTGCCGGTGTTTGCAACCATCTGGCGAATCGGTGAAATCATGCTGGATATTATTCGAATCGTCTGAACGCCCTAGTGAAAGGCGCGCGGCTTGATTAGTTGAACCGCCGCTTCCGGGGTCGCTGCCTGTTCCTCGCGACGCAGGGCCAGCAGGCCGGCGCCGGGCCTGGCATCGAATACGCGCTTGATCAGTACCGAGTGTGACTCGTTTACCCGTTGCAGTTTACCGACCGCACAGAGAAAGGGCTGTTGATCGACCTGGCGATAAAAACGCGTATAGACCTGCGGGGTAAACGCGAGGTTGATAAACCCTGCCTCGTCTTCGAGCGTTACGAATACCATACCTTTAGCGGACCCAGGGGACTGTTTCACCAGCACCATGCCGAAAACGAATACATCGCAATCCGCAGGCAATTGGATCAATCGATCGGAGCGGGTAAATTTTTCCGCTGCTACCGCATACGGCCATTGTTCACGCCTTATAACCTCGGCCGGGTGCGGTCCGAGACTCGTCCTGAACGCCCTGAAATCTTTCCGGATCGATTCCATCGCCCGCTCGGACCCCCAGTCGATGCCGTCATCGATATCGTCCAGCAGCGGCTTGAGCGGCGCGGCTTCGGCTTTCCACAGCGCATCCGAACGGGAATCCCCGAAATCCTCGAACAGATTCGACGCCGCCAGCGCGGTAATTTCATCGCGCGCCAGTTCGCAATCGCGGGCGAAATCATCGAAACTCTGCCAGCCCTGTGACAACTTCCGCTTCGCCACAATCCTGCCGACGCTGGATTCGGCGAGCCCATTGATCAAGCGGAAACCGAGCCTTATTGCAAATTCGGCGCGGGGCGATTCACGCTCCAGCAGATGATCCCACTCGGAACGATTCAATGATATCGGCAACAACCTGATACCCTCCCGTTTTGCCGATTGCAGCAACGCGTGCGGCGAATAGAATCCCATCGGTTGTGAATTCAAAACCGAAATATAAAACGCCGCCGGGTAGTGACATTTAAGGTAGCAGGAAGCATAGGCGATCAGCGCAAAGGAAACCGCGTGGGATTCGGGAAAGCCGTACTCGGCGAAACCCTTCATCTGCCCGAGAATCTGTTCCGCGAACTCGGGCTTGACTCCGTTGTCGCGCATACCCTGCTCTAGCTTGACCAGCAGAGGATTCAGGTCGCGGTTGAAATCCTTGACCCCCCATGAGCCGATCTTCTTGCGTAACTCGTTGGCCTCGCCCGCGCTGAAATTACCGACCGCGATCGCAATACGCATCGCCTGTTCCTGGAAGATTGCAATCCCGAGGGTGCGCTCCAGTATTGGGCGTAAACGTTCATCCGGGTAGGTGACCGGCTCCAGTCCCTCGCGCCGCGCAAGAAAGGGATGGATAACCTTGCCCTGGATAGGGCCGGGCCGGATGATTGCCACTTCGATGACGAGGTCGTAAAAGCAGGCCGGCTTCAACCGCGGCAGCATCGACATCTGCGCGCGTGATTCGATCTGGAAGGTGCCGACCGTTTCAGCCCGCTGGATCATCGCGTAGGTCGGCTGGTCATCGTCGGGTATCGAATCCAGCCGCAGTCTCCGGTCATGGTAATACTCGACGTAATCGAAGCACTTGCGCAGCGCGGACAGCATGCCGAGGCTGAGCACGTCGATTTTGAAAAAACCCAGCGCCTCGATATCCTCCTTGCACCACTGGATGACGCTGCGCCCCTGCATCGTCGCCGGCTCCTGTGGCAACAGGCAGTCGAGCGGTTTATCGGCGAGCATGAAACCCCCGGAATGAATACCGAGATGCCGCGGGAAACCATGCAGTTTCTCGCTGAGCTGCATCCACAGACGCCAGTTGATCCTGTGCGCATCGGGATTGTCTTTTTCATAATCGTTCTGCAGCGCCATGACGATGTTCCCGGTCCCGCTGCCGCGGAAATAGCGACTCGACGCGACTTTCGACATTTGCTGCAGCAGGCGAGCGTCGGCCCCGAGCGCCTTGCCGACCGCACGCAGCGCGCCCTTGCCCCTGAAGGTAATGACGTTGGCAACCATCGCGGCGCGATCCCGACCATAGCGCCGGTATATGTACTGGATCACCTCTTCGCGCCGCTCGTGCTCAAAATCGACATCGATATCGGGCGGGTCGCCGCGTTCCATGCTGACAAAACGTTCGAACAGCAGGTCGAACTGGTTCGGGTTCACCGACGTGATACCGAGCACGAAGCAGACGCTGGAATTCGCCGCGGAACCACGCCCCTGGCACAGGATCTGCTGCTGCCTGGCCCAGCTGACGATATCCCAGACGGTCAGGAAATAATCGGCGAAGTCCAGCTTATCGATCAATTCGAGTTCGTGTTCGAGCTGCCTCAGGATCTTGTCGGGCGGATTATGTTCGAACCTCGCCTGCACGCCCTCAGCGACCAGCATCTGCAGGTAGGATTGCGCGTTATGTCCTGCTGGTATCATCTCGTGCGGGTAGTGATAGCCCAGCTGGTCCAGGTCGAAACGGCAGGACTCGTCCAGCGCCTGCGACAGGCCGATGGCGCGGCGATAATCCGGGATCGCTGCAAACAGCCGCTGCAGTTCATGGCCATGATGTAGGCAGCGTTCGGCGTTGGGAAAATAAAATTCGTGGCAGTCGTCGAATAACCGGTTGTTGCGTATCGCCTGCAGCAGGTCGCTGATGCATTTCTGCTGACGATCGTGAAAAAACACATCCTGGCTCAGGATAAACTCGAGCCCCTGAGCTTTCGCGATGTCGAGCGTGGATTTGATCCAGCGATCCTCGCCGGGATGCAGGTGACGGCTGATGGCGAGATAAAACCGCCCGTCGAACAGTGTTCTGAGTTCGGCATAGCGGGTGTCGGGATGCCGGCTGCGGATACGGCCGCGCATCGGCTGAATCGCGAACAGCCCGTCGACATCGGCCTGCAGCAGTTCATCGAAAGGCAGGTTGGCGTAATCCTTGCCGTCGCGATGGGCGTAGCTCAACAGGCGATTGAGATTGGTATAACCGTCTTGATTCTGCGCCACCAGCACCAGCGTATCCTGCAATAGCACCGGCAGGTCGTGATCTCGCTGAAAATGTATTTCGGCGCCATAGTTGAGCTTCAGACCCTCGTGCAGCTGCTGGCGCTTCAGGTAATCGAGTTCCCGGAAACAGCGCGCGAGACCATAGGCGCCGTCGAAATCGTTGATACACAGCGAGCGGTATCCGAGCGCGTTGGCGCGCGCGATTAAATCACGCGGGTGCGATGCGCCTTGCAGAAAGCTGAAGTTGGTCTTGCAGAGCCATTCGTTGAACTGATCGAACATCGCGCTTCCATGCTTAACAGTATTCACCCTGCTTGAACCAGTTGCCGTTCGCATCCCGGTATACCCAGCTGGACCTGCCGCGCTGATCACAGAAGATGAAGTAATCGCGAACCGTCTGCAGCAGGTCGCCGCTGATCCACCATTGGTTCGAATTGCGCTCCAGGAAAATCCTGGCCGCGCCGGCGGGCGGCTCGATGGGCACAGGCTCGTTATAATAGAACAGCGGTTTGTTGACGGCGCTCGATGACCATGAATAATGATCGAACGACTGCGGCGTTGCGTTGCCGACCGGGACCGCCAGAAACGATTGCTCGGGGTAAAAACCCGGATCGGCCTGAAAGCACTCGAGGGCCACCGGCAGCTTGTTCTGCAGCGACATGATTTGCCGATAATCGACCTGGTCATCGTGGCTGGCAAATAAATCCCACAGCTGCGGGGACAGCAGGATCCGCTCACGGATTTCGATACGCCACGCAGCGAATGGCATGCTCTCGGGCAGGTCCAGGTCGAATTCCCGCGCGCGCAACTGTCGCATCAGGTCATCGTAGAGGTAACGCGCCTGGTATAGCGCGGTATCGAATGCCGGCTGGTCCCGGTGCAGCGAATAAGGATGCCTGAACGACAGTTCGACCGAGATTTTCTGGTCGTTGAAAAGCGTGATTTCCCAGACCATGCGGTTGACGTGTTCACAATCGTCACGACGGAACTGCTCGCATAACCGGGTCAGGTCCTCGCGTAACAAAACCTCGATGTAGGACCACTGGTTGACCGGGTACTCGAGATCGCGCGTAACCCCAGCCGCCTGCTGCGGCTCGTGCCTGATCCACGGGAAGGATTGCAGCGCGCTCGAATCGGTAAAGCTCCATTGCCAGATTTGCCCGAGCCACTTACCGAATCGCCGCGTCAGCGCATTGGCATCGGCGGCTTTCATCGCGGCTGGCGTCGCCACCCCGATACGATCGATAAAACGCTGCAGCTGGGCCCTGCGCGAGAGAAAGTTTTCCGCCCTGAAACCAGGCGCGTTGATATGGCTTAAATGAGCGGCGAGGGTATCCTGCGCAGCAAACCAGCACCCCCAGTCCAGGGTTCTGAAAATATTACGATCGAGCCGGCTCCCGAGCAGGAAAAGTCCGCGCGCATCGTGACACTGCCGATACTCGAGGTACCACAGGCATTGCCAGGGATGATTACCGAACACGGCGAGATAATCATCCCCGAAATGATAACCGAGCACTGGATCGAACAAATCGCTCAGCTTACAGCGCAGTTTTTTTTTCTGGTTGAGCCAGAACTGCCTGCAGTCCTCGAGCCGCGCCAGCACGACCCGGTCGCTCCAGCGCATCGCGCTCGGTGACAGTATGCCGGGGTCGGCCGGCGTATGGCTGTAAATTGCGGCATAGGCCGGAAATTCATCCCGGCCGCGTAACTCGGCGAGATCGATAATCTTAGTTGTAGCGTTCATGGTCTTCTGCAACTTCGCGGTAGGGCACCGCAAGCTGACCGGTCTTGGATCCCTTGATGACGCGCAGAGAAAACGCGCGCTTTCCGCTCTGCCAGGTGTTGACGCGCAGGCATGCGTGCGGGTTACCGCGTTTTTGCGACAGGAAGTAGTGCCGGATCAGGAACACGATTTGCTGCTGTTTGCGCGCCTGTTGCGCGACGAAGGCCATGTCGCCATCGCTGAAGCGGCGCGGCGAATCGATGATGATGCGTTTGAAGGTATCCTCGAGAAACAGCGGACGCAGCTCGCTGACCGGGTTTTCCGAGCACAGGAAAAACAGCCGTTGCAAGTCTACACCGTGACCGATCCAGCTCGCCGCGAAGACCCCGAGTCCGTGATGGTGATATATCCAGACGCTCGGTGGAATCTGGTGTTTCAGCAGCTGCAGCGGTATCAGGCGGCCATTCATGCCGGGCGGGATCCCCCACTCGACCAGGTCACCGGGCTTGACCTGCGCGAAGCATTCGTCCAGCGCGTCGATACCCGAATGCAGCACCTGTGCCTGCTGCTGCAACTGATTCTTGAGCGAGCGCGCGGATCTCAGCTGTTGCTGTAACCCGGTGTCGGTGAATTGCGCAGGGAGTGAGGCCATGGAGGATGCCTGGTTTAAACCTTGCGGATGATGCCGACCAGCTTGCCGAGGATTTCGACCTGGCGGGCTGGCACGATGCGCTTCGTGTATTCGGGATTCGACGGCAGCAAATGCGCCTTGTCGTCATGCAGTTCGAGTCGCTTGAGCGTGATTTCATCCTCGATGCGCAGCGCCAGGATATCCCCCTTGCTGGCTTCCTGCTGGCGCTTGATCATCGCGATATCGCCGTCAGCGATCGCGTCTCCTGACATGCTGTCGCCGACGACACGGATTGCAAGTATGTCGCCGCCGCCGAAAAAATCATGGGTTACCGAGAAGGTTTCACGGGTTTCATCGAACACGGGCAGCGGCGTACCGGCGGGTATTCGCGCGACCAGGTCGAATCGCTCGCCGCTCGCTTCATCCTGCTGCGCCAGCATATAATCGGAAACGCGTTGCGAACGCTGACGAATATATCCTTTCTTTTCCAGCGCCTTCAGGTGAAAGCGTGCGGTGGTGTGCTGAAATCCGAAATGAACGGCGATTTCGCGCAACGAAGGGAACGGCCGGCCCCGTTGCAACGCCTGTCGGGTATAGTCGTAAACTGCCTGCTGGATGTCGGTGAGCGTTTCCATGGGTCGAATATAATATATAACACCGTTGTATGCAACGCTGTTATATTGTCGTGTAGAATACAGTCAAATGCAGCCGGATCTACCTGAAACCTATTACCTCGATAACGTGCTGACGTTGTTCGAGCATGTCGCCAGGCTTTACAAGGACATTCTCGAGCCCGCGCAGCTCGAGTTTCTCGAGGATTTCGCAGGGCTCAGCGACGATGCACAAAAACTCTGTATCCGCCTGCTCAACCGCAGCGGCGAATGGTTTCGCCGCGATAAGCTGAATTACCGCGAGATCGGTTGCATCGACACGACGCTCGACGAACTGGCGCGCAAGGCCTTCATCGAGCTTGATGGCGAAATCGAATATCCCGTGCTGCTGTCGCTTTTCACCAAGCCGGAACTGCTCGACCGGGTAGCCGACAAATCCGGCCTTGCAAAACTCAGGCGTAACGAACTCGACAGGTTCTTGCTGCAGCAGGAAGATGCGCAGTATTTCCAGGCGCTGGCGGCCAGCGGCAGCCTGATAAGGATTTTACGACAGGATCATTACCAGATTTGTCAGATGCTGTTTTTCGGCAACCTGAATCAGTCGATGACCGACTTCGTACTGCGCGATCTAGGCCTGTATCAGTACGAGAGATACAACATCGACCATCATCACCGCCCCTACCGCAACACGCTCGAGATCCAGCAGCACTGGCTGCTTTACCGGCTCGAGGCCCTGTTCGAACTCTGCGAACGTTCCGACCGGGCGCAGCTCGAAGAAATAGTCCGGCTGATTCCACACGACATCGCGTCACGCGCTCCCGCCTATCGAAAGAGCGAGCGGCTGCGCTACGAAATCGCGCGCCAGCTCGAACGGACTGGCGACCTGCCTGCAGCTCTGGCGCTCTATCGGCAGTGCCGGCTACCGCCCAGCCGCGAGCGCAGCGCGCGTATCCACGATCAGCTCGGCCAGCACGGGCAGGCGCTCGACAATTGCATCCGTATCTTAGAGCAGCCGATCGACGAACAGGAAACCCAGTTCGCCTGCATGTTCGCGGCACGACTGATCCACCGTCACGGATTCGCGCCGCTGCGTGCGGCCGAACGCCTGCGCATCACGCACCAGCCCGAAATCGTCGACCTCGAGCTCGAACACCGGAACTCGGTCGAGCTCGCGGTAGCCGAATACTACAACGCCGTCGATGCCGCGGGCAGCTGCTTCTACCTCGAGAACAGCCTGTTCAACGGGGTGCTCGGGCTGTTGCTCTGGGATGTCGTATTCGCGCCACTGCCCGGCGCCTTCTACAACCCGTTTCAATATCGGCCCAGCGATTTTTACACGCCCGAATTTTGCACGGCCCGCCGCGATTTACTGGCGCAGACCTGGGACTCGATCGGTGACAACGACGACATCTGGCGCCTCGTGTCGCGGCGCTGGCGGCAAAAAAAGGATTTGATGAATCCGCTGGTCAACTGGCAATGGCTCGATCTCGACATCATCGAACGCGCGCTCGAGCGCATCGGTTTCGCAGACTGGCGCGCCATCTTCGATCGCATTCTGAGCGATCTGCGCGGCAATCGCTCCGGCTTTCCCGACCTGGTTCACTTCCCCGCAGCGGGCGGCTACTGCCTGATCGAGGTCAAGGGTCCTGGCGACAGCCTGCAGCAAAACCAGCGGCGCTGGATGCAGTACTTCCGGGATCACGACATCCCGCACCGCCTGGCCAGGGTGACATGGCGCAGCAGCTGAAACTGGGGGTTCGCGAGCTGGTCGATTTCTGCTGCCGCGGCGGCGACCTCGGGCTCGACGGCAGCCCCGGAGTCAAGGCCCTCGAGGGACTGCAGACGCACCAGAAAATCCAGCGACGCTACGAGGCACGCGCCGACTCCGAGGTCGCGGTGAAATGGCTGCTGCGAGTCGACGACTACGATATCGAGCTCGGCGGGCGTATCGACCTGTTATTTGCCTCTGAAACCCCGCGGCGCATCGAGGAAATCAAGACCGTCTACCGGCATGTGCCCGGGGGCGAACAGGACGCGGTGCACTGGGCGCAGCTGAAGTGCTACGGCGCCATTTACGCGCGCGAACATCGGCTAGAACAGGTGGCCCTGTGCCTCAACCTGGTCAGCCTGTTCTCCGGCGAGGAGCAACGTCACGCCGAGGTGTTCGTCCGCACCGAACTCGAGGCCTTTGTCGAAGCCACTCTGCGCCAATACCTCGGCTGGCATCGTCTGGTCGCAGCGCAGCGGGCGCTGACGCGCGCGCAGGCTCGCGCAATGGCGTTTCCGTTTGACGCTTTCCGCGACCAGCAGCGCCAGTTCGCGGCCGAGGTTTACCGCACGATCCAGCGTCGTCAGCGTCTCATTGTCGAGGCGCCGACCGGGTCCGGCAAGACCATCAGCACGCTGTTTCCGGCGCTCAAGGCGATCGGCGAGGACCAGTGCGACCAGGTCGTCTACCTGTCGGCCAAGGTATCCGGACAGCAGCAGGCGGTCAGCGCGCTCGAGCTGATGCAGACCGGCGCCTCCTACCTGGTTATCCAGGCCAAGGCGCGCAGCTGCCCGTGTAATTTCGACGACAGCGAAATTGACGAGGATGGCCGTTGCCGTCGCTGTCTCGGCTTCTTCGACCGTCTGCCCGCCGCGCGCGAAAAGCTGTTGACGATGCGCAGACTCGACGTCGACTGCGTTCAGGCCGCCGCGACGGAGTTCCAGCTGTGCCCGTTCGAACTCGCGCTGCAAATGCTGCCATGGGTCGAGGTAGTGATCTGCGATTTCAACTACGTGTTCGACCCGCTGGTGCAACTCGGCTATTTCCGCGCCGACCAGCGCCGCAAGCTGTTGCTGATCGACGAATTGCACAACCTCGTGGACCGCGCCCGCGGCATGTACTCGGCAAGCCTGAGCCGGCGCCAGATCGACAGGGCCCTCGCTGCGGCCAACAGCCGGCAGATTTCGGCAGCGCTGAAATCGATGCGCCAGGCGCTCGACCGCGAACTACGGGGCCAGGATCAGGACGAGTCGATTTCCGTATCCGTGCCCGCAGGCCTGCTGCGCGCAAGCCAGAAGTTCAGCGAAAAGCTCGGCATCGACATCTTCACCGACAAGCACATCGCTGCCGCCACGATCGATTTTTCGAAGGAGGTGTTTCGCTTTCAGAACATCTGCCAGCTGTTCGCAAACCACCACAGGGCACTCGCATGCAAACCGCTCAAGTCCCGCGAGATGAAACTCCTTTGCCTCAATGCCTTCGAATACCTGCGCGACTGCTATCCGCTGTTTCACGCGGTCTGCGGCTTTTCCGCCACTTTGTCGCCGGCGACCTATTTCGAGCAGGCGCTGGGGCTGGACCAGGACTGCAGGAGTCTTTGCCTGGGGTCGTCTTTCCCCGCCGATAATCTCGGCGTTTACGTGGCTACCTACGTCGACACCCGGTTTCGCGAACGCGAGCGCCACATCGACGCAATTTGCGATTCGGTCGCGGCCTGCTACCAGGCGCGACCCGGCAATTACCTGGTGTTCTTCTCCGCCTATTACTTCATGCAGCAGGTTTACGAACGTTTCACGCGGCGCTACCCGAAAATCGACACCCTGCTGCAGCAACGCGAATTCGACGAGTCGGCACAACGGCGGTTTGTGGCGCGTTTTTTCGACGCCGACCGGCAGCTGGGCTTTGCCATCATGGGTGGCCGCTTCGCCGAGGGAATCGACTACCGCGGCGAGGCGCTGATCGGCGCGATCGTCGTCGGCGTGGGCCTGCCTCAGGCCGGCAGCGAGCAGCTGTTGATCCAGCAGGATTTCGAGTCGCTGTCGCTCGACGGATTCGATTACGCGTTTCGCTTTCCCGGCCTGGTCCGGGTCAAGCAAAGCGCCGGGCGCGTGATCCGCGACGAGAGTGATCGCGGCGTGGTGGTGTTGCTCGATCGACGTTTCGGGCAGGCCGGCTATGCGCGCCATTTACCAAGACACTGGAATCCTCGGTATTGCAACGATCCCGAATCGCTGAAACAATTGCTGACAGGATTCTGGGCAGGCGTGGAGGCGAAAGATGCCACAGATTGATATTCGACAGGTCGACATCACGCAGCTGGACGTGGACGCTATCGTCAACGCCGCGAATCCCGAGCTGGCCGACGGCGCCGGCGTCTGCGGCGCGATCCATCGCGCCGCCGGGCCGGAACTGCTCGCTGAATGCAAAACCCTGGGCGGCTGCGACACCGGCGACGCCAAGTTCACCGCCGGCTACCGCCTGCCGGCGCGCCACGTGATCCACGCGGTCGGACCGATATGGCAAGGAGGCGGACACGACGAGGCCGAGCTGCTCGCGAGCTGTTACCGTAAAAGTATACTGCTGGCCGACGAGCACGGCCTCGAGAGCATCGCCTTTCCGGCAATTTCCTGCGGTATTTACGGGTATCCGATCGACCAGGCGGCGGCGATTGCGATCGAGTCTACGCTGCGCACGCTGCGCCAGTGCAGGCATGTCGAAGAAGTGATATTCGCGTGTTTCTCCGATGAAATCGAGGCCGCCCTGATCCAGGCCGCCTCGCACCACGCCCTCTAGCCCCGGTATTTGCTCAGATCAATAATCTCCCTGGAAAAATTTTCGATCCGGGCAAGAATTCCTAGATTGCCATTTTGGAATAGACGCTGTCGATCTTGTCCTGCATCGACTGCTCGCGATCGACACGCGTACCGACGCGCAATGTGCTGATGCAGCGTGGCGCGTCCATCTCGTGCATTTTTTCGTGACATTGCCTGACCGCGGCCATGACCTTGTCCCACTCGCCCTCGACGTTGGTACCCCAGGGATGCATTTCGTGGTGGAGCCCGGCGGCCTCGAAGATGCGCTGGCATTCGACGACATATTCCGACACGGATACACCGACGCCCATCGGCACTACACAGATATCGATCAATACTTTCATAACTCTATCCCCCGGCTTGCAAAAACTCGCGATGATACAACAATTTCCCCGTGATACGGGGACGAATTCCGGGGACACAATACTTATCTCGGACGCAATTAAGTATCGTGTTCCTGGACTTATGGCGGCTACTGGTAACCGGTCAGTTCCATGTAGCCCACCCCTGCCCGCTGCCCGTTTTCGCCCTCGACAATCACCACGCCTTCCCAGTAAGGAATCGTGGTATCCATCCACTGGTCGTCGTACAGCGGCCGAATGCGCCAGCGGCGGTCCTGCTCGACCAGCAACAGCCGCCATTCCATCGGCAGCCTGCGCGACCGGTTTTCGCCGGTGGAAATTGCGCGCAGCTGCAGCGGGCTCAAATCGATCGCATCGCGGCCCAACAGCCGGGTAGAGCCATCGGCGCCGATCCAGTTACCGCTGAGCCAGTGTTCACCGCCGTCATGGCGCAACTGGTAAACCATCAGCTTGTGGCCATCGTCCAGGTGTAGCGAAAACCAGTCCCAGCCCTGCTGGTTTTGCGCCAGCGCCTGCGAACTCCATTCCCGGTCGAGCCAGCCTTTGCCGGCGAGGTCGATTTTCTCAGGGCCCGATTTGACGGTTCCACCCAGCCTGATAAACGGGTGGCTGTAATAATAACTGGCCTGCCCCTGCGCGGATTTCTGGCTGTAGCCGTCGATCCCGTTTGCCACCAGCTCCCCGGTCGCTTCCAGCGACAGGTCGATTTCACGCTCACCGATGGTGAATCTGAGCCGGGCCGGGAGCAGCGAAGCGCCGTTCGAACGCCACTCCCAATCGTCCATCCAGGCGTTAAAAAAGCCGTCGCGTTCGATCTCCGTGACCCCGGCCTGGCCGATACCGCCACGCGCAAAGCGCTGCTCATGGAAATGTCCGTCCGGGGTCGTAATCGCCACGTGCGCCATCCAGATCTGGTTACTGTTCCAGCCGCTGTCGACCGGTTCGGGGCTCAACGCCTGTCGAAACAGCGTCCACTGCAGGCCCCAGTCGCGACCGTCGTCGTCGGACAGGTTCGCGGTCAGGTACCACCATTCGATACGATAATCCGGATGTGCGCCGTGATCGCGCGGAAACTGCAGCTTTTTCCCGGGCGTGACCTGGGCAAAACCAAGCCCCTGGTCGCGTAAACCGCCGAGCACATCCTGCGCCACAGCGGCGGGCGCAAGCAACAGCAGGGCGACGAGGATATATCGCCGTGTCATATCGTTTCCCCGAGTTGAGCCAGCGCCTGCGGCATTTTGCGCCGCCATTGGTAAGACACCAGCAGCAGCGTCGCCGCGCAGATAAGCAGCACCAGCAGAGCGAGCCGCAGCGCCGGCTCGAATTCCCAGACCAGCGGCATGCTCCAGCCGAAACTGATGATGTTGAGCTTGTGGATCAGAATCCAGCTCAGCAGCGCCCCGAGCGGTATCGACATCAGCCACGCGATGACGCAGAAAATCAGCAGCGGGGTCGCCACCAGCAGCAGCTGCTCACCCTGGCGCAAGCCGAGCGCGCGCCACTGCGCGAACTGCGGCAGACGTTCCTGCAGGATGGCGAGCAGCGACGCCAGTAGGGCGATCGCGGCGACGATCATCGTCAGGCCGTTCATCGCCGCGGTAATCGCGAAGGTGCGGTCAAAAATACCCACAGATAGCCGGCGCACCTGCGCCTGCGAAATCCAGTCCCCCGGTCGTGCGCCCAGCGCTGTCAGGCTTGCCTCTGCCTGTTGCATGGCCTCGTTATTATCATGCTTTAGCCACAGCGCGATACCGCGCGAGTAGTGGTGGCTCCAGTTGCGCGCGACCACCTCGTAGGGCAGGTAGAACTGGAAGTAGGGGTTTCCATAGTCGTAAAACACGCCCACCACTTCGAATTTCCTGGCGCCACCATCCGTGTTCAGCTCGATGGTTTCGCCGAGCTCGACCCCCGCCAGAAAGTGCAGCTGCTCGTTTATCAACACCTTGCCCGGCTGCTCGCGCCAGACCCGGCGCGCGGCGGCGGCCGACTCGCCCTGCCACAGCGACAGGGGCAACTCGAGACTGTCCGGGGCCCGCGGATCGATGCCCCGCACCAGGGTCGGCCGGTCGCGCCAGCGGGTATTGACGCCGATGCGATAATGGCTGGCGGCCAGCCATGATCGGGTCGATGGCGAGGCCCTGAGCCGCCCATAATCTACCCGGGGCCCACGCAGGTAGATATCCGCGCTTTGCCTGACCTCCAGCCAGCCGACGAACGCATTGCGGAAACTGTCCACCAGCGTGCCGACACCGAGATTCGCGGTCAGCGCCAGCAGCAACGCCATCATCGCGCTGCGCAACGCCGGCATCTGCGACCAGCCGTCGCTGACCATCCAGCGCGGCAGCAACCGGCTGCGCGGCACCAGCCAGCCGGCTAGCAGCAGACCCGCGGCGAGCAATATCGGCAATAGCCAGGCCGCGGCGAACAGCATCAGCCCGAGCACGACGAAACCCTGGGTGACGGTTTCGATGCGCCCGTAGCCAAGGCCGGCAATCAGCGCCAATGCCAGCGCCGCCAGCGCGAGTCGGCGGCGCGCGACCGCCTCGTCGCGCAGTAATCCCGCGCTGCGACCGGCTTCGAGGCTGGACTGCTGCAATTGCCGGTAGAGCGGCCAGCTAAGGGCCCAGACCAGTCCCAGCAAGGTTATGCTCCAGGCCTGCAATAGCGTAAGCGGGCTCAGCCCGAGATCGGAATCGACGGTCGCGGCATAAAGGCTCTGCAGGCTGGCGCCGAGGCCTGGCAGCAGGGCATGGGCTAACAGGATACCGAGCCCGAACCCGAGTGCGGTTCCGATCAGGCTCCACAGCAACGTCTCCAGCAGTATCGCGGTAAACAGCTGCTGCGTCGCGCAGCCCATCAGCCGCAGATCGAGGATAGTGGCGCGACGGTACCACAGCGAAAAACGCACCGCGTTGAAAACGATGAACAGGCCAACCGCGAATGACAACAGGCTCATCGCGGTCAGGTGGCTGTGTAGTGACTCGGTGAGTTCGCGCAGGTCGATGTGCTGCTGGTTTTCGGTCAGCTCGAGATACTCCGGCAGCAGCGCCGCTAGCCTCGCGTGCTCGCGCTGGGTAACGGGTCCCACCGCCAGGTAACTGAAGCGGTCGCTGCCGGACAGCGACATCGCGGCGCCGATATCGAGCAACACGCGCCGGCCCTGTTGTTCACGCGCCTGGATCAGCGCCGGCGGCAATGACCGGCCGCCGCGCAACCGCAACTGCGCGCCCGCTTCGAGCCGGAGTTCGCGCGCCAGGGCCTCGGGTACCCACGCGCGGTAGGGTGGCTGCACGAACTTCAGCCAGGTTTCCGCGAAATCCCCGGTATCGCCTTCCGCGCCGAAGGCATCCCCGGGTAGCGCCAGTAAATCCGTCGCGATGATGCTGACCGATATCCCTTCGACGGTGCCGACCTCCAGCTCTATCAACGGAAAAACCTGGCGAAACCCCGCACGGCGCAAATCGATGTAAAGCGATTGTTCGATTCCCTCGTCGCGTCGGCTCTGGATCCAGTAGCTGGCCTGCGCGCCGAGCAGGCTTTGCGCCTGCCGGTAACTTGCCTCGGCGTGCTGGTTGATGATCTGTACCGCGGACCACAGACCGACACCGGCAATAAGCCCGATGGCCATGAACAGCGTCTGCCACGGATGCCGCCAGTAATGGCTCAGCAAGGCCTTCAGAATCCAGACAAATCCGCGATTCATTCGATTTCGGCCAGCCTGCCGTTGTGCAGGTTGACGCGCCGATCCATGAATGCCGCCATGGCCTTGCTGTGGGTGACCATCAGCAGGCTGCTGCCGGCGCGTTTGACCAGTTCGCTGAACAATCCCATCACCTCGAGGCTCGAGGCTTCGTCCAGGTTACCGGTGGGCTCGTCGGCGAGCACCAGCTGCGGCTTGTGCAACAGCGAGCGCGCGATTGCAACCCGCTGCTGCTGTCCGCGCGACAGCTGTGACGGATACTTGTCGAGCTGTGCGCCGAGCCCGAGTCGCTCGATGAGTTCGTGCTCGTAGCGCGCATCGAGGCGCTGGCACAATGCGGCCTGAAAGCGGATATTATCGATGATGGACAGAGTCGAAATCAGGTGAAACTGCTGGAATACGAGGCTGAGCTGCGCGCGCCGCATCGCCGCCAGCGCCGCTTCCGGTTCGGCGTGCACCCGATGGCCGGCAAACAGTATCTCGCCGCTGTCCGGTCGATCGAGCCCGGCGACCAGGTGCAGCAGCGTCGACTTGCCGCTGCCGCTCTCGCCGAGCAGGGCGATCGAGGAAGCCGCGTCCATTTCGAAGTCGACGCCTTCCAGCACGTTCTGGCGCAGGCCGGCATACTGGTAAGACTTGTAGAGATTTTTGATCGAGAGCATCGCCTTCGAATGCTAACCGAATTTATTTGCAGGCAGTAAATTAAAATTACGGCACCGCCGCGGCGATGGATTTACCGGCCCAATAAAGTAAACTGCGCGCGCTACCACCGGAGTTACCATGACAGCCATTTGCGATATCAGAGACCTGCAGAAGCTGGCGCGCCGCCGCGTGCCGCGCATGTTTTACGAATACGCGGATTCGGGTTCCTGGACCGAGTCGACCTACCGCGCCAACGAAGCCGATTTCCGGGACATCAAGCTACGCCAGCGGGTTGCCGTCGACATCACCGACCGCTCGGTCAAAACCGAAATGATCGGCCAGCCCGTCGCCATGCCGGTAGCCCTTGCGCCGGTCGGATTGACCGGCATGCAGCATCCCGACGGCGAGATCAAGGCGGCGCGGGCGGCGCAGAAATTCGGCGTGCCGTTCACGCTGTCGACGATGAGCATCTGCTCGATCGAGGACGTCGCCGAACATACCAGCGAACCCTTCTGGTTTCAGCTCTACGTGATGAAGGACCGCGATTTCGTCGGCCGCCTGATCGATCGCGCCAGGGACGCCGGCTGCAGCGCGTTGATGCTGACCCTCGACCTGCAGATTCTGGCCCAGCGTCACAACGATATCCGCAACGGCCTGAGCGCGCCGCCGAAGCCGACCCTCGATGCCGCACTGCAATTGCTGACGCGTCCGCGCTGGTGCCTGAACATGCTCAAGACCAGGCGCCACAGTTTCAGGAATATCGTCGGCCACGCCAAAGGCGTCGGCGATCTGTCCTCGCTGTCGTCCTGGACCGCGGAACAGTTCGATCCGAAGCTTTCCTGGCAGGATATCGACTGGATCAGGGAGCGCTGGGGCGGCAAGCTGATCATCAAGGGCATACTCGATCCCGAGGACGCTCGCATGGCGGCCAAAACCGGCGCCGATGCGATCATCGTATCGAATCACGGCGGGCGCCAGCTCGACGGCGCACGTTCGTCGATCAGCGCATTACCGGAGATCGTCGACGCGGTCGGCAATGATATCGAAGTTCATTTCGACGGCGGCATCCGCTCCGGACAGGACGTGTTGAAGGCGATCTGCCTCGGCGCGAAGGCCACCTACATCGGCCGCGCGTTTATCTACGGTCTCGGTGCGCACGGCGAAGCCGGCGTGTCGCTGGCGCTCGAAATCATTCACCGCGAACTCGACATGACGATGGCGCTATGCGGCGAACGCCTGCTGCAAAACCTCGGCCACCATAACCTGCTGAATCCACCCGATTGATCCCAGGCCCGCCTCTTCGAAGGGACCTGGTATGCCGCGACCATGGAGAATCAAAACCGAACCGAAACCAGCACCGATGGGCCACGACTGCGCCGCGCTTTTTCCATCGCATTATCCCTTACGCTATTGCTATGGGTGGTAAAACTCGTGGAGCATCTCGGCGGTTTCGATTTTTCCAGTTACGGAATTTATCCGCGCGCGGCGGCGGGGCTCACCGGAATACTGTGCGCGCCGTTCATCCACGGCTCCTTCGCGCATCTGTTCGCCAACACCGCGCCGGTTATCGTGATCGGAACGATGTTGCTGTACGGGTATCCGCGAGCTGCGCGGACATTATTGCCGGCAGTCTATCTCGGCGGCGGATTCGCGGTGTGGCTGTTTGCCCGCGAAGCCTATCACATCGGTGCCAGCGGGCTCGCTTTCGGCATGTTGTACTTTGTCCTGACGGTCGGCATTCTGCGTTGGGACAGGCGCGCCATCGCCCTCTCGCTGGTGGTGTTTTTCCTCTACGGCGGCATGATCTGGGGCATTTTACCCGAATCGCGCGAGGTTTCCTTCGAGTCGCACCTTGGCGGCGCCGTGATCGGCATGGTGCTGGCCTTCGTGCTGCGACACCAGGACCCCCCACCGGCGCGCAAGCAATACAGCTGGGAGCGCGAAGACGCAGATGGCGACGACTTCGACTGGCCGGAGGGTTTATAGCAAAGTACCACGATCAAATTTAGATTACAGGCACTCGTATTCATCAGATCTTGACGGTGACGCCCGATTATAAGGAGCAGACATAAAAAACCCCGCTGTATGGCGGGGTTTCATAATTAATTCCGGTTACAGGTTAAGCTGTCTTTCTCCGCTTACCCAATCCAACCAATCCGATCAGAGCGGTGCCGAATAGCCATACTGCTGCGGGAAGCGGCACCGCGGACACATCAACCCGGACCACCATGTCGTCATAATCGGCGTCGCCGAAACCGTCACCGAACATCAGGTAAGCAGAGGATGGGCTAATCATCGCGACTGCCAGCGAAAGCCCCAAATTTGAGTCGTCCAGATTTAAACCCGCATCAAAGCCGAAGGAACCGCCGCCATTGATAAAGGCACCCGGATCGACACAGCAGGTTCCTAGACCGACGAAGCTGAAATCCAGCAATCCGCTGGAACCCGTGGTCGCGATTGTCGTGCCGGGTGCGGTGAATCCAGTTAAGAAGGCGGGGAAAATACTATCCGACCTTACGTCCGAACCCGCGAAAAGGTTGGTAGAGCCGGCTTCTTTGCCTATGTATGTGTACACGATGTTGGCATTGGCATCTATAGCGATGCCTTCTCCGACAGCAGCCTGAGCTGCGTTGAAAGTCTGTATGGTATTGCCAACCGAAAGGCCCGGGGCGGTAGGAGAAGGATTCCAGTTCCAGGGCACATAGTCGACCGCACCACCGATCAGCGAGAGTGTTGCAGCCTTGGCCGTAAGCGAAGCAATCATGAGCAGACTTGTTGCTAATGTACACAAGCTTGTTTTTACAACTCTTTTCATGCCTGCCTCCAAATTGCGGTCCGTTACATAAACATACTATTTATCGATACCATTTTTATGGCATCTTTGACATGTATGGTATCTGAATCAGCCTGAATTGATATCGCCCAAACAGGGTAAATTTCGATCTTCAAACGTCGGCTTCGGGTGGCGAGCTCATAACATTTATATGGGTTTCCGTTAGCGAGTCGCCGGAATCTTTAATTTCGCGGGCGCGCAGGTCGATGCGGCGCACCTTGCCGGTGGTGGTCATCGGCAGGCTGTCGATGAATTCTATTTCGCGCGGATATTCGTGAGCCGAGAGCCGCGTGCGCACCGATTGCTGGATCTCGGTGGCAAGCTCGACGTTGGGCGCGTAACCGTCGCTCAGCACGACGAAAGCCTTGACGATCTGGCCGCGCAATTCATCCGGCTTGCCGATCACCGCGACCTGCTGCACGGCAGGATGCTTCAACAACGAATCCTCGATTTCGCCTGGGCCGATGCGATAACCGGCGCTGGAAATGACATCGTCCTTGCGCCCGACGAACCACAGGAAACCATCCTCGTCGCGATAGCCGACGTCACCGGTGCGAAACCAGTTCGCGGTAATCTTGTCGCGCGTCGCGTCGGGATTGTTCCAGTAGCCGAGGAACATAACGGGATCGTCACAGAAGGCGGCCAGCTCGCCCTCTTCGCCGTCAGCCACGACATTGCCGTCGTCGTCGATCACGTCGACGCGGTGGCCCGGGTAGGGTTTTCCCATGGATCCGGGCCTCGGCGGCATGATCGCAGAGCAGTTGCCCACGAGATAGTTGAATTCTGTCTGCCCCCACATTTCGTTTATTGTCAGGCCCAGCGTATCGCGACCCCAGTGGATCAGCTCCTCGCCGACCTGCTCGCCCGCGCTCATGACGGCGCGCAGACGCAGGTCGAAGCGCCCGCCGATATCGGGCAGGGCGCGCAGCATTTTCAGCGCGGTCGGCGGAATGAAAGCATTGGTGACGGCGTAGTCGGACATCAGTCGGCAAACCCTTTCCGCATCGAAGCCGCCGCCCTCGTAGGCCACGATCGGCATACCGTAGTTCAGCGCGGGAAACAATGCATCCCAGAGACCCCCGGTCCAGGCCCAGTCGGCGGGAGTCCAGAATACGTCGCCCGGACGCGGAAAGAAATTCTGCGACATCTCGAAACCGGTGAAATTACCGAACACCGCGCGATGCGCGATCAGCGCGCCCTTGGGTGGGCCCGTGGTGCCGGAGGTATAAATCAAACATGCCGGGTCATCAGCCAGGGTTCGCACCATCTGTAGTCGATCCGAACTTTTTTCCAGCAGCGCCCAGAATTCGTCGGACGCGGCGCCGCAGCGACAGCCGATAACCCGTTGCAGATCCGGCAAGTCGGGCTGCAAGGCCTTGATGTCATCGTAGCGGCTGGCGTGCACGACGGCGGCGCGCGCGCCGCTGTCGCGCAAGCGATAATCGAGCGCCTCGGGGCCGAACAGTATGGCGAGCGGCAGCGATACGGCGCCGAGCTTGTGGATCGCGAGATGCGCGACAACGGTTTCGATGGTTTGCGGTAGCACGATGGCCACGCGGTCACCCCGATCGATGCCCGCAGCGCGCAACGCGTTGGCAAATCGATCGGAAAGTTTCTTCAGATCGGCGAAGCGGTAGCTCGCACGCTCGCCCGCGGCATTTTCGTAGTAGACGGCCACCTGCTCCGCACGGTCCTGGTGACGCTCACAGACGTGGTGGGCAACGTTGACATTGTCCGGAATCGACCAGCGGAATTCGCGGCAAATTGCATCAAAATCGGTGGCCGCAGGGTCGATTAGCCGCATTACGCTTCGAAAGTGTTAAAAAATGCATAATACCTCAACAAAATGCAAAACTCAGTTGAGATACTACAATAATGGAGCTATACCTAGGTTTATTCTACAAATTTAGACTAAAGCACTGATAATAGTGTAGAATTTTCCCTCCAATCTGCTAAATAATGACGTGAGACAGACGCTTCTGGGCGATAGGCATCATGAATAATTACGAAGACTGGGCACAACTTGTTGCGAAAAAGCTTGCCGGCGAAGCCGACATCATCGCGGCAATCGACAAAGACGAGCTGGATGACGCGGCCGCGGCCGACGGATTCATACGCGCCGTACTCGAACCTTTTCTGCCGGAAAACTTCGGGGTCGGAACCGGCCGCATCGTCGACGCTTTCGGCAATTACTCCGACCATCTCGATGTCATCGTCTATAACCGGGATTTTCCGCGCATCGGTTTACGCGGTACTCACTCCGCATATCTCTACGAATCGGTACTCGCCGTTTTCAACGTGCGCGCGAAATTTATCCGCAAGACTTTCTTCGACTGCCTGAACGCATGCGCGTCGATGGCGCAGCTCGAGACCAACATCGACAAGACGGTGCTGGTCAAGCTGGCCAAGAAAAATGGATTGAGCCCCGGCCCCAACAAGCGCTTCATCCACCGCGATCCGCTGCGCACCGCGCGTTTCGAACTGATCGGCAGGCCGCCGGCATTCGTGTTCGGCTTCAACGGCATGAAGTACAGCTACCGCCAGCTGCAGGAAAATATCGAGCTGTGGATCAAAAGCCGCCAGGATGAGCACGTCGAAACGCCAATGAAGTCCTTGCCCGCGGTGATCGCCACCCAGGGATGTTTCGCCTGGCGCAACGCTGCGCCGCTGGCGCTGAGCAACCGCGAAATGCTGGGTATCGGAAACGACGATGCCCCGATTCGGCTGATCGTGCTGCAAATGCTTTATCTGCTCAACCGCCGCCTCAACGTCACCGCCGACGGTTACGGATTGAAACCAAGCCTGAATGCCTACCTGAGCCAGTTCTCTGCACCGAAATTCGAAGTCGGCGTGGGCAACGTCGCCGAACTTGTCGATCTCGACCCGGTCAAGAGCGACAATACACTGCCAGACGAAACCACCCAGGGCTTCGCCCGCGCCAGGGATCATGCCCCGGCAGAAACCGCTGCTGCAGTAGCGGCAGCGCCGCCGGCCAGCCCGGCCGCGAAACCCGTGGAGCAACCGGTCGAGCCCGCGAGCGTGGTCCCGGAAGCGCCGCAGCAACCGGCCGTTTTTGACAAGCCCTCGCCTTTTGCGTCGGCGCCGATCCCGCAGGCACAGCCTTCAAATCCGGCAGGCTCGCAGGAAACAGGTGCGCAGCCCGAGAAGGGCTCAGGGGTATTCGATAAGCCATCACCGTTCGCGTCGGTACCGGTAAAACCCGTCGAGGCTCCGGTTGCGGATGCACCGCGACGTTCACCGGCACCAATTGCGCCGCTCGGATCGGCACCGATCCCGCCGATGCAATCGTCGGCACCGGTAACCAGCAGGCCGGATCCCGAACCGGATACTGCCAAGGTGATTCCGCCCAAACCGCCGGTCGACATAGAACTGGGATTCGGCAGCGAACCCGCCGCCGCGGATGACAAGCCCGACGCAGAAGAAGACGAGTTTATCAATACGGTCATCATTCCGCCCAACGCGGGTGCCGCCAGCCAGGATAAATCGCGTAATTCCACCGATGCATTCATCGCGCGCGTCAAGCAACAGTTGTCCACATCCGAGCCGCTGCCCGAAAACGAGAAGGATTTTACCTCTACTATCCCGCAATAACGGGTAAGATTTGCCTAATACCGAATCCGAGGTGCCGCAGAAATCCGGGCCAAATCCCTTTCGGCACCATGAAACCCTGTTGAATCCACATCCAGACGTGCACGCGGGTTTTCCACTTGTCTCCGCCGCTATCCATCCTTACCATAACCAGTAACAAGGTATCCAATTTCTTGTTACCATAAGATTTTTAAGAGTTCACTTAACCAAACCAAGGGCAATAACATGAAAAACATTCTCTTCCTTATTCTGGCAACTGCACTAAGCCTGAACTTGTCGACCGCCGCCGCCGGCGACGCGGCGGCGGGCAAGAACAAGTCGGCGACCTGCGGCGCCTGTCACGGCATGAATGGCATCAGTCCCAACGACCTGTGGCCCAACCTGGCGGGGCAGAAGGAAGGCTACCTGGTAGCCCAGCTCAAGGCATTTCGCGCGGGTGAGCGTAATAATCCGATGATGGCGCCGATGGCGGCACCACTTTCGGACGCGGATATCGCCGATCTCGCGGCTTATTACTCCAGTCTCGGAAAATAAATAGTTTGACTCCTTAACCGCGGCCAGGCTGGCACCCGCGCCGGTCTGGCCGCGGCACAAATACCGTAAATCCGTGCTGACGCGCCGCGATGCCAGCCGGCCCGCCGCGCTTACCGCCCTGGATCCGTTCCTTCTGCAAGCCGCCTGTAAACACTACTTATTGCATAACCCCAACCGAATTTCCAGATTTGACAAAAATCAAGGTGAGCGCGATTTACCTGTAGCTATACTCGCCTCAACTTTCTAACCAGCAGGGTGAGCGCCGTGATATCGCAGACAACGAAGTATCTGAAATTATACCTTTCCATCATGCTCGCAATGTCCGTATTCGTGACGCAGCATGTCTTCGCCAAGGCCGAGCAGGAAGCCGAAACCCGCTACCAGGGGGCCGCTTCCGGCATCGACCCAACCACTGTCAAGGAAATGATCGACACCGAGGGACCACCGATGACGGTGGACGAGTTCAATATCGCAAAACAGGTATACTTCGAGCGCTGCGCCGGCTGTCACGGCGTGCTGCGCAAGGGCGCGACCGGCAAGCCGCTGACCACCGACATCACCCGCGCGCGCGGTAGCATTTACCTCAAGACCTTTATTACCTACGGATCGCCCGCCGGCATGCCGAACTGGGGCTCGTCCGGCGAACTGAGCGAGGCCGAGGTCGACATGATGTCGCGTTACCTGCAGCACGAGCCGCCGACACCGCCCGAGTGGGGAATGACCGAGATGCGCGGCAGCTGGAAACTGGTTGTTCCGCCCGATCAGCGCCCCAGCAAGAAAATGAACAACTACAACATCGAAAACCTGTTCTCGGTGACACTGCGCGACGCCGGCCAGGTAGCCCTGATCGACGGCGACAGCAAGAATATCATCAACATCGTTGACACCGGCTACGCGGTGCATATTTCGCGCATGTCGGCATCGGGCCGCTACCTGCTCGTGGTCGGCCGCGACGCGCGCGTCAACCTGATCGACATGTGGATGGCCAAACCCGACACGGTTGCCGAAATCAAGATCGGCCTCGAGGCGCGCTCGGTCGAGACCTCGAAATACAAGGGATTCGAAGACAAATGGGCGATCGGCGGATCCTACTGGCCGCCGCAGTACGTCATCATGAACGGCGATACGCTGGAACCGACAACCATCGTTTCGACCCGCGGCATGACGGTGGACACCAAGGAATATCATCCCGAACCGCGGGTCGCTGCCATCGTTGCCTCGCACGAGCATCCCGAGTTCATCGTCAACGTCAAGGAGACTGGCAAGATATTGCTGGTCAATTACGAAGACGTTAATAACCTGTCGGTCACCACGATCCCGGCGGCGCGCTTCCTGCACGATGGCGGATGGGACCGGACCCATCGCTACTTCCTGACCGCCGCCAACCAGTCGGACAAGGTCGCGGTGGTCGATTCCAGGTTGCGCAAGCTGATCGCGTTGATCGACGTCGACAAGATCCCTCACCCCGGACGTGGCGCCAACTTCACGCATGCCAAGTACGGCCCGGTATGGGCGACCAGCGCGCTGGGCAACGACAAGGTCACGCTGATCGGCACCGATCCCGGTGGCCACCCCGACCAGGCGTGGAAGGTAGTCGAGGTCCTGAAGGGACAGGGCGGGGGATCGCTGTTTATCAAGACCCACCCGAATTCGACCAACCTGTACGTGGACACCCCGCTCAACCCGGCTGAAAAAATCAGCCAGTCGGTTGCCGTGTTCGACATCAGGAACCTGGACAAGGGCTACAAGGTGCTGCCGATTGCCGAATGGGCCGGCCTCGGCAAGGGCGCGAAACGCGTGGTTCAGCCCGAGTACAACAAGGCCGGCGACGAAGTCTGGTTCTCGGTGTGGAGCGGCAAGGAGGAAGAGTCCGCGCTGGTTATCATCGACGACAAGACGCTGAAACTGAAAAAAGTGATCAAGGACAGTCGCCTGGTCACGCCGACCGGCAAGTTCAACGTTTACAACACGGTGCACGACGTCTATTGATCCAGCCTCGGGGAGGGCAACAACGGGGTTGTCCTCCCCTTTCACTCACTCCCGGTGCGGGCTGCTGTCCGATTCGCACGCCAGATGGAAATTCCCGGTCATGTCACGCCAGCTCGTTAAAATCCTGATCCTGTTGTCGCTTGCGGGTACCTGGGCGCCTTCCAGCGCCGAACCAGCGCGGCAACTGTTCGCCCAGCACTGCGCCGCCTGCCACGGCCTCGATCGCCTGGGACTTACCGGCCCGGCATTGCTACCGGGCAACCTCGGGCGACTCAAGCCGGAACAGGCGCGGGCCGTGATTACCGACGGCCTGCCGGCGACGCAGATGCCCGCCTTCGGCGAGCGCATGAGCGCCGCGCAAATTGCCACGCTGGTCGACTATATTTACACGCAGCCGGCGCAGGCGCCGACCTGGGGCGAGACCGAAATCCGCGCAAGCCGACTGGTACTTAATCCGGGTCTGCTCGAAGCCGAGGCCACCAGCCTGCCACCGGTTTACCAGGCCGATCCCCTCAACCTGTTCCTCGTGGTGGAAGCCGGCGACCACCACGTGTCGGTGCTCGACGGCGACAGTTTCGAGCGTCTGGCCCGTTTCAAGTCTCGTCACGCGCTGCACGGCGGCCCCAAGTACAGCTCCGACGGCCGCTACGTCTACTTCGCGTCTCGCGACGGCTGGATCACCAAGTACGACATGTACCGGCTGCAAAAGGTGGCCGAGGTGCGCGCGGGAATCAACACGCGCAACGCCGCGGTATCGGCAGACGATCGCTATGTCATGGTCGGCAACTACCTGCCGCACACGCTGGTGGTGCTCGACGCCGTCGACCTGAGCCTGGTCAGGATTATCCCGGTGACCGACCGCAACGGCGAAAAAACGTCCCGCGTCAGCGCGGTATACACCGCCGCACCGCGCGACAGCTTCGTCGTCGCGCTCAAGGATTTGCAGGAGGTCTGGGAAATCAGCTACCTCGACGATCCGCCCGCGGTTTTCAACAGCTTCGTGCACGACTATCGCATGGGCGAAGGCCTGGCCGAGCAGGGACGCTTCCCGGTGCGGCGTATCCAGCTCGACGATTATCTCGACGATTTCTTTTTCGACCAGAGTTATCATCACCTGATCGGCGCCTCGCGCTCGGACCGCAAGGGCCAGGTCGTCAACCTGCTGGTGGGGCGCAAGATCGCGACCATCGATCTGAACGGGATGCCGCATCTCGGTTCAGGCATCAGCTGGACTTACCAGGGCCGCACGGTGATGGCATCGCCGAACCTGAAGACCGGTACGGTCAGTATCATAGACATGGAAACCTGGCAGGTGATTAAAAAGCTGGATACGCTCGGTCCCGGATTTTTCATGCGCAGCCACGAAGGTTCAAACTACGCCTGGGTCGACGTATTCTTCGGGCCCGACCGGGACGCGATGCACGTCATCGACAAGCACAGCCTCAAAATC
>Ga0224512_10000158_pt1 | contig 73611 bp, 72 predicted proteins | sample SF_May12_sed_USG_4_FD_169103 | JGI IMG/M metagenome (GOLD analysis project Ga0224512, IMG submission 169103) | Sediment microbial communities from San Francisco Bay, California, United States - SF_May12_sed_USGS_13 | ecosystem: Environmental > Aquatic > Marine > Sediment | place: USA... | reverse complement strand
CGTCGCGGCCGGTTTCTTGGCGGCGGGTTTCTTGGCGGCGGGTTTCTTGGCTGCGGTGGTGGTCGTCGCGGCCGGCTTCTTGGCGGCGGGTTTCTTGGCTGCGGTGGTGGTCCCGGCCGCAGGCCGTGCGGGGGGTCTGGCCGGCTCGGCCTTCTCGGTGGCCGGACGGAACGAGGACCGCCAGTTGCTCAGCATGTCATCGAGCTGCTCGCGCAGCTTTCCAACCTGCTCCTGAATCTGGTCAAAGTCCATCTTGGCACCTATGTCCTCGACGAACTCCTCGACCGCCTTGCGGTCGGCGACCTTGGTGACGACCTTCTCGCCTTCTTTGACCCACAAGTCGTACTCTTTGCTGAGATCCTCGGTGAGCTTGTCGCTCATTTCGGTTACGCGCTCCGACAGCTTCCGAGCTGCTACGACGGGGGCACCCACGGTTGCGTAGAGCACCTTCTTGGTCGCATCGACGATCATTCTGTTTCCTCCTTTGCTCCCGACTGTACGAATGTTCGATAGATGTCGAGAAGCACTTGTTTCTGACGCTGACTCAGTTGTTGGTCCGTTTCCACCGCCTCGACGACGGTCGGCGGACTGAAGCCATCTTCCAGCAGACCAGCCCTCGAGTAGAGCGACTCGGCCTGGATAGAGAGGCCCCGGGCAATCGATTTGAGAATCTCGGCGGACGGCTTACGAAGGCCCCGCTCAATCTGGCTCAAGTAAGGATTGGAGATCCCTGCCTTGTCGGCCAGCTTGCGTAGCGAGATGTTGGCCCTCTCGCGCTGCTGTCTGATGAAGGCGCCAAGGTCGGCGCCCCGTTTCTCTGTCTTCTCGTCTTGCTTCGCCACCCTTAGCAGTATATTGCGGAGTGCTAACTATTGCAAGCGGACAAGATGTTCCCCGTGTCAGTCCTTTTCGAAGGCTCGGGCGAGATCGTCGAGGAAGCCTTGGTCCTGGCCGGACCCCCGTTCGAGTATCAGACCGCCCGTGGCCGGCCAAGTGTGCAGGCACCAGGGGCAGAAGTGCTCACCACTCTCGAGACGCACAGAGTCGCGGGCCGCGCAGCGCGGGCAGTCGGTTACAACTATTGGCACGTTGGTTGATTCTGCCCCATTCGGCTTGCCAATTGCGAACCGGCCAGCCTGTCAGAAGATCATGCTCCGTTCCCGAAGCATGGTATCGAGGGCAGCCTGAACGAGGCCTCTCACTCGCTCGGCCGTTTCCAGTACGGTGAGCCGGTCGGGCCGATCGGTGGCAGGCCCCACCTCGATTGGTTCGAGGAACCGCATCTGCCATCGGACGGGGAGCGGGATGGGATTGAGCCACACGGCCATCTCGTCGACTCGCTGCTGCGGGAACACGATTCGGACGAGCTGCGCCAGTCGCTTTGAGGTGAACAGGGCAGGGTGGACTTCCTCAGAACCCAGGACGGCTACCGGGACGATAGGGGCGCCGCTGCGCATCGCCAGCTTGACAAAGCCCCCTCGGCCAAATCGTTGCAGCCGGTAAGCCTCCGATCCCGGTTTTTGAAAACCTTGCACACCCTCAGGGAACACGCCCAGCAGGTGGCCGTTTTCGAGCGCCCACATTGCATCCTCTTTGGCCGCGTATGCAGCGCCCGACTTCCGGTAGAGATGCGAGTAGGTGGGCACCATGTTGAAGATCTCAGTGCCGATCACGCGAACCCGGCGAGGGAGAGGAGCGTCGTTAGCGACCGCCAATTGCAACATCATTGCGTCATAAGGAATAGCTGCCCCGCCGTGATTCGCAGCGAGCACCGCCGCGCCTTCCATCGGCACATTCGCTAATCCCTGGGCATCGACCCGGAAGTAGTCGAAGTACAGGTAGTTGCCGAGATGCCAGAGGATCTCCGCCACGACCGGGTCCAACCCGAGGGCATCGATGTCGTAGCTCGCCATCTGCAGATGGCGGATCAGCGCGGGCCAGGTATGGAAACCGAGCGCCCCGGCCGCCGGAATGGCAAGATCCGATATGTTCGTTCCACCGTGTAGTGCGCACCGCTCGTTATCACGGACCGGAGGGAGGCCGCAGGCGAACCCCTCGATAGTGACGAAGTTGCAGACGCGCTCCCGATCGACCAACAGTCCGAGTCGATCGCGGGATGATCTTCGACGTTCTTCGCCGTGCATCCCGCTCGGTCGGCGAGCGCCGGTTTTCCGAGAAGGAGGCTCGCTCGCCTTCAGTTCGGCGGCAACGGACTCCACGAGTTGGGCCTTGCTCATGGATGACCGGCCGCGGACCCGCAGGGCGCGCGCCAGGGACCGAAGTTCTTGCACACCCAGGCGGTTGAGGATCTCTTCCATGACGTCTACTTCTGGGCGGGCAAACGATCGTATGCAGCCAGCACCAAACTGCGGCAGTTCAAGCCTGGTTCGAAGCCAAGGGATTGTGTCATCAGCCGGGTGTCCGTCACCCGTCCGTATTTGATGAGATTGACCAGATGAGGTGGAAGCGAGGCGCCGAATGGGCGGAGCACCGCCATGGCGTACCGGAATTGTCGGGCGGGCAGTCGCTGGTTGATTCGCTTCCCTAGACGTAGGATGCGGCTCAGGTAGAGCTGCCCGTTGCTGCCGATGTTGAACCTTCCGGATTTCGGATGGTCAATGGCGTGCTGCAGCGCCCGCACTGCATCGTCTTCGTGGACCAATTGAAGACGCGGATCGCTTCCGAGCAGGGTGGGGACGGCCGGCAGTCTAAGGTAGCGGCTGAGCGAATTACCGATGGTGGCTCCGACGATCGGGTTGAATCGCAATACCGTGAAGGTAACGTTGGGCAGCTCGTCTTCGAGTTGTGCGACCGACGATTCCACTTCGCGCAGGCCGCGCTCATAGGCGGTGAGGCGAGCGGGGGTCGTGGTCGATTCACGTACTACCGACGGATTGCGAGGCCCGGATCCATAGACGGCCGTATCAGATTTCACGATGACGGTCCGTATTTCGCGAAGGCGTCCAATCGCGCCGAACAGAGCTTGCGCCCCCAGGACCACGCTCGACTGGACGTGATCGGCACCGAACAAAGCGGAACGATCGAGGGTCTGGAGATGCACGACGGTTGTCGGTCGGACGGCTATGACGTGTTCGGCGAACTCCAAGACATCGAGGCTCGACAGATAGAAATCCGAGGCGAACCCGATGGACGGCTCGATCTCGTCGACGGAGAACACTTCGGTATCGGCCCTGGACTCGAGGCTGCGGACCAATCGCTCTCCCACCCACGACGATGCCCCAGTTACCAGGATCCTGTCCATGGGCGAATTGTAGGTGGGGCGGCAGCCGCCACTTTTTGGCCTTGGTTTGGATCTCCTTTGCGGCTCTCGTCGTATCGCCGAGTCATTCGGCGTCGCCCGACGCCGGTACTGCCGCTCGGCGAGCAGTTCGTGCTCGTGCGGTGCACATAACTCGGGCAAAGGTGAGGTCGCTACGGGGGGCGTGGATGGCTGGTGAAACGTGAGCATATGTGCGGGTCGCAGTACTTGGGTACCATCCCCGGCATGGAAGCGCTCTTGCTCGAGTTCAGTGGAGATCGCGTGCCCGGCTGGATGGCAGAACTCGCAGATGAGTTCATTGAGGATCCCCATTGTCGGCTCGTCTTGATGGGCTCGGATCAGGAGGGTGTGCTCCTGGTTACCATCTGGGAGGCAGAGATGCTCGGCGAGGTGCAAGCCGGCCTGTCAGACTTCGCTGTCGAGGGTGTCCGGCTCCGTCGTCTGGCGGTGGTCGACCCCCGTGATCCGGCCGAGATGTCCTGAACCTGCGGAGGCTGACAACATGATGGGCCGGGTACTTGCACAGGTTGCGAGACGGTGAGATGAGTTCGATGATCATCGTAATGAAATCCGATGCGACGCAGGGAGACGTCGATCAGGTGTTGGCCCGGTTGAGCTCGATCGGCTCGGAGGCTCACGTGTCCGTTGGACAGACCCACACGGTGATCGGGGTAATCGGCGACCGCGATCTTATCCAGCAATTGCCGTGGGAGGCCCTATCCGGCGTCGAGCGGGCTGTGCCGGTGCTCAAGCCGTTCAAGTTCGTGAGCCGCGATTTCCGCAGCGCCGATACGGTCATCGAGGTGGGCGGAGTGCAGATCGGCGGTGGCTCGTTTTCGGTGGTGGCCGGACCGTGTGCCGTCGAGAGCCGCGACCAGCTGTTTCGCGTCGCTGAGGCGGTTAAACAGGCTGGCGCTCACATTCTGCGGGGGGATGCCTTCAAACCGCGCACGTCACCCTATGCGTTCCAGGGCTTGGGCGAGGAAGCGTTGAAGCTGCTCGCCGAGGCCCGTGACGAGTTCGATATGCCCTTCGTCGCTGAGGTGGTCGATCCCCGTGATGTCGAGCTCGTAGCTTCCTATGCAGACATCCTCCGGGTCGGCACCCGCAACATGGCCAATTTCACGCTGCTCACCGAGGTTGGCAGACAGTCATGCCCGGTTCAGCTCAAGCGCGGGTTCACTGCCACGGTGGAGGAATGGTTGAACGCCGCCGAGTACATCTACAAAGAGGGCAATCACGAAATCATCATGATCGAGCGAGGTATCAGAACATTTGAGACCTCCACTCGGAACACGCTCGATATCAGCGCGGTGCCCGTGGTGAAGGGTTTGTCTCACCTTCCGGTGATGATCGACCCATCCCATTCTGCCGGCCACCGTGACCTAGTGGCACCGCTGGCCCGGGCGGGGGTGGCGGTCGGTGCCGACGGGTTCATGGTCGATGTGCACCATGCGCCTGATACGGCGCTCGTCGACGGTGCTCAGGCACTGCTTCCGTCCGAGTTCGCCGTCCTGATGGATGACATCAGGCGCCTGGCGGCCGCCCTCCATCTGCAGATCTGATCTCGTGCCGACCGCTGCAATTCTCGGAACGGGCCTGATCGGGACCTCCGTCGGACTCTCCTTGCGGGCCATGGGGTGGTTTGTGACCGGATGGGATCCCGACCCTGCTGCCCTAGCCGGAGCTCTCGAACTGGAGGCGATCGATGCAGCGGCGGTCGACCGCCCCGAGGCGATCGGGCAGGCTGATCTCGTGGTGCTGGCCGGCCCCCCGGGTGCGGTAGTCGCCGGCCTGGCCGAACTGGCCACCAACGCGCTGGTCACCGACGTGGCCGGCGTCAAGCTCCCGGTGGTCGAGGCCGCCGGACACCTGGCCCACTTCGTCGGCGGCCATCCGATGGCCGGCCGGGAACATGCGGGCCCGGGCGCCGCCTCCGCGTCGCTGTTCCGGGGTGCCAGTTGGATTCTCTGCAACGATGGCGCCTCCGACGCTGATCTGACCCGGATGAACGGCATCGTCAAGGGCCTGGGGGCAGTCCCGATCGCCATGACGGCCGCCGAGCACGATGCGGCGGTAGCCGCCATCAGCCACCTTCCCCAGGTGCTCGCTTCGGTGCTCGTCCAGTTAGCCGGTGGAGACCCCCACGCGTTGGATCTGGCGGCCGGGAGCTTCCGGGACCTGACCAGGGTGGCCCTGAGCGAACCCGCCTGGTGGGCAGAGCTCCTCGTCGCCAACCAGGTTCACGTGCGGGAAGCGCTTGGGTCTCTGGCCGAAACACTGGATACCTGGGCGTTTGCGCTCGAGGAGGGCGACATTGACCGGCTGGCCGCCCAACTCGAGGAGGCGCGCCGGGTTCGCCGGGCGATGGCACCACCGGTGGTGGAAGTCGGGGTAGTCCTGGAGGATCGGCCGGGCGAACTGGGCGCAGTCGGCCGTGCCCTCTCGGCCAGTGCGGTCGATGTGCGCGACCTGCAACTCCGGCACGGACCCCACGGCGGGGGCGGTGTCTTGACCCTTTCGGTGCGGCCCGAAGAATCGGAAGCACTCAGGGCGGCCCTCGAGGCGGAAGGGTTCGAGCTGGGAGAGTGAGCGGCCGGCTCACGGTTCTCGTCTTCTGCTCACCTTGATGTCTTCAGGGTTTCCGGTCGAGAACCTGTCCGGCCAGGCTCGCGGCTGCGGCCTCTGGTCGAGTGAGCCAGCGGCTCTGGTAGCAATCTGTGAGCCTCCACCCGGCCCGTCGGAGAGCCTGATGACGTTCGATGTGTGCCGCGGCTCCGAGCGGGTGGATCGAGCACTCGACGCCGAAAGCACGTGCCCCGTCGCCGACGGCGAGATCGACCTGCCAGCCCGCTACTGGGTAGTTGGGAACCAAACTGACCGAGTAGCCGCTCAGTTCGCGGGCCAGGTCAGCGACCCATCCGGTTGGCGGGCGGTTGACTTCTGAGGGAAGGGGTGGGTGGTGAGCATGGCGGAGATAGTCGGCCAGGATGCCTTTGGGGAGTTCATCGGCATTCAGGGACGTAACCACAATCATCTCCGATCTGGCTCTCGTCACAAGCACGTTGAAGAGATTCGGATCCTCTACGAAGCGCAAGGAGGATCCGAGATCTGCAGCCGACAAGGCCATCGAGGCAATCACCGTTTCGCGTTCGTTTCCCTGAAAGGCGTGCACCGTGCCAGTGCGCAATCCCAGGCGCTCGATCTCTTCTGGGCTGAGGGCCTCCAGGAGAGCCTCTTCGAGGGCATCGGCCTGTGCCCGGAACGGCGTAACAACGCCGACACTCGAGGAACCGGTCAGCAAGGCAGCCCGCACCTCTTCGATAACGCTTGCGATCTCTGTGCGGTTGACTCCCTCTTTATCGCGGCTTCCCTGTACCAATCTGATCCTGATCGCGTCTCTCGTCTCGGTTGACGGGTGCTGAGTCATGTAGCGCAACTTCCCGCCGTAGAAGGTCCGATCTGAGAAGGCGATGATGTGGGGTATGGACCGAAAATGCTCGTTGAGCCAGGTTACCGGCGATGCTCCTGCGGCGGCGTCGAACAGGCTATTGCGACGCACGTCGAGGAGTCGGGCGAGATCTCCGGTGATTGCGTGTTGCTCGGCGGCTATAGCCCCGGCCTCGTCGCCGACGAACGAAACATGGCGGAGCTGGCGGGGGTCGCCAACGATAATGGCTCGTTTGGCACGGGCTAGCGCGGGGGCGGCCCGAGTCTGATCGATCTGGCTGGCCTCGTCGAAGATCACGACGTCGAACATCCCCGCGGCCACAGGGAGGGTGTCGTCGATTTCCGTAAGGGTTCCCAGCCACAGGGGCAGCACGTCCAGGAAGTGTTCGCCGGAGAGATCCCGCAGTATCCGGCGGCGCTGGACGCGGCCGGAGCGCAGCGCCGAAGCAAGGGCGGCTACGGCTCGTCTCGATACTCGACGGGAATTCCGGCGGGCTCGCCGTCGGGCCTCGATTGCCTCCCCGGCGGCCGTCCTCCACGCCGACTCGGCATCTTCGAGCTGCTGCCACAATGGGTCGAGGGTCGGACCACCCTCGGCAAGCCCATCCCGGACCGAGGCCTCCGCGTGGGCGGCGTCGACCGCAGCCACGATCTGTTCCAGAGTTGCATCGACCCGGGCGTGCACCAATTGGCGAAGCCGCTTTTCGGACCGGGTCCTGCGGAACCCTGAGAGCAAGCCCACCGTGCTCGTCGCCTTGCCGAGCAGGCGGTCGGCCTTCTGCAAATCGACCTGCTCATGGAGTACTCCGGGCGCCTGGGAGGTCATCAGCGAAAGAGCCGCACGTCGCTCGAGCCCCGCCGAGAATGCTCGTTCGCGTTCCAGCCTTCCGATCAGGGTGCCCCGCACCCCCTCTACCCGGCGGCGAGCCACCGTGAGCCCATCTTCTATGCGGTCGAGGTCCGCTTGAGGGTATGGGTGCGCCATTCCTTCGGAAAGCTCGGTGGCTGCCGAGTCACGATGTTTGTTCAGCCCGAATCGTATGGAGCGGGGGCCCGGATACCGATCAAGAAGGTCTGCGATGACATCAGCGGCATAGCTCGATTGTGTGGCGACGAGCACGGTGTTGCCGCGCCCCACCTCATCGATGGCCGCCGCCGCAACGAGGTGGCTTTTTCCGGTTCCGGGAGGACCGGAGACCACGGTGATCGTCTCTCGTCGGGACCTTTGCAGGGCTTCCCGCTGGCGGCCGTTGAGCGGCAGCGTTGTCTCTATCGGCGCGGGTTCGCCGTCGGGTGTTTCGTCGTTCGACGCGTACAGCGCTTCGAAAGCCGTTCCGGAAAGTTGCTCTGAAGTCCAGCCCAGGAGGGCACCGCGGACATTGGGCGCTGCGGTGTCCCGGACGGTGTAGACCGCGGCGCCTGCTACGACCCAAAGCCCCGGCTGCTGCCGAAAGGCCAAAGGGTTCTGGTCGGGGCCTTCGATTTGCACTCCCGTCAAGCCTGCCCGGTCGAGGGCCTCATCAATCCACGCTCTGAATTTCGGCATGCTGAAGAGGAGGGTCCGAGTCATGGGGATGGCTCCGCCTCCGTAGGGCGCCGCAGAATCCTCGAGCAGCTCGCGAGAGGCCTCGTCAAAGAGGGCCTCCGGCATCTCAACATCGCCTTCGTGGATGACCCGGTGGGCTGGCCCCAAGCGCCGCAGGCGGATCGGGGCCGACAGCAGCGGCAAACAGAAACGGGTTCGCTTGTCCTGATAATTGGCGGTCCCGCACACGAACAGCCATCCGATGCGGAGCAACCGCTCGGCGGAATGAAGTGAGTCAATGGATGCCAGGCGATTGAGATCCCGATTGATGTCGCGGTTGACAATCTCGCGCAGCGTCGATGAGCCGGCACTGATGAGTGGTTCAACCAGGTGGGCCTGCCAACCGAGGTAGACGAATTCGCTGGCCCGGTGGACAACGTCGAAGGTCTGTCGACTCTCGGGAGCGAGGTCGGCCAGATAGCGGAGGATGTTGTGGGGACTGACCATGAGCAGGCTCGTAGATGGATCGACCCATTCAACCATCAGCCGGGCTTCGCAATCGGTTAATGAGAGCTGCCAACCCGGCGGCCCCTGACCACCAGACCGGCCTGCCTCCGGGGAAATCAGCACATCAGGTGAGGCTCTTTGGCCCTATGCGTTTTCGTGCAAGTATCAAGATGCGATGCAGCTGTGGCGCCCCTCGAGCTCGCTTTAGGGGGGAGAAAGGGGAGGGCCTCTGGGCCGGCTTAGCTCCAATCGCAGGCCATCAACCGCAGCATGGCGGTGGTCCCGGCCACGATGCCGGTCTCGATGGCAGCCTCGTCGATATCGAACCACGCAGAATGGAGATCGGTCTTGCGGTCCGCAAGCTGCGCACCGAGCCGGAACAGCGCCCCGGGGATCTCCTGGAGGAAATACGAGAAGTCCTCGGCTCCCAGGCTGGCGTGCGTCAACGCCACAGCATGGGTTCCCAATACGCTCGACACCGCATACTCCACCTCGGCCACCACGAACTGGTCGTTGACCACCGGTGGAATTCCGACTTCGTATTGGACGGTGGCCGCCGCCCCGAGCGGCGCCACGATCTCGTGCACCAGTCGTTCGATCAGCTTGGGCATGCGTTCCCAGGTGTCGTGGTCGAGGGAACGGCAGGTGCCGCTCAGCTCCACCGAAGTCGGGATCACGTTGCCGGCGATACCACCCTGCACTCGCCCGAAGACGAGTGAGAGGGGCAGGCGGGCATCGACGAGACGGTCCAGCATGGCCGGGAGCTGGGTGACCACCTGGCCGGCGGCGAAGATCGTGTCGACCGATTCATGGGGTCGGGCCGTGTGGCCGCCAGGTCCGTCGACGGTGATGAGGAACCGATCGGATGAGCTGGTGATCGGCCCGGTCTTGAAGCCGATCTGCCCCGGCGGGAGGGTCGGGTCGACGTGAAACGCGATGATCGCTTGGACCCCGCCGATGGCGCCCTCGCGAACCATCTCGTCGGCACCGCCAGGGAACAGTTCTTCGGCTGGCTGGAAGAGGAACCGTACGCGGCCGGGGAGGGGGCCGAGTTCGTGGAGGGCGAGTGCGATTCCGACGGCAATCGCTGTGTGGGCGTCGTGGCCGCAGGCGTGCATGAAGCCGGGTGACTCGGAGGCGAACGGGAGGCCGGTTTGCTCGTGAATCGGGAGGGCATCGAGATCGGCCCGGAACCCAACCAGGGAGCCCTCTTGTCCCACGTCGGCGGTGAGTCCGGTGCCTGCCGATCGTGCCCGGCTCTCGATCCCTGCACCGGCGAGCGCCCGAGTTACTAGCTGGGTAGTGGCAAATTCCTGACGCCCGAGCTCGGGGCGACGGTGAATTGCTCTGCGCAGTTCGACGGCGCGAGGCGCCACTCTCGTGGCGATGGTGCGCACAGTATCCAGGTCGTAGGCCATATAGGGTCGCGTGCTCCCTCGGGCGTGGATTCGGTTGGCTGCATGCTATCGGGTAGGAGGGCCGGCCGGTAGGTCGGACCGCTCGGCCTTCGCTCCTCAGCTTCGATAGAAGAGGCGCTCGATGAGCCGGCGGGCTCGTCGCGTCAGCTTCCGGTACTCCTCCCGGACCGAGGAGCGCGGGGCATCGAATCGGCCCATTGAGAGGGCCAGGCGGGTCAGCTCGTCCTGGTCGGTTGGGAGCGAATCGACCGGGCGACCGTATTGCAGAAAGAGGCGATTGCGAACCGATCCGCAAAACCGGTACGCCTCGATGAGATCCCCCGCCTCGGAGGGCGGCAGGTGTTGGGAAGTAGTCAGCATCTCGAGTGCGGCCAACGTTCCGCGCCTCCTCAGCTCTGGGTTTCGGCCGCCGTACCGCATCTGGTAAAGCTGAGCAAGGAACTCGACGTCGTTCATTCCACCCCTCCCCAGCTTGACGTGGAAGTCGACGTCCTCACCGGGGCCAAGCCGTTCACGTTCGATGCGGGCTTTCATGGTGCGGATAGCGCGGATGGCGTCGGGGTTGAGGGTGTCGGGGTAGACGTGGGGGGCGATCAGGTTGATGAACCGTTCCCCGAGGTGGGGGTCGCCGGCGGCGGGTCGGGCTTTGATGAGCGATTGGAATTCCCAAGTTTGGGCCCACTTGTCGTAGTAGCCGGCGTAGCTGTCGAGGGAGCGGGCCAGGGGACCGTTCTTGCCTTCCGGACGGAGGTCGGCATCTACCCGGAAAGCGGCCCCCTCCGGGGTCACTTTCCCGAGGGCGGCCATGAATTCGGTGGCGATCTTGGCGGCGTAGCGGCGGGCCAGTTCAGGGTTGGTGTCGGTGGGGGGGTCGTAGACGAAGAGCACATCGATATCGGAGGAGTAGTTGAGTTCTTGCCCTCCCCATTTGCCCATGGCGATCACCGTGAACGGCACGGGGGGCAGATCAGCGAAGGTAGGGGAGAGTCGAACTTCCTGGTCGACGGTGGCCAGGGCTGCGGCGGCGGCGGCATCGGCGGTGTCGGCCAGGTCCCGGCCCACCTCCGGCATCGACGCCTGCCCCAACAGATCCCGCACCGCGATCCATAACAACCGCCGCCGCACAAACCGCCGAATCGCCCGCAACCGCTCCGCATAATTGCCACGCAGCAGTACATGCTGGGTGGCGTTGTCGATCAGCTCGTCACGGGTCGGGTGCGCCGCGAGGGCCTGGTCGTCGCCCAGACGGATCATGAACTCGGGTATGCGATCGAGCATCTGACCGAGCAGCCGGCTGGTTCCCAGCAGCCTGCACAAGCGCTCCGCGGCGACCGGTGCATCTCGAAGAGTGGCAATCAAGGCGGCATTGTCGGGAGTGGCGGTCACCAGCAGCCGCAATTGCTCTAGACCGAGGTCCGGATGAGGCGAGTCCGACAGCCAGTCCATCATGAGTGGCAGCATCTGCTGCATGAGCCGTGAGCGTCTCGATAGGCCCGCCGTCAGCTCCGCCAGTGCTCGCCGAGCGGCGGCAGCGTCCCGGAACCCCAGCGCTGCCAGTTGACGGGCCGCTCCCTCCGGTGACAGATGAACCGTTGGTGAGGCGGCGAACGCTTCGAGGAGGGGTCGGTAGAAGAGGCGTTCGTGGATGGTGCGAATGGTGGCCCGATGGTGAACCAGCTCGCCATCAAAATCATCGAGTGCTTCCTGCCCGTCGCCGTCCTGAAACCCCATGCTCTTGGCCAGCCGAGTTCTGCTTGGACGATCGTCGGGAAGGATATGCGTCTGGCGCAGGTCGTAGAGCTGGATGCGGTGCTCGAGGTCTCGTAGCCACCGGTACGAGATGGCTAGATCCAGCGCGTCGTCATCGCGGATGTAGTCGTGTTCTCCCAAAGTGACCAGAACATCGAGGGTGGAGGGTGAACGGAGGGCTTCGTCGAATCGACCGTGCACGAGTTGGAGTAGCTGTACGGCAAACTCGACGTCCCGGATGCCGCCAAATCCGCGTTTGATCTCGCTATGAGAAACTCCGGTTTCTTCCGCCCGGCCCTCGATGCGGGCTTTCATGGTGCGGATAGCGCGGATGGCGTCGGGGTTGAGGGTGTCGGGGTAGACGTGGGGGGCGATCAGGTTGATGAACCGTTCCCCGAGGTGGGGGTCGCCGGCGGCGGGTCGGGCTTTGATGAGCGATTGGAATTCCCAAGTTTGGGCCCACTTGTCGTAGTAGCCGGCGTAGCTGTCGAGGGAGCGGGCCAGGGGACCGTTCTTGCCTTCCGGACGGAGGTCGGCATCTACCCGGAAAGCGGCCCCCTCCGGGGTCACTTTCCCGAGGGCGGCCATGAATTCGGTGGCGATCTTGGCGGCGTAGCGGCGGGCCAGTTCAGGGTTGGTGTCGGTGGGGGGGTCGTAGACGAAGAGCACATCGATATCGGAGGAGTAGTTGAGTTCTTGCCCTCCCCATTTGCCCATGGCGATCACCGTGAACGGCACGGGGGGCAGATCAGCGAAGGTAGGGGAGAGTCGAACTTCCTGGTCGACGGTGGCCAGGGCTGCGGCGGCGGCGGCATCGGCGGTGTCGGCCAGGTCCCGGCCCACCTCCGGCATCGACGCCTGCCCCAACAGATCCCGCACCGCGATCCATAACAACCGCCGCCGCACAAACCGCCGAATCGCGTTCAGGCGCTCGGAAGGGGATTCGTCGGTCGACCCTGGGTCGAGCACAGGTTCTTCCTCCGGTCTGAGCCAGTCGGGGTTGGTCCGCAGGGTGGTGGACAGGGCCCGGCTTGAACCGGTGATCGCCACCAGGGCCTGGCCGAGTCCGGGATCGGTCAAGGCTTGCCGGGACAAAGCGGGCGAAGCCTCGAGGATGGAGATGAGCCGGTCGAGAGTCGTCTCGGGCTCCGGACCGCTGCGGACGGCTTGCAGCAGCTCAACGGCGGGTTGCACGACCCTGCCGTCATCCCCGATCCAACCGGCCGCAACGAACCGGGGCATGAGCAGCTCGGTGATCCCCAGACGGGTAGGTGAAGCTTTGCTCGTCATCAAGGCCAGGCTAGGCCCGAGTCCTCCGCCATTCTTGCGTCAGTCTGGTTGGGCCGGCGCGCTCAACCGACGCAAGAACAGATTGGGAATGGTTGCGCAACCTATACGTCCGTGATCGACTCAACGAAAGGAGCCCGCCACTCGGGAGCCTCTAACGGAGGAGCCCAATAGGCGGTGACCTTGAAGACCTTGCCGTCCTTAAGTTCGCCCAGGATGATTGCGTGAAACCGTTCCCCGTTCGGGTACTCAATAAGGGACTCGCTGGTGAACGACCGACTCTCGTCGGAGATCTGGATGATGGGCAGCCCGATGGGCGATGAGATCACGCTTGTCTTGGCCGGCTCTCCTCCTCGGGTCTCTATCACCTCGCCGTGAGGCATCTCGGGATAGTTCGACACAACGGCCTTCCAGTTCTCGTAGCCCCGGATCAGCTCGCCCGACTGCGGGTAGACCTCCACATAGTCGGGGTGCAGGATCTCGGACATCGATTCCCAATCCCCGGCCGCAAACGCCTCGGCCCAGCGTTCGACGACTCCACGGTTATCCATTGTCTTCATTCCCGGTTGCGGACGCCGGAAGCCTACTGAAACGCGATCGTCCGGGCGACCGATACCCGACCCCGACGGGCGACAGAAACCTGCGTGTAGAGCCGAATTGACGGAAGAGCGGATTGGGGAACAGGGGAGGCCAACCGGCCTCGACCTTCTAGGCTTTCGGTATGGAAATCCTACGTGTGGCTGGTGCCCAGTTGAACCTGGTGGTTGGCGATCTCGACGGAAACCACGACCGGATCGCCCGGGCCATGGCCTGGGCAGAGGAACAGAGCGCCGACGTCCTCCTCTTGCCCGAGTTGGCCATCACCGGTTACCCACCTGAAGACCTTTTGATCCGCCCCGCCTTCGTTCAGGCCAACCTCGAGGTACTTCGCCGTCTGGCGGCACTTTCAGGGGAAGTTGTCTCGGTGGTTGGGTTCGCCGACCAGGTCGGCCCGGTGGCGGATCCCCTCGAAGATGCGGCGGTTCGTTGTGTGGCCAACGCCGCCGCCCTTCTCTACCGGGGAGAGATACGCGGTGTCTATCACAAGGTGTTGCTCCCCAACTACGGCGTGTTTGATGAGGACCGCTATTTCGTGCCGGGTCGGGAACCGGCGCAAATCTGGGACGTGGGCGGGGTGCCTGTTGGCGTTTCAATCTGTGAGGACATCTGGATTCGCGACGGTCCCCCTGCCCGTCAGGCGACCGCCGGCGCTCGGGCTTTGCTCAACATCAATGCGTCGCCCTATCACACCGACAAAGCCGAAGAACGGGCCGCCTTGTTGGCCGGACAGGCTTCTCGGTCCGGGGTGCCGGTGGTGTACCTCAACCTGGTGGGCGGTCAGGACGAGCTGGTCTTCGAGGGCGACAGCATGGTGTTCGATGCCTCAGGCGATCTGCTGTATCGGGCCGTCGAGTTCCAGGAGGAGCTGTTCGTGGTCGACACGCCGCTCGGCCAACCGCGCGCTCCCGCCGGCGCGGTCGTGACCGTTCGAAACGATCTGTTGACACAGCGCCCTGTCCGGGCGATCCCGGCCCCGGCTTCTCGCCTGGAACCGGAAGAGGCTGAGGTTTATGCGGCCCTGGTCGCCGGGCTGCGTGACTACGTCCGCAAGAACGGCTTCAGCCAGGTCGTGATCGGACTTTCCGGCGGTATCGACTCGGCGCTGTCGGCGGCTATCGCGGCCGATGCGCTCGGCCCAGAGGCGGTCTGGGGAGTTGCGATGCCGACCCGCTTCTCGTCGGAAGGTTCGGTGCTCGACGCCGCAGATTTGGGCGAGCGACTTGGAATCCGGTTCGACATAATCCCGATCGACGACACCTTTGCCGGGTTCTTGAAGGCCTTGGACCCGACCTTCTCGAACACAGAATTCGGAGTAGCGGAGGAGAACCTGCAGGCCCGCATTCGGGGAGCCATCGTCATGGCTCTGTCCAACAAGTTCGGGCACATGGTGGTGACCACCGGCAACAAGTCGGAAGTGGCGGTCGGGTACGCCACGCTCTATGGGGATATGGCCGGCGGGTACTCGGTGCTCAAGGATGTCTTCAAGACCCTCGTGTACAGGCTGGCCGAGTGGCGAAACACTGATAGCGAGGTTATCCCCCGTTCAATCATCGACAAAGCACCTTCGGCGGAGCTGCGGCCGGACCAAAGGGACAGCGATAGCTTGCCGCCTTACGATCTTCTCGATCAGATCCTGACACGCTACGTCGAGGAGGATCGCTCGGTGGCGGAGATTATCGCCGACGGCTTCGATGCCGGTCTCGTGACTCGAGTGGCGGCGCTCGTCGATCGCAACGAGTACAAGCGTCGCCAGGCGGCTCCCGGCGTGAGGATCACGCGCAAGGCCTTCGGTAAGGATCGTCGCCTCCCTATCACCAACCGGTACCGGGAGGGGTGAGCAAGGCCTGAGGTCACGAGTTCAGGCCTGCCCCACCGCTATCCTCGGGCCGATGCGAGTGATGATCGACGGCCACCCGGTCGACCCCCAACAAGCAGCCATCTCGGTATTCGACTGGGGCCTGCTGCGGGGTGACGGCATCTTTGAGGCCGTCCGCTCCTACGGCGGCCGCCTTTTCCAACTCGATGCACACCTCTCCCGCCTCCGGCGTAGTGCGGCGCTCATGCAGCTCGACCTGCCCGACCCTTCCCAGATCGCTCGCTGGGCGAGAGCCGTCGGCGAGGATGGCCAAGATTGCTCGGTCCGGATCCTGGTGACAAGAGGTGGATCTGAACCCGACATTGACAGCCCCAGCCGGGTGGTGGTGCTCTGGGAGCCCGTCGCCGACGAAAGTGCTGCCGTATCGGTCAGGCCGACTGCTGCGCCCTGGCAGTCTGGGGGGATACCCTGGGAGTTGATGGGCGCCAAGACTCTCTCCTATGCGCCCAATATGTCCGCCTGGAGGGTGGCCAGAGCGGAAGGCTTCAACGACGCATTGCTCGTTTGCCGGGACGGTTATGTACTGGAAGGTCCGACCTTCTCGATCGGCTGGGTGGTCGATGGAATTGTCGAGACCCCGTCGCTCGATCTGGGGATCCTGGCTTCGATCACCCGGATGGTGACCCTTCAAGAAGCTGCCGGGCTCGGGTTGACGGTTGATGAGGGGCGGTTCACCCTCGACCGGGTGCTGGGGGCCGATGAAGTTTTCGCCCTGTCCACCCTCAAAGAGGTCAAACCGGTGGATCGCGTCGGGACCACGACTTTTGAGGCGGGCCCGATCACCGGCAAGCTGGCCGCGGCCTACCGTGCCCGCGTCGAGGCCGAGACATCCTGAGCAACGGTGCCCATCACGCATCGTGGTAGGGAACTTGCGCGGTGCGTCGTCCGTTGGAGAGATAGCTAGAAAGGTAGAATGACACCCATGCGACGATTTGCCATCCTCTTCCTGGCTCTGGCCGTAATGGCGGCCGCCTGCAGTCGAGGCGACGATGCCGATCTGACCACCACCACCACTACTGCCGGCTCGCCGACCACGACATCTACCGCCGGTACGACCTCCGGTGGTGGGACGGATGACGAAACCACCACGACGGTCGGTGCCACCGAGGTTCCGCCGTATACCATCATTGCCGGAGACCCCGGATCAGACGAGTACGTGGTGCTCGTCGAGCCGGGCACATATAGCCAGCGAGACATTCGCAACATCATGGAGGGATTTGTCGACGAATACGCTCCCGTCACAGCCCATCTCGTTGACAGCGAGGATGTCCGCGACCTCGTGCGCAAAGGGGAGCTCACCGACCTAGAGCAAGAACTGGTCGACGACCATTACTTCGCCCGGATCGTCGATGGCACGACCCTCGATTACCTTGGACCCTACGCAGGCCTCGATTCTGTCCACATCGGCTCCTGACGCAGGACGCCTGCCCTCAATTTTTTGACCTCCCGGGTCGATACATCTGGTGAGACCAGTAGCGGAGGTTTGAGCTGGAACCACGGGTGTTGCTCGTTGATTCGGATTCTGTTGCCAGGACGGTTACGGCCGGCGTTCTGTCGTCGGCGCGCGTCGAAGTGGTCGGCGAGGCCGCCAGCGGCGAACAGGCTCTGGCGCTCGCTCGTTCGACTCACCCCACAGTGGCCGTCATCGACGCCGGACTGTCCGGCATCGGTCCGGCCGCCACCGCCCGCCGCCTTCGGGACGAGGCCGACCGGCGTTTGGAGATCGTGGCGGTCGCATCATTTGAGAACATCGGACGGATCGGGGACATGGTTGCAGCCGGCGCAGCCGCATACGTGGTCAAAGGCAAGCCTGCCGAGTTGATTGCCGCAGTGCGGTCGGTCTCCGTCGGGTCGGGGTTGCTGTCCGCTGAAGCAAGCCGCCCGGTTCTCGAGGAAGTTTCCCGACTGTACGACCGAGAACGGGTTCGGAACGTTGAGCTGGAGAAGATGGTTTCTCGCCTTCAGGCGCTTTCGGTAACGGATTCGCTCACCGGGCTGAAGAACCACGGCTTCTTCTTCGACCGGCTAGCTGAGGAGCTCGATCGGGCGGCACGGTATCAACGACCGGTGGCTGTACTCCTGGCCGATATCGACAACTTCAAACTAGTCAACGACGCATACGGCCACGCCGCCGGTGATGCTGTGCTTAGAACCCTGGGGGATGTATTCCGAACCCAGTTGCGGGAGGTCGATCTCGCCTGCCGGATCGGCGGTGAGGAGTTCGGGTTTGTGCTCCCCGAGACCGACGAAGCGGGCGGTATGCGAGCCGCAGAAAGGATCCGGACGGCCGTGGCTGCCCACCCCATCGCCGAGGTGGGGACGGTCACCGTTAGCCTGGGTGTCGCCGTCTTTCCGGAACATGCGACAGAACGCGACGAACTGCTCGAGTCGGCCGACACCGCCCTGTATCAAGCCAAGCACGAGGGCAAGAATTGTTCGAGGCTGGCGGGTAACTCGTCGATGACCGTGCAGCTCACCCGGGCCCGCCCGACCACGGGGCCGGTCGTCGGGGCGCTACTGGCGGCGTTGCGGATGCGGGTACCGTACCTCGCGGAGCATTCGGTGCGCGTGGCCGAGCTGGCGCCGCTACTCGGGGAACGTCTGGGGCTTTCCGTTGCCCGTCTGGGGCGGTTGCGGTTGGCGGCCCTTTTGCATGATGTCGGTATGCTGGGTGTTCCCGATGCCATCCTGATTAAGCCGGGACCACTGGATGCGGCCGAGTGGGATGTTGTGCGTGACCATCCGCAAAACGGCTACGACCTGGTTGCCGATGCCGTGCATGTGGAAGTAGCGGACGCGGTGATCTGCCACCACGAACGCATGGACGGAACCGGGTACCCCCGTGGATTGACCGGCGGCGAGATACCGCTTCTGGCCCGAATCCTGTTAGTGGCAGACGCGTTCGATGCAATGACGATGCCCCGGTCGTACCAGCGACCCCTCGACCAAGTCGAAGCACTGGCCGAACTCCGGCGCAACGCCGGCGCCCAGTTCGACGAGCAGGTGGTCGAGGTACTTGCCGAGCATCTAGGCAGCGGCCGATCGTCGAACGTCCTCGAGTTCCCGCAGCGGGGCGTCGCCGGATAGCACCTACCGGTTCTGCGTAGTTTCGTGGCGTATGCGCAGTTTCTTGACTCCGGAGAGGATCGGACCGGCCTACAGGAGAATGGCCGCCACCAGGAGAAAGCCCCCGAAACCGACCAGGTCGGTGACCAGGGTGAGGAAGATGCTCGCCGCCAGGGCAGGGTCCGCTCCAAGTTTGCGGAGGGCAAGAGGGATGCTCGATCCGGCCAGGCCGGCGACGGCCACGTTGCCGAAGGCCGCAAGCGCAACAACCCCGGCGATCACCAACGGTTGGTTCACGGAGGCAAATAAGCCGGTCGCGAGGAGGAGCATCGTCATCGCGCCGGCCAGTAAGCCGAGAATCAGGCCGTTGACCAAGCCAACGGAGGTCTGTCTTCCAATCACCTGAGCCACCTGGCTGCGCGGAACATCGTCGGTCGCCAGGGATCGGATCACGACGGCCAGACTCTGAAACCCGCCGTTGCCGCCGAGCCCGGCGATGACCGGCATCAAGGCGGCCAGGACCGGCTCGCGAGTGATGACCCCCGTCTGCTGCTCGATGACGTACGCCACCAGCAAGGCCATCATGAGGTTGAGGGTCAGCCAGGGAATGCGCATTCGGGCCGACCCGATAACCGGACTGAAGACCGTTTCGCCTGCTCCGGCACCGGTGGCAACGGCGAAGTCCTCGGTGGCTTCTAACTGGATCGCCTCGATCACCTCTTCGTTGGTGACGACTCCCAGCAAACGCTGCTGGTCGTCGACTACGGGGATGCTGAACAGGTGGTAACGGTTGGTCAGCTCGGCGGCCTCTTCTCGATCGGCGAAGGGACCCACCGCTACCGGGTTGTGGATCATCGCCTCATCAAGCCCGACTCCGGGCCGTTTGAACACGAGGTCGCGAAAGGACAACACCCCGACCAGTCGATCGTCGTCGTCGACGATGTACACGTAGGAAAGGTCTTCGAGCTCTTCGTTCATTTGGCGGACTCGCTCGATGGCCTCTCCGGCCGTCATCCCGACCGGGAGTTTTGCCACCTCGGTGGTCATCAGGCCCCCAGCCGAGTCGGGCGGATACAACAGAAGCTTCCGCACGTCGGCCAACGCAGGGCCCTCCATGGCCTCGAAGATTCCCTCGCGAGCCTCGGCTTCGAGGGCCGCCACTAGGTCGGCTGCCTCGTCGGCCGGCATCTCTTCGAGGAAGTCGGCGGCCGTCTCAGGATCGAGTTCCTCGAGGATGTCCGCCGCCAGGTCGTCCTGCATCTCCTCAAGAACCTCGGCGGCGTAGTCCGGATTGAGCTCGGCCAGCAGATCGGTGGCGGCGTCTTCGCCGAGTTCCTCGAGAATGTCCGCGGCGTCATGAGGATCGGCCTCGGCGATTGCCGTCCACTCCTCGGCGTGAGTATCGAGGTATTCCTCGACTTGGCGCGGAGTGAGGCGGGCGCGGCGGCGCAACAACTGGGCCACCTCACGCGGTCGGCGCGGCCGCAGTTTCATTTCGCTCGAGTCCTCGGCACGGTGTCCCTCCACCTGACAGGTTGCGTGGTCCCTGGGCGGGTTCAGGCTAATGCTGTCCGAAAACGCGGACTATGACCTTCGCCGGCGTATGCCGGTCATCCGAAGGGTCGAATCCCGGTGACAACCATCGTGAAGGTTCCCGCCGGCGCCTTGTAGGAGACTTCTTCGCCGACCCGGGCGCCGAGCAGTGCCCGGCCCAGGGGTCCGGCCGACGAGGCGAGCATGAGCTCGGGTACTTTGTTCTCTGGCGGAGCGACGAAGTACTCGTGCGTCTCACCGTCCCCGTCGGTGACGGTGACGATCGAACCGATCTCCACCCTGCCGGTGTCCTCGGCCTCGCGGACCTCTGCATTGTCGAGGAGGAACCGGATCTGACGGATCCGCGCCTCCATCAAGCCTTGCTCGTTCTTGGCGGCGTCGTAGTCGGCGTTCTCGCGGATATCGCCGTGGGATCGGGCCTCGGCGATCCTTTCCGAGATGGTTGGCCGCCCCACGGTTAGCAGGTGGGTGAGTTCTTCCTGCAGTTTTTGGTAGGCGGCCGGCGTGAGCCAAGTCGTCTCGTCGGTCATGACCGGGCAGGATAGCTCCGTGCAGGACTATACGACTCCCAAGATTGGCCCGGCGGTCGGCTTTGCGCTGTTGGCGGCGGCCTTATGGGGTGTGAGCGGAACGGTTGCGGCTGACGCATTCTCCGAGGTGTCGCCGGCCCGGGTCGCCCAGGTCCGGGCAATGGTCGCACTTGCTCTTCTGCTGCCCTTCGCCTGGCGTCGGGGCCTCCTCCGACTGCAGGGGGCGGGCCTGCTGTTGGTGGCGTTCGGGTTGGTCCTTGCCGCCGTCCAGGTGGCCTACTACTGGGCGGTCGAGCGACTGGGAGTCGGTCCCGGCGCGACTTTGCAGTTCCTGGGACCGATTCTGGTGCTGGCGTGGATGGCCGCCGCCCAGAAGCGCCGGGTTCCTCCGCTCATGTGGCTGGCCGGATTGGCGGCGCTGGCCGGGATCGTGATGGTCACCCGGGCCTGGGATGTCGGCTCCTTGGATCTCTTTGGGTTGGTTGCAGGCCTCGGAGCGGCGGTCACCTTAGCCGCCTACCTCTTGATGGGCGAGCGGTTGACCAAGCGGATGTCCGCCGTGACGCTGCTCACGTACGGATTCCTGGTGGCGGCGGTTTTCTGGGCGTTCGTCCAGCCCCTGTGGGATTTCCCGACCGACATCTCGACCAAAGCATGGTTCGAGTTGTTGTGGGTTGGGGTGGGCGGCACGATGATTCCTTTCCTGGCCACCATGGCTGCCCTGAAGCGGGCGCCGGCCGGGCTGGTGGGAGTAGTTGCCTCGTTTGAACCGGTGGTCGCCGCCGTCACCGCCTGGATCTTCCTCTCCCAATCCCTGGCTGCGGTGCAGATCGCCGGTGGGTTGTTCATCGTTGCGGCCGCAGCCTTCGTCCGGCGGTGGGGCGTTGCTGAGGTGGAGGTACCCCTCGACTCTGTGCGCTAAGCGGCACGGCTGCAGGCGAGAGACCCTGGGGCGCCTAGTTCGTGAGGGTTCTGCTCAGGACGGCGAGGCGATCGGGAACCGCTCGGTAGTAGACCCACCGGCCCCGTTTCTCCCGCTCGACCAGGCCCGCCTCGTACAGCACTTTGAGATGGTGGCTGATCGTCGGTTGGGAAACGCCGATTGGTTCCACCAAGTCGCAGGCGGCGCAGGCCTCACCCATGCTGGCGATGAGACTGAGCAACCGTAGGCGGGCCGGGTCGCCCAGGACCCGAAACCATTCGGCCAGTTGGGCCGCCTGGACCTTGTCGAGTGGCTCTTGAGAAAGCGGTGCACAGCATTCAACAACTTGTTCCATGACGGGATGATCCCACATATCGATGGCCATCGCTATAACGGCCCCAGATCGATCGCAGGGGATGTGGCAGACTGCCGGTCGCGAGAGGAGGTGAAGATGACAGAGCGCTTGACGGCCTTTTCGCACGGCAGCGGTTGAGCGTGCAAGCTCGGCCCTGACGAGCTGGCGCAGGTCTTGCGCCCCTTGCACAATCATCCCACCACCATGCACCCCGACCTTGTCGTCGGTCTTTCCTCAGGCGACGACGCCGGGGTCCTTCGCTTGCCCGATGGGCGGCTGATGGTGCAAACGGTGGACTACTTCACTCCGATCGTGGACGATCCCGGCGACTGGGGCAGGATCGCCGCGGCCAATGCTCTCTCCGACATCTATGCCATGGGTGGGACGCCCAGCACCGCTCTGCAGCTGATCGGGTGGCCGCGGGACGAGCTGTCTTTCGACTTGCTCGGCGAGGTCATCCTCGGGGGAGTCAGCAAGCTGGAAGAAGCGGGCTGCCTGCTGGTTGGTGGACACTCGATCGACGACCCCGAGCCGAAGTACGGCTTTGCCATCACCGGATTTGTGGAGCCGGTCCGGTTGACCACCAACGCCGGTGCCCGGCCGGGCGATCGGCTGGTGCTCACCAAACCGATCGGTACCGGCATCATTTCCACGGCCGTCAAGAATGGCAAGGCGGCTCCTGCGGTCGTCTCCGAAGCCATCGAGGTGATGGCAGAACTCAACGCCGGGGCCGCCCGCGCCATGGCCACCGTCGATGTACACGCTGCGACGGATGTGACCGGCTTTGGACTGCTAGGTCATCTCGGCCAGATGCTCGAGGCGAGCGGCGCGGCCGCCATCATCGAGCATGCCGCAGTGCCGGTCATCGACGGAGTGCGGGAACTCGCCGCGGCCGGAATAGTTCCGGGAGGTACCGGCCGCAACCTGGTCGCCGTTGAGCGGTTCACCGATTTCGGCGGCCTCGACGCAACCGACCAACTCATCCTTTCCGACGCCCAGACCAGCGGTGGCCTGCTGATCGCCGTCGCCGCTTCCGATACCCTCGAATTGACCGAGGCATTGACTACCGAAGGCTCTTGGGCGGCCGCCATCATCGGTGAGGTCGTAGAGGAGCGCCCCGGGACCATCGCCATCCGCTAGCGGTCTGCGGAGAGACCTCCCAGCAGTCATACACTGGCGGTCTTGTGCGAGAAAGTCGGGTCGGATTCGGACGCCAAACCTGGGCACTGACGGTGGCCATTGCTTTCGTGATGACCGGTGTGAGCCTGGTGGCGCCGATCATCCCGCTGTACGCCCTCGAGTTCGGAGTCAGCTACACGGCCGCCGGGGCCCTGATCACCGGATTCGCCGTGGGCCGCCTGATGTTCAGCTTGCTGGGCGGAGTGGCGGGCGACCGGTTCGGCGCCCGGCGGATCGCCATCGCCGGAGCCATGTTGTTGACCGTATCGAGTGTGACTGCCGCCCTCGCCCCCACCTACGGCGTGCTGCTGGTTGCCCGTTTCGTCGAGGGAATGGGATCGGCAATCCTGGCTACCACGGCCTCGCAGTACCTGGTGCAGACGACACCCAAGGAACGGCTGGGCCGGACTATGGCGCTCTACCAGACCGGCCTGCTCACCGGAGTCGCCATCGGTCCGTTCATCGGCGGTCGCCTGGCCGAGCTGGGGGATTTCCGCACGCCCTTCTGGGCCTACTCGGTCCTCGGAATCATGGTGGCAGTGCTGGTGACTTTCTTTATCACCGATCTGCCACCTTCGGGCAAGACCATACGCGAATCGTTTCGCGCCACTGGGGATATCTTGCGAATGCCGTCCTTCCGGGTGGTGTTGTTCGTGGCGTTCTCCCTCTTCATCATGCGGGGGGGAGCCCGTATCACGCTCTTTCCCTTGTTCGGCAGTGAGGTGGTCGGGCTGACCCCCGCCCAGATCGGAGACGTACTCTCTTTGTCCGCAATCACTAATCTGCTGATCGTCAATGCGGGCGGCCAGCTGGTCGATCGGATTGGGCGCAAGCCGGTGGCCATCTGGGGTCTCATCCTCGCCGGTTTGACGACGGCCGCATATGGTTTCTTCGACTCGTACGGCTCGCTGCTGGTTGTCTCGGCCGTGTTCGGTTTGGCTTCGGGGCTGGCGTCGATTCCGCCACCGACGATGGTCGGTGACCTGGCCCCGCCCGGAGTCGAGGGCTCGGCCGTCGGCCTCTACCGCACGTCGGGGGACCTGGGGTTCATCGTCGGTCCGCTGTTGATGGGGTTGGTGGCCGATGCCGGGGCCTTCTCCGCCGGGTTCATCATCAGCGGAGTGTTCCTGGCCGTAGCTGCGCTGGCGGTTGCCAGGATTCCCGAGACCCGCCACAGGGAGGGTACGGTGAAGGACTGATGGCCGAACTCGAACGCCTCCACAAGATCGCTTCCATTCTGTCGATCGGCACGGTCCGGCGGCACATCTTCTTATGTGCCCAACAGTCGACCCCGCGCTGCTCCACCTCGGCCGAGAGCGGCGGGGTGTGGACGTACCTGAAAAGACGGCTCAAGGAGCTGGACCTGACCAGCGCTCCGCCGGGATGGAGGGGCGACTTTGCTGTTGAACCTCCGGACGCGGCTGCCGGGACCGGGAGTGTGTTGAGGAGCAAGGTCGACTGTTTCCGGGTCTGCGAACAGGGGCCGATCGCCGTCGTGTATCCGGAGGGTGTGTGGTATCACTCAGTCGGAGTGGACGTCATGGAACAGATCATCCAGGAACACCTGATCGGGGGTACGCCTGTCGCCGAATACGTCTTCGCGGTCGGCCCGGACGGACCCGGTGGTCGGGACTAAGGAGAGCGTCGTGAGCGATTTCTGGAAGCGGGTGCTGCTGGCGGCCGCGCTGTGGAGGTTGTTCGGTCCGGTTACCGGACCCCGGTTTGCTCCCAACCAGGAGCATCCGTTGCGAATACCGGGCCGCACTGTGTTCGTCGGCGATCGCGAGTTCTTCCTCCGCGAAGCGGGGCCGCTCGACGGCCCCCCACTGGTTCTGATCCATGGTCTCGGGAACAGCTCGCTCGAGAACTGGTACGAACTGATCAAACGGCTGCAACACCGCTATCGGATCGTCACCCTCGACATGCGCAACCACGGGAAGAGCGACAAGCCTCGCGAGCGGTTCGAGGTCGGCCAAATGGCCGATGAAGTTGCGGGGATGATGGACGCTACCGGCCTCGATCGTGCGACGGTGGTCGGCTTCTCGATGGGTGGGCTGATCGCTCAGGAGTTGGCCCACCGGCACCCCCATCGCGTGGAGCGGATGGTGCTGATGGGCACCACCGCTCATCGTGTCCGGGCTCGGCGCGCGATCGGGCGGCTCGGCTTCGTGCTCGGCCGGGCCGTCTCGCGTGTGACCGGTAAGGAGATGTCGTTCGTCACCTACTGGTACATGATGCTCACGGGTGCGATCCCCGCCCGTTTTGGAAGGTGGTACCGGGAGGCGACCCTCGATCGGGACACCGACCTCTTCTACGAGGCCGCATTTGCGGTGATCGATTTCGACAGCCGCCACTGGGTAGGCAGGTTGGACACGCCGACGCTGGTGATCATCTCGGCGAAGGACCAACTAGTTCCCTCCTCCTGGCAGTACGACCTGGCCGGGCGACTGAAAAACGCCCAAGTCGTCGAGCTGGTCGACGGAGCGCATGAGCACCCCTGGACCCATGCCGATCGGATCGCGGCTGCCATCGACGATTTTGTCGGTGGACCCGGCCTCCGGGTGGTCGAGGCCTCGTAGCCTTTTCCGTTCTTGCGTCAGTTTGCTCGACTATTCGCAGGTTTCTGACGCAAGCTCGGGCAGGCAAGTGCTGCCATGATGGGGTCATGAGCAACACACCGGCCGTTCAGGACTCCTATCCCAACGACGTAGCGCATTGTTACGGCTGCGGCAGGCTCAACGAGCACGGTTACCAGATCAAGACCCGCCTGCACGGCGAAGGCACACTCACCGAATTTGTGCCCCAACCCTTTCATACCGCCATTCCCGGTTACACCTATGGGGGGCTGATAGCCAGCCTCATCGACTGTCACTCGACGGGCTCGGCCGCCATCTTCAGCATGCAGGAGGCCGGCGTCGAGGTGGGCAGCGGACCATCTCCGCGCTTTCTCACTGCCCATCTCGAAGTCGATTATATGGAACCGACACCCCTGGATCGTGTCACCCTGATCGGACAAGCCGCCGAAGTGAAAGAGCGCAAGGTCGTTGTGGTCACCGATTTCATCGTCGACGGCGAAGTCACCGCCCGCGGCTACGCAGTGCTGGTCAAGATGCCGGAAAGTCTTATCGAGGAATAGGCGACTCCTGACAAGGCGGACCCACCTCCGTTCTTGCGTCACTTGCTTGTGCCATGCGCAGCTTGATGACACGAGAATGAAGAGGAGAGCGAGGGGATAGTTAGACCTGCAGTGACTCCATCAGGCGAGTTCTGAGTTGCGAACGGTCGGCACCGAGCCGGTCCAAGACCAGTTGGGCGGCGGTTTGACCGGGCTGATCCAGAAGCGCCAGCAGGAGGTGTCGCGAATCCATCCTGCGATGTCGGAGCTGCTTTGCGCCCTTGAAGGCTAGGAACGTTGCCTGCTTGGCCGCGTCGGTGAATCGCCGCGTGGGCTGTGGTCGCGCGACGCGATCGAGAGCCCCGGCTCCAAACGCATCTTCGACCGTTTCGCGTATCTCCTCGAGATCTATACCAAGTTCCCTTAGGGCCTGGGCATTGAGATCGTCGAAGCCGGAAGCAGAAGGACTCGATACTTCCTGAAGTGCCCGGCGCGCCTCGTCGAATGATGAACCGATCTGGTTCAGGGCGGAGCCAGTTGGGCCTCCGGCGTCGGCGAACATAGCCATGAGAATGTGGCCCGTCCCCACCCTTTCATGATGGAGTGAGGCCGCCTGTTCGACTGCCCGCATCACGAGGTTCCGCGTCTCTCGGGTGAATCGCTCGAACATCAGCGCTTCCTCCGACCATGTTTCTTGTGCACCGCTTGCCGGCTGACTCCAAGGGCTTCGCCGATTGCCTGCCAGGTCCAGCCAGATCGTCTGGCGCTGTCAACGTGCAAGGCCTCGAGGCGCTCTGCGAGGTTCCGCAGTGCAGCGACCGCTCGAAGTCCCGTGGCCGGATCCCGGCTGCCGGCCTGTTCCAAGATTTGCGGTGAGATAGGAGACATCCTGTCATCTTAGGTTGACAACAAGAACCTGTCAACCTCGATTGACACAGATCGTCCTAACCCTCTCCGTTCTTGCGTCGCTTTCTTGCGCTGTGCGCAGGCTTTTAGCGCACGAACGGGAGGAGAGCGAGGGGGTAGGGCATCCCCGGTGATCCTCCCATCTATCCTTTCCATCATGAGCACTTACACCGCACCCCTCCGGGACATTGCCTTCACGCTCGAGCACCTGGTCGGTCTCCAGGAGCTCACCACGTGGGAGGACTTCTCCCATGCCGATCCGGAAATGCTGTTTGGCGCCTTCACCGAAGCCGGCCGCTTTGTTTCAGAGGTCGTTGCGCCCATCAACGTGACGGGCGACGAGATCGGCTGCCGGCTCAACGACGACGGCACGGTTACGACTCCCAAAGGGTTCAAGGAGGCCTACGCTCGCTTCGTTGAGTCCGGTTGGGGCACGCTTTCTTTTCCCAGTGCCTACGGCGGCCAGGACCTGCCCTGGGTGGTCGGAACCGTCGTTGCCGAGATGCTCAAGTCCGCCAACGTGGCTTGGTCACTGTGCCCGATGCTCACCCACGGATCGATCGACGCGCTGATGCATCACGGCAGCGCCGAACAACAAGCGACCTACCTCGAGAAACTGGTCACCGGGCAATGGACCGGAACAATGCTGCTCACCGAGTCGGAAGCCGGTTCCGACGTGGGCGCGCTGCGGACCAAAGCCGCCCCGGCCGAAGACGGTACCTGGCGCCTCACCGGCTCCAAGATCTTCATAACGTGGGGCGAGCACGACGTCGCTGAGAACATCATCCACCTCGTTCTGGCCCGTACCCCGGGCGGGCCGCCAGGGACCCGGGGGATCTCCATGTTCATCGTGCCCAAGTACCTGGTGAACTCCGACGGGAGCTTGGGAGAGCGCAACGACATCAAGACCGTTTCGCTGGAACACAAGATCGGCATCCATGGGAGCCCCACCTGCGTCATGACTATGGGCGACGATGGGGAAGGGGCGGTCGGCTACCTGATCGGGGAAGAGAACCGGGGTATGTCCTACATGTTCACGATGATGAACATTGCCCGCCTTTCCGTCGGGGTGGAAGGCCTGTCCACGTCCGAACGTGCCTATCAGCAGGCCCTTGAGTACGCCCAGGTACGCCGCCAGGGAAGAGCGATTGGGGCGCCCAAAACAGAGAGCTCGCTCATCATTGAGCACCCCGACATTCGGCGCATGCTCATGACGATGAAAGCCAACATCGAGGCGATGCGCGGCCTCCTCTATTTGACCGCTGCTGCCGTCGACCGGTCGCGGCACCATCCCGACGAAGCAGAACGCGAACGGTACGCCGAGTTGTTCGCCTTACTGACCCCGGTGGCGAAAGCGTGGCCGACTGACCGCGGCGTTGAGATGACCTCGCTGGGAATCCAGATCCACGGTGGCATGGGGTATGTGGAGGAGACCGGAGCCGCGCAACATTGGCGGGACTCGCGGATCGCCCCGATCTATGAGGGGACGAATGGGATCCAGGCCATCGACCTGGTGCTGCGGAAGCTTCCGATGCGCACCGGTGGCGTTGTTCATGAATTCTTTGCCGAGATGGCTGCCCTCGATGCTGAGCTCGCGGCCGCCGGTGAGCCATTCGCCTCCATTCGTGAAGCTCTGGACGAAGGGCTGGCCGCTCTGGGAGTAGCAACTGAGTGGCTCCTAGATCGTGACGACCCCAACGACTCGCTGGCCGGGGCAACGCCGTACCTGGAGCTTTTCGGGACGGTGACCGGGGGTTGGCTGCTGGCCAAAGGTGCCCTGGCCGCCGCACGGGAACTCGAGGGGGGAGACGACCCCTTCCTCCGAGCCAAGATCACTACGGCCCGTTTCTACTGCCGACAGTTGCTTCCCCGTGCCGGCGGTCTGGTGGCCTCGGTGGTGGCCGGTGCCGCTGATCTATTCGAAATCGATCGGGAACAACTAGGAGCGTAGAGCTAAGGCTTCCTCAGGCGACCTTTGGTGGCTCTCGTATCCATGTTGACTGCGCCTGTACGGGGTGCCGTTCGTGCGAGTGGGTCGCTCTCTGTAGGGGTGGGCCAAGGTCCTCGAAGGCGCATGTGTAGGCTTCTGGGTATGGAGCCGGTTGAGGTTGCGGTTGTTGGCGCGGGCCAGGCCGGGCTTGCCATAAGCTATTGGTTGGCCGAACGCGAGATCGACCATGTGCTTCTGGACCGTGATCGACCGGGGAGTTCTTGGCATGATCGTTGGGATTCGTTTTGTCTGGTAACTCCGAACTGGACGTTGGACCTGCCGGGGTTCCCTTACCAGGGTGATGACCCGGATGGGTTCATACCTCGAGACGCAATTGCCGATTATGTGGCGCAGTACCGGGCGTTCCTGGATGTTCCGGTTTTCGAGTCGACCGAGGTCTTGAATCTTCACCGGGGTGATGACGGCTGGACGTTGACGACGGCTGGAGGCGAGTGGTTGGCTCGAGCGGTCGTGGTCGCTACGGGTGCGTTTCCGTTCCTTTCCGTGCCGCCGGTTGCCAACTCGATCCAGCCTGATGTCCTTCAGCTCCACAGTCAGGAATACCGCCGGCCTTCTGCGCTGCCGGAGGGCGGTGTGCTGGTGGTTGGCGGTGGTCAATCGGGTGCACAGATCGTGGACGAACTTGTCATCGAAGGACGCGAAGTGTGGTTTTCCATCGGTCAGTCGGGTCGCGGCCCGCGTCGCTATCGGGGAAAGGATATAACAGCCTGGTTGCGGGATGTCGGGTTCGGCGAAATGCCGGTGACCGACGAGATGAGGCAAAGGGCGAGCATTATCGTCTCAGGGAGAGACGGAGGGAAGGATCTGAACCTGCGAACCTTCGGTCGAGACGGCGTACACCTGGTCGGTCGCGTCCTTGCAGCCGACCAGTGGACTCTCGAACTCAGCGACGATCTGGAACAAAACGTGGATGCGGCCGATCAAGTCGATGCTCAGCTCCGGGGCCTGGTCGACCGACACATTGCCGAACACGGGATCGACGCTCCCCCGGCGGACGTTGAGACAATTGACTGGACACCCGGACCAACCCCAACCCGGCTCGATCTCAACGCAGAAGGCATCAGCACGGTGGTGTGGGCCACCGGCTACCACTACGACTTTTCATGGATCAAGGCCGATATTTTCGACAACCGTGGATACCCACACCAACGGCGTGGGGTGACCTCAAAGCCGGGTCTCTACTTCATCGGCCTCAACGGGATGCACACCACCGGGTCGGCCCTCTTCTCCGGCGTCGGAGCCGACGCCCAACACGTCGTCAACGACATCTGGGAAACCCTCGAATAAGTGGGCGCCAGAGGAGATTCAATCTGCCGTGTGGTGACTATGCCCCATATCCCTGCCAAGGCAACGTCTAAACGTGTTGGTCGATAAGGATGACATTGCCGTCCGGGTCAGTGATCTGGAAGCTCGCTGGGCCGTTTGGTGTCTCTTTGGTCGTGTCGTCGATCAGCTCGAGGCCTTTCTCTCTCAGCTGGTTGCCGAGCTCTCTGATGTCGGCAAACCCATCGACGGGTTCACCGAGGCCGGCCCAGCCAGGATTGAAGGTCAGGATGTTCGATTCGAACATCCCATGGAACAGGCCAATGACGTGCAATTGGTTCGCGACGATTGTCCAGGTTTCACCGTCGCCGGCGACCATCTCGAATCCCAGTTTTGAGTAGAAGTCTCGCGAGGCTGCCATGTCCTTCACGGCGAGGCTCACCGAGAATGCACCAAGTTCCAAGGCGTTCCTTTGGCTCGTGCGTCAACGATAGCGCCGGAGGCTTTCTTCGAATAGCAGCCAGGGGCTTGGAGATGGCCCGTAGAGCGACTCTGCTACTTTGCGGCCGAATGTCGCGGGCCCAGTCGGCTCACGACGTCGATAGCGGATCCCACATGAAGTTTCACTGACCCGCTCTTTTCCCGTGCCGGCTTCACGCCTGTGGGAGGTCGTGGTCGAGAGGTATGCCGACGCCGAAACGTGGGACAGAACAATTCACATCGGTAGGCCTGTGCCCGATTCGAAGCCCGTTGATCGCATGGAGCACTCTGGATGGGTCTGGGAAACAACCTTTGGCCAGCTCACCGTCCAGATCCCCGAGGCGCGTCGTGAAGGAGACGGTGGCGTCATGGCGTACACCATTGCTGAGGCTTACCTGCCATCGTGCGCGACGGCCGCTCAACCTGGACGATCTACCAGTGAGGGACCGGACGAAGCGAGGCTCGATATTGACGTCGAGATCATTATAGTCTTTTCGCCCATGATGAAGATGATGTTCGGCCGGGCCGATAGGCAAATGGTCGACGACCTGTACGACTACCTGGTCACCGGTATGCCGTCCGCGGCGAAGCAGAAGGCCAGCGCCAAACGGCAACGCCGCTAGCGCCCTGAGCGGCGGCGGGTCGCCGGAGACGAGGTGCTTCAGCCCGCTAATACGTGGCGGTATGCGCGGACATCGCAGGTTCAGCATTACCCTGCCCCGGGTGGAGCAATTGCTTGAAGATTGGCCAATTCCCAATATCAAGGAGTTCTTCGCAGCGAGGAATATCGCACTGGTGGTCCACACCGACCCTCCCGCGCAGCCGTCGGAAGATGAGCTGCGACGTATGCCTCGATCGGTGCGGCGGGCTATAGAGGCCAACAGCAGCACCCATTGGGTGGATCTGGGGACGGTGTGGCTCTACTACGGAAGCGGCACCAGCGAGGAGGCGGCCATTCGCCGGGCAGCCCAGAGGTACCGAGTCGAGCAAGCCGACCCGGAGGCCTCCGCCCACGAAGGATAACCGGCGACCGCTGAGCCAAAACCCGATCGGCAGCACGCTCGGCGTCACAGCGCTCAACCATCGCTCATCTAGATCACGAGAGACTGACCGACACTCACGACGAGCCCACCCACATCCGGGCTGTTTTCCCTTCCGAACCTCCGACCCTTTGCGAACCTCAGGCGAGGTGGTTTCTCACCCTGAATCTCTGACGATATGTGCGGTCAGGCGGGACGGTCGACCGGTACTTCAAAGAGCCTGATGGGATCGTCGAAGCCTTTGAGCGCAATAGGGCCCCGGTCTTGAAAGACAGTCGGTTTCCCGACTGAGAGTTCACGCACGGCGCTCGATACGAGAATCTGCCCAGGTTTGGCGTGTCCGCAGATCCGGGAGGCGAGATTCACGGCAGCACCAAACAGATCTTCGTGTTGGCTGACTGGTTCTCCGGCGCTGATCCCGATGCAAACTCTGGGTTCTTGCGAATCTGGTGGTACCGGCTCGCCGAACGCAGCTTGAATCTGGACCGCACAGTCGACGGCGGTGCTGACGTAGCTGAACGAGGCAAAGATGCCGTCCCCTGTGTGTTTTACCTCTCGCCCTCCATGCGCCGAAAGAGCTTCTCTCACGATCTGATCGTGGCGTCCCAAGACCTCCAGCGCCCTTGCGTCTCCTTCCCTGCTGCTGATCTGAGTTGATCCGGCGAGATCGGTGAACATGATCGCTCGCAGACCGGTGTCAAGTTCTGAGTCGTCGTGTCTGGCGATATTCGGGACGTTCTTCTCCCAATCACCCATGAAGCGGCTGACGGTTGGCCTCTCCACTTCGACCATATTGTGGGGCACCAAGCCGTGGGACTCTTTGTGGACGGCGATCGCCGCTTCCTTCGTCGGGGCGTCGACCAGGCAGAACGCCTGACCGTCCGGGCTGTTAAACCAGTAAGTGAGGAACTGGACCCCGTGCTGATCTTGGATCTCGAGGTCCCGCTGGTGAGCACTCTTGATGTCCTGCTCCGTGACATCACCGAGGTGCTCATGAATATCCATGAAGATCGGCATGGGGCGAGGATATCAGTGTGCCGAGCGGAGGTTGGACCACCACCCGGCTAGGCGGCTTCAAACGACGCCTTTGACCGCCCAGGTCCCGGTCAACGCGCCGGTGCCGCATCCGACGTCAACCCTACGAGAGGCCGGCGGGACACCCAACCAGCGGAGAAAATCGTGTGCGACCAGCCGGCTCCACCTGCCCATGTAGTGCTCGTGACTGGCACCCCCATCCCACATATCCATCGGGCGAAGCTAATGGTTGAGGAGCGCTAGTCCTCGATCGGTGGCTAAAACTTCCCGGAGTTGAACCAACTGTTCTCGGGTCCGGTGGGTTCGGCGGCGGCTGGCGGCGGAGGAGCCGGAAGCCTCGGAGCTGTTGGCGTCGGTTTTCGAGGGTGAAGGGACCGGAGTACATATGGGAGCGCGAGTCGAACAGGTCGAGACCCGGGCCGGGGCGGTGGTGGCCACGCTCACCGGCGGAGCAGAGGTGACGGCCGAGCGACTGCTCGTCGCGGCAGGCCGCTCCGTCGATCTCGAGGGCCTCGGCATCGAAGCGGCCGGACTCGACGCGTGGCGGCCGACATCCTGGGCGAGAACCCGCCGGCGGCCGACTTCGCGTCGCAACCGCGGGTCACCTTCACGGATCCCGAGATCGGAGCGGTGGGCCTGAGCGAGGCCAATGCTCGGGCGGCTGGTCTCGACGTTGCGGTCACGGTGAAACAGGTGCCGGCCACCTCTCGGGGTTGGATTCACGGCCCGGGAAATGACGGTTTCTACAAACTGGTCGCCGATCGACAGGCCGGCGTGCTGGTGGGAGCCACATCGGCGGGGCCGTTCGGCGGTGAGGTGCTCGGCATGCTCAGCATGGCCATCCAAACCCAGGTGCCGATCAAGGACCTTCAGCACATGGTCTATGCCTATCCCACGTTCTATGGAGGAGTAGGCGAGGCGCTCGGAGCCTACGCCCGGGGAATCGGGCAGGTTTTCGACCCGGGCTACGCGTTCGACGGGTTCGACTTCTGATCGGACGACGTCCGCATACCTTGCTCGGGCACCGATAACGATCGCTAGGGTCCCTCCGAGGGTTGCGGCGCAAGGAGGGAACGTCCGTGCGACGGTCGGACTGGGACAAGGTTATTGAGGCGGCTGTCGGTCCGGCCACCCGTTACCTGCAGTCGCTGCCCGACCGGCCCGCGTATCGCTCGACCGACCCGGAGGAGATCCGAGCCCTGATCGGCGGTCCGCTTCCCGAGAATGGGAGCCACCCCGAAGAGGTGGTGGCCGCTCTGGCCCGGGACCTGGAGCCATTCCTCACGGCCCATGCTTCGGGCAGGTACTACGGGTTCGTCGTCGGAGGTCTGCACCCTGCCTCATACGGAGCCGAGCTGCTGGCGTCCACCTGGGATCAGAATGCCGGCTTGTATGCGGTGGCTCCCGGGGTGGCCGTGGTGGAGGAGGTGGCCGCCGGTTGGGTGCTGGAGCTTCTCGACCTTCCTCGAGAGGCCACGGTGGGGTTCGTCACCGGCGGTCAAATGGCCACCTTCACCTGTTTAGCGGCCGCCCGCCACCACGTCCTCCGTGGGGTGGGATGGGACGTCGAGGCCGATGGCCTGCAGGGAGCTCCGCAGGTTCACGTCGTGGTCAAATCCGACTGGCATTCGACGGTCCCCCGTGCCCTCCGTTTTCTGGGTTTGGGCGATTCGACCGCCGTGGTGGTTCCTTCCGACGACCAGTCCCGCGTCGACCCCCAGGCCCTCGAGCGCGCTCTGGCCGACCTGGAGGGCCCGACCATCGTGTGCGTGGAATCCGGCAACGTCAACACCGGGTCCTTCGACCACTTCGGGACTGTGGCCGACGCTGCCGCAGGGCACCGTGAGCGGGGGAACCCGACTTGGGTGCACGTCGACGGGGCGGTCGGGTTGTGGGCCCGGGCCTCCGCGGACCGGGGCCATCTCGCAGAAGGTGTGGAGCGGTTCGACTCCTGGTCCACCGATGCCCACAAGCTCCTCAATGTGTCCTATGACTCGGGGATCGCCATCAGCCGGCATGCCGCCGCCCATCGGGCGGCTATGAGCGTACACGCCTCCTATCTCACCCAATCCGACGGCGAGGCTCGCGACCAGATGGACTGGAACCCGGAGTTCTCCCGCCGGGCGCGAGGATTGGCGGTCTACGCCACGCTGCGCTCGCTCGGCCGGAGCGGCGTAGCGGACCTGGTGCAACGAACCTGTTCGCTGGCGAGACGGTTCGCCGATCGGCTGGAAGCCAGCGGCCGCGCCGAGGTCATGAACGAAGTGGTCTTCAACCAGGTTTTGGTCCGGTGGCTTTCCCCCGACGGAGACCACGACGCCTTCAACGACCGGGTGGTGGCGGCCATTCAAGCCGACGGGACTGCCTTCTTCAGCGGGACGACCTGGGGCGGAATGCGGCTCATGCGGATCTCCGTCTCGGACTGGGCGACCGACGAGGAGGACGTTGATCGGTCCGTCGAAGCGCTGCTCCGCTGCGCCAGGTAACGATCAGGTCTTGGTGAATGCCCCGGTTGCCGGCTTCAGCGAGCCGATTTTCCTCCAATGGAACGAATACGCCTTGCAGCGCCGTGGCGCGCCGGGCACAATACGGCGGTCGAGGGGGAGTAGCCCTCGGGACCGGCCGTCACTACGGCAGTCCGCTGCCCGGGATCCCGCCCGCCTGTTCAGGTGGGAGCGAGACCTTCGACTGTCCGTTTCGTTCGTGATGGTCGAAAGGAATCTCAATTGATACTTGCTGCGGCCGTAGGCGACCGTTCGAGTTTCGTCGATCTCGATGTTCCAGCCGGAGCATGGATCGCCCTCCTTGTGGTGATCGTCGCGTTGCTGGCGATCGATCTGTTCCGGCATCGCGATGCTCACGCCCCATCGCCGAAAGAGGCGCTCTTCGAATCAATCGTATGGGTACTGTGCGGGCTGGGCTTCTCGGTCGTGATCGCAATCACCTTTGGATACGACGCGTTCGGCGAGTACATCAGCGGCTACCTGATTGAAAAATCCCTCAGCATCGACAACGTCTTCGTATGGTCCATGTTGTTCGCGACTCTCTCGATCCCCTTGAAGTATCAGCATCGTGTCCTGTTCTGGGGCATCTTTGGCGCTCTGGCGCTCCGCGCGATCTTCATCGCGCTCGGAAGTGCACTCATCGGCCGCTTCTGGTGGCTGCTGCTCGTGTTCGGAGTCTTCCTCGTATTCACCGGCGTCAAGATCATCCGCCATCGTGCGGACGAGGGCTCCAAAGAGGCGACCCGGGGACTCGGCCTGCTCCACAGAATCATGCCCGTCACCGATCAGCTCGACGGGCAGAAGTTCTTCACGCGGCTCAACGGAAGGAGGGCCGCCACCCCCTTGCTGGCCGCCCTCTTCGTCGTCGAGATCACCGACATCATCTTCGCCGTCGACTCGGTGCCCGCCATCCTGGCCGTATCGAACGAGCCTTACTTGGTGTTCGCTTCGAACGCGTTTGCGATTCTGGGCCTGCGCGCGATGTATTTCCTCCTCGCCAACGCCAAGGAACGGTTCCACTTCCTCTCGCACGCACTCGGCGGCATTCTGATCTTCGTCGGGATCAAGATGGCTATCTCACGCTGGTACCACATGGACACTTACCTGTCGCTCGCCATCATCGTCACGATGCTGATCGCCGCCATCGTGTTCAGCATGAGGCGCGCCAAGCGTTTCCTGGTAACAGAAGTGGTGGCCCACGAGAGTCACGCCGACTGAAGCCGGCAATGACCGCCCGTTCGTGGCCTTAACGTTCGGAGCGGTCGTTTTGGGGCGTGACGAGTCTCATGGCTCATCGAAACCCTTTCCGACAGAGACCAGCGTATGCACATGACGCCGCGATCCGTCGTCTGTCGTTGCCGCTGAAAGCGAAGGATGAGCAGCTCTTCGGTCCCTTCCCGGGCGACGATAGATGACGTTCTTGGTGCTCGATGGACCCGGACGATCACCTTCTGCCGGGCCGAAGCGGGTCTGGCCGTGGGTCGTGCCGACCTTGTCACCACCACCTCGATGCCAACACCCGATGGGGGCACCCTGGAACGTCTCAGTCGTCCTGCGCGGCCCGCGTGCATCCTGAATCGCCGGCTCTTCCGCTCAGCCACTCCCGGCCTACCTCCAACCACCAATCCCGGCCCAGCCGAACCACCCCAAACGACCAGACCCTTTGACACCCCAACAGCCACCGGTCGACTCGTTTCAACAGACCAGCCCGACCTCGGACTCCCCCGTAAACTTCTTGACCCTCGCTCCGTCGGGACTGACTCCCGACGGGCCCGATTTCGCCGCATGCTTCCGGGTGATGGAGATGCGAGCCTGCTGCAATCGTCTACCACTCGATCCGCCACCCGTCTCGTGGCGGTTGACCCGGCCCATGCGGCGGCCCTGAAACGGCTGAGGGGGTCCTCGTCGTCGGAGGGGCTCTACATCGATTTCAGCTGGGCGTTTGTGGTGCTCCGGGTCGGGGACGGTGCGACCAGGTTCGGGCACGGGCAGATCTCTATCCCCGATGGCTTCTTCTGCCTGAGATGCCGTTCGGCATCGTCGATCTCTTTCACGTCAAGACCAACAAGCGTGGGGTGGTAGCACGTCGCTGGACGGTATCGGATGCTCGGGGTATGAGAATGCGGCCGGTTGACGTGGGAAGGGCCGGGCCCACTACTCCGGCCCTTGCCTCCGAAGGCAACCGGCAGGCGATTCCCGGCGGCGCCAGCCGCTCGCGTCAGTGCTCGTCGCCGGTGTCGAGTTTGATCAGCCCCGCTTGCTTGGCAACCATGACGGCGATCCCGACGATCAAGAGGATGAGAAGTACCTTTTTCATGTGGACCTTCCTTTGGGTTCGGTTTGAATCCTATGCCGTCACCGGCGCTGTTGTGCCCACTATTGCGGCAATAACCGGAGGTGTCCTTCGGCGTCGGCTTCGACGGCCGGTCGTTCCCAGAGAAGCGGCTGGGTCTCGTTGACCACCCACAGGTCGGCCATGTCGATGTAGTGCTTGTGGAAGGCGTGTCCTGACTGTCCTGTCGTATGGACCGCCTGTGATCGGGAGAAGTCGTCGAGGTCGACGATCATGCGCATTGACGGGACGTATGCCACTTCGTAACCCTGGCTGGCAACCCAGGTGGTGGAGTTGACGACGTCACCCGCCCCGGAGGATTTGTACGTTCCCCGATTGAACAGCCACTCGATGGGTGCGATACCCGACTCCCCGAGGCTGGCATTGCGGAAAGTGGCCGTGTGCAATTCTCCCCACTTCCATTTGGCCGGGTCGCCTCCCAGCGTGGCGACCATCTCCTTCCACGCTTGTTCCAGACTCCCTTCGAGGATCGCGTCCCTTTCTTCGACGTTGCTCGTTGATTGGCTGTCCCACCATTCACTGGTTGGGTCCGCCAGGATGGCCCGGAACACCTCGAAGTAGCGGTCTCGACCGTCCGGGAGGTAATCCTCGGGCAGATCGTCGGGCAGATCGTCCCCGAAAGTCGTCGCCAGAAGGTGACGCCACACAGCCGCGTAGAGCGCGCCAGGGGAAGAATCGGCGTCCTGCTGGAATGGCTCGTCTTGCCGCCCCCAGGCGGCGAGCAGCTGCTGGGCTGCAACGACTTCCGGTATCCCGCTTTCCAGTGCGGTGAGATACGGAACGATTTCTTCGGCCATGAGATTGCGGTTGTCGCGCTGCATGTCTTCGGTCATCGCCACGCTGATCGGCCCTCCGGCACCTTCGATCATGTCGACGATGCGCTGGGCGCGGGTGCCGTAGGACCATTCACGGACCAGGAAGTACGGGTAGGAGCTGCCGACGACGGCATTGTTGGCGTTGACGATGTAACCCTCGGGAGGGTTGAACCGGTTGGGGAGGTCCTCGAACGGAATGAAGCCGGTCCACTCATACTGGTTGTTCCAGCCCGGCACCGGGGTGCGTCCGTCCCCGGCGGCGCGAATGGGGATGCGTCCGGGCATCTGATAGCCGATGTTCCCGTCGACGTCGGCGTACATGAAGTTCTGGGAGGGGACATCCCAGTTGCCGAGCGCCTCCCGGAACTCATCCCAGTTGTCCGCCGTGTTGATCCCGAGGATCGCTTCGACCATCCGGGCCGGCTCCAGGGCCGTCCAGCGGAGGGCAATCGCGTAGTCGTCCGGCACGTTGAGGGAGGTGTTCTCGTCGAAGTTCTCCAACGCCCCGTATGCGTCGGAGATGATCGGCCCGTGCCGGGTGACCCTTACCTCGATGTCGGTCTTGCGGCCGCCGGCGATGAGGAGCGTTTCGGTGTAGACGTCCATATCGACCCATTGGCCGTTGACCTCGTACTGGTTGGAGTTATCGGGGTTGAGCCGCTCGATGTAGAGGTCCTGGACGTCGGCCGCCAGGTTGGAGAGCCCCCATGCAATCCGGTCGTTGTGACCGATGACAACCGCCGGGACTCCGAGGAGCGAGAAACCGGCCACCTCGAAGTCACAGCCGGGGGCGGTGGGGGCGCAGTGCAGCCCCAGTTCGTACCAGATCGAAGGCATCTGGATGGGCAGGTGGGGGTCGTTGGCGAGGATCGGTTCTCCGGTTTCGGTGAGGGCGCCGGAAACAACCCAGTTGTTGGAGCCGACATCGGCTCCGGGAACGCCGAGCAGATCATCGACGAGTCCTGCCCCGTCGGCCACGGCCGCCAGCAAATCCGCGACCTCTGCCGCGGGTTCCAGATCTTCACCGGTTGTCGAGAATCCGCCGGTGCCCGTGACGGTAACGGGGCGGTCGCCGGGATACACGGGGAAGAGATCATCGACACGGTCGGCACCCACCTCGTTGGCGATGAGGGCCCGGGCGATCTCGACGTCCATATTGCTGCGCAACTCCCACGCCATCGCTTTAGCCCAGACGAGGGTGTCGGCCGGCTCCCAGGGCAGCGGCTTGTACGAGGCGTTGATGAGCTTCAGAATCGAGTATTCGAGGCCCAGACGGATCGGGGTCCGTTCCTCCATGTAGGCGTTGACCCCGTCGGCGTACGCTTCCAGCACTTCCCGGGCCTCGGGAGGCATCAGGGCGAACTCTTCGTCGGCGGTCCGCGACCAGCCGAGAGTGCGGAGGAACTTGTCGGTGTCGAGCGCAGACTCTCCGAGGAGTTGGGCCACGCGGCCGTGCCCGATGGCCCTCTGGAAATCCATCTGCCAGAAGCGGTCCTGGGCGTGGACATAACCCTGAGCCAGGAACAAATCGTGGGTCGTCTCCGCATAGATATGCGGGATCCCATTGGCGTCCCGGTAGATATCAACCGGACCATCGAGTCCGGCGTTCTCGAGGATGGACTCGCCGTTCGTGCGCGGAAAGGCCAAGCGGCTGAGGGTGAAGGTGGCGGCCCCGACGATGAGCACCACGATCAGCAGGATCACCAGGATGGCTTTGAAGAACGATCGGAGAACTTGCATCAGCTGGAGCAGGCTAGATGCTTCCGGCACCGCCCACCAGTTGAGATTGGGGCCGCGGAGCGGCATGCCGTGCGGGCGATCACGGGTAACTAGTCACCTGTGGTTGACGCGGGATGACGAGAACGCAAGCCCAAATCTTGCCGATCTATTAGTTGATATGACAGCTATCGCCCACCAGGAAAGGGCTTCACTCAGGGAAACGGACTTCGCCGTCGACCTGACGCCGCCTGTGGTCGCCCCGCCTCCCTTCGGGTGGCGCAACCTGCGGTTCCGGGTCGGCGCGGTAGCGCTGCTGGTGGGAGTGTTCTTCGCAGTTCGCCTCGTCAAGGCGATCCTGTGGGCGGATGCGGGCCACCTGCCGAGCGGACTGGTCGAGGAGATCGTCCGTTGGGCGGGCATTACGTGGGCAATGCTGCTGCCGTGGGCGCTGGCCGACCTGTTCGGCTGGCTGCTCTTTCGTCGTCACACCTGGGTAACCGAAGAAGTGAAGGCCGGCGCTTCGCCTGCCGTGATGTCGCACCTGGTTTCGTTCCGGGTCGTCACCCGCGGTGACCAACCGGACGTGGTGGCCGCAACCGTCGAGAACATCCTCACCACAATGGGCCGCCGTCGGATCTTCCCCTTCTACGTCGAAGTCGTTACCGACATCCCGATAACCACGCTCGCCCCGCATCCTTCAGTGCAACAGATCGTCGTCCCCGAGGAAAACCAAACCACGAACGGCGCCACCCACAAAGCCCGGGCTCTGCAGTACGCGGTGGAGAATTCACTGCTCCGGGACGACCACTGGATCTTGCATCTCGATGAGGAGTCGCATATCACCGAACAGTTGGTGGTCGGAATCCGCGACGCCGTGGTGGAGGAGGAGACCACCGGGGAGCACCGGATCGGTCAGGGTTTGATCCTCTACCACCGCGACCTGCACGCCAACCCGGTATTCACTCTGGCCGACTCGATCCGGGTAGCCGACGACGTTGGCCGCTTCCACCTCCAGTACCGGCTCAACCGCCTGCTGTTCGGGATGCACGGCTCATTTGTCCTGGTCCGCACCAGCGTCGAGAAGCAGGTCGGCTTTGACTTCACGCCGGCCGGTTGCGTCACCGAGGACACCACGTGGGGTCTCTCTCAGATGGCCAGCGGCAACCGATTCCGCTGGGTCGAAGGCCCGGTTGTCGAGCAATCGCCTCGCCGGCTCTTGGATTTCGTCAAGCAACGGCGCCGGTGGTTTTCGGGCATGTAGTGGGCGGCGCTCCACGCTCCGGTTGCTCTCCGACATCGGCTGTCGTTGTTGGTAATGATGGTTCTGTGGACGGTTGGCTGGTTCAATCTCCTGTACTCGTGGATCCACCTCGCCAGCGGTGTCCTTCTCCCCGCTCCCGTGGCTCTCCTCGGCGAGTTTGTCTTCACCGTCTATGTGGCCAACTATCTACTCGGTCTCTGGGTCAGCCTGACCGAGAGGAAGACGGAAGGTCCGCTGGCCCGGGCCGGATACCTGGCCCTACAGCTGATCTTGATGCCCATTCACGCCACCATCGAAGCGGCGGCCATCGTCTACGCCCTCTTCAAGCCGGAAGTCAACTTCCACGTCGTTGCCAAGTAGCGGACCCCCGGGCTTCCTGGGGCATCCTGATCCGGCAGCCCTCGCAAGCCGTTCGAGGGTTCAAGTGAGCTGCTCTTCGATCTCCGCGCGGTAGGCGAACAAACTCGGCCAGCCGCCGGTGTGCACAGCAAGCACGCTGTCGTCGGTCGAGAACTCACCGTTGCGGATCAATCCGATCAAACCGGCGGCGCCTTTACTCGTGTATACGAGGTCGACGAGCAACCCTTCGAGCCGCCCGAACCGAGAGATCGCTTCCACTACGCCTCGCGTTACTGCCCCGTATGAGGGGCCGGCGTACCCTCCGACCACCTCGACGCGACCTTCGAGGTCCGGGTGCTCTAGGTCCAAATGGGTGGCAACCTGGGTGGTCAGTTGCCGGACGTCTTCGGCGACTCTTTCGGGCTCGGCGTCCACGTCGATACCGATCATCCGCGTTTCGGGCAGATGGGCGGCGCCACCCACCAAGGCACCGGCTTGCGTCCCGGCCAGCTGCCGCTTGGCGTTGGACTGAGTGACTCCGATCTAGACAACTGCGTCGGCGCCCGCGGCCAGGGCTTCCGCCAGCACGTACCCGAGCTTGCGTCCCTTGTTCTCGCCTTCACCGCCGCCGGCGAGGTCGTCCCGCTTCAAGAAGATCTGAGGACCTTCGAGATGCTCGGTCGACCTGGGCAGGATTGGACGGGGGTCGGCAGCGTCGCCAATTCGAGCCGGTCGATCGTGTCCATGTCGAGCCTCACCACACCTCTAGGCCGGCGGCCACGCCGGCGATTTCCTCGAGGCTGGGCACTCCGGCCGCCCTACCCCGGCCGGCCAGCAGCGCCCCGGCGGCGGTCGCCATCCGGAGCAACCGCTCCGGATCCCATGAATCCGCCAGGCCGAGGCCGCCCATCGCCGCGAAGACGTCGCCGGCACCCGCGCCGTCGACCGGCGTGATCGGAGGAGGAGCGGTCCGGTAGGTCCGATCTCCCCACCACATGGCGATTTCGGCCGATCCGCCGGTCAATGCCACCGGGTGGCCCCCGATACTCAGGTCGTGAGCCTCGGCTTCTTCCGGATGCTCGTGGCGGGACCACACCACCAGGGAGGACAATCGGGCGGTCGGTGGTTCGGCGTCCAAGCCGACCACCGGGATGCCGCGCCGGACGGCTTCGGCGGCCACCCGCCCGCCGGATTTGGCCGAATAGCCGTCCACGAGTGCCACATCGACTCCCTCCCAGGTGATCTCGGGTACCTCTTGCCAGCGGGCGTCGCCGTAGCCGGTTGAGAGGATCGTGCGGTCCCCGTCCGGAGTGATCATCACCACGCAGTGGGGCGTCCGGACGTCGGGGTCCTGTCGAATGCGGCTCAGATCGAGGTGGGGCCGGCTGAGAGTCTCCAGCAACCAGTCGCCCAACGGGTCGGCCCCCAGCGCGTGCCCGATGACGACGGTGTCTACCCCCCAGGTTGCCAGTGCCACGGCGGCGTTGCCGCCCCCGCCTCCGTAAACCATCTGCCAGCGCTCCGAGAACAGATCATCGCCCAACACCGGAATCCGGGCCACGTGGTGGACGAGATCCGGGTTGAGCGAGCCGTAACAAAGGGCTTTCACCATGTGCTCAGGCTGGGGACGATCTTTGCTCGACCCGGCCTTCAGCCGCCGACGTGCCCTGGGGGCCGGTAATTCGGATGCAATTGCGAGGCTTGGTCAATGTCGCCGGGTGTCAGGAGCGGGGTGGTGCTGATCGAGACGGCTCCGCTAGACGCGATGGCCATCGACAATCCGGCCGCCTCGACGTTGCCGGCCAAATCGACGATTGCCACCACATCCGTGTCCCCGAAGGCGTAGTAGAAGGCTTCCAGGGTGCCGCCCATACTCTCCACTGCGGTTGTGACCGCGGCTTGGCGGGCGGTGCCGCCCTCCTCCAGCGTTCCGTGCAGCCCTTCGAGCGAGATGGCCGCCTGCACCAGGTACTTAGGCATTGTGTCTCCCTCCCATCGATTGAGAGCGAACCTATCAGGGTGGAACGAGCCGTGAGGGTATGAACCTGTGGAGGCTGGTCTGAGATGGTGGAAATCGTGGGCCTCTGATTACCCTTTCGCGCCATGTCCCGACCATTCGTCCTGCTTACAGCGCTGGTCCTCTCGCTTGCCGCCTGCGGCGACGCGTCGACGAGCACCACCACCGGGCCGACCACCACGACCGCTCCCGGGGTGATCGCGGCGACGACCACGACGAGGACTGAGACGACCATCACCACCACTACCACCACGAGAACCTCCGGTCAGGTGGTGACGGCCGTCGACATCGTGGTCGTCGGCGGGACCGTTGACGGAGCGGAGCGGTTCGATGTGCCACTCAACGGGGCCGTCCGGGTAACGGTCACCGCCGACGTCTCCGATGAGATCCACGTGCACGGCTACGACCTCCGGGGCGTCGTCACCCCCGACCAGGATGCGATCCTCGAGTTCGAGGCAACGATCCCCGGCATCTTCGAGATCGAGCTGGAAGGATCGGGGGTGCTGATCGGCGAACTCCAGGTGGCTCCGTGACCCGTCGGGCCGGACTCTCCTCCCTGGTTGCGTTCCTGATCGTGGCCATCCCCGCACCGGCGCGGGCGCACGGGATAGGCGGCCGGGCCGACCTGCCGGTTCCCATCGAGTTCTTCCTCTATGGAGCCGGAGTCGTGCTGGTCGTGTCTTTCATCGCCCTGGCGCTTCTTTGGCCGGAACCGCGGTTGCAGGACGGTCCGCGCCGGAAGCTCGTCACCAACAGGCCGATCGGGTGGCCGGGGTCGGTGCTGGCCGTGATCGGCATGGGCGGCCTCCTGGCGGTGGTCGTTGCCGGCCTTATCGGGATCCAGAACAGCTCCCGCAATGTGGCGCCGGTTCTGGTGTGGGTCGATTTCTGGCTCGTGGTCCCGTTTCTCGGCGCCCTCGTGGGGAACCTCTACACGTACCTCAACCCCTGGCGCACTATCGGGTCCGTCGTTGGAGGCGAAGAGCGCCCGGAGCAACTCGCCCGGTGGGGGGTCTATCCGGCCGCTCTCGCTCTGCTTCTCTTCACCTGGCTGGAGCTGGTCGCTCCCGACGGGGGGCAGCCCCGCTCCCTGGCCATCGCCGCCCTCGTCTACACGGCCTATGCGATCGGGTTGATGGCTTGGGCGGGCCGCTCTACCGGGTTGCAGATGGGGGATGCTTTCACCACCTACAACCGGCTGATCAGCTCCATCTCCCCGCTGGGAAGGGACGAGGAAGGTCGATGGGTGCGGCGGGGCTGGATCCGGGCGTTGCCCGTGCTTCCTCAATGGCGCGGCCTGACGTTGTTCGTCGTGTTGATGATCGGTACCGTCAGTTACGACGGGTTGTCGGGCACCGAATGGTGGCGCACCTTGCTCGGGTCGGCTTCCGGTGCCGTGTGGGCAGAGTCGGTCGGGTTGCTGGCCGTTTCGGTGGTGATCGGCGCCGGATACTGGCTGGCTTCCTGGGGGGCGGTCAAACTGGCCGAGGACGATCGCACTCCTGGAGAAGTGGCCGCCGCTTTCGCCCACACTTTGGTCCCGATCGCACTGGCCTATGCGTTTGCCCACTACTTCACCTTGGTGCTGTTCGAGGGCCAATTGCTGTTTTCGACGCTGAGCGACCCGTTGGGCCAAGGTTGGGATCTTTTCGGAACTGCCGACCGCGCTATCAGCTACTGGATGTCCCCGAGAGTCGTTTGGTACGTTCAGGTGGCGGCCATAGTCGGTGGGCACGTGACGGGAGTGGCGCTCGCCCACGACCGGGCTCTGGCCATTTTCCATCCGGTCCGGGCCGTCCGCTCCCAGTATGCGATGCTGGTGTTGATGGTGGCTTTGACTTCGCTCGGCTTGACGATCCTGGCGGCGTGATGATTGATGTCGCCTGGGTACTGGCCCATCAAGGCGGTTGGGACGAGATCCTCTATGTGGCCCTCCCGGCAGCTGCGCTGCTCTATGCGTTGCGCAGGGCCGAGAAACGGGCCCGGGTCAAAGCCGAGGCCAAGGAAGCCGAAAAGGCCGCAAACGAAGACCCTTCACCAGGCGCGTAGCGAGAGAGCACTCGCCGGTAGGAGGCGCATACAGGGAGGGTGGGGGAGTATCTTGCCTCGTCGCTTGCCAGGTGCGACTGCTCTATGATTGCGGGCCACATGTCCGACCAGTTGATTGCTGCCGCTACCGAAGCCATGGGGGGAGTTCCCGGAGAGCTGGTGCGCCGCTCCGCCCAGGCCCGGGCGGATGCGCAGGGCCTCAGCCTGGAGGAAGTTCTGCAAGCGTGGACCGGGGGCGCGGCCCTGGGCGCGCCTGCCCCTGCCCCCGCCGCAGCCGCTCCGGTCGAGCAGGCCGCGCCGCCTGAGCCCGAACCCGTGGCCGCAACTCCCGTCCCTGCGGCGCCGGCAGTCGCGGAAACGCCTGCTGTCTCTCCAGTAATTGCTCCCCTGCAGGTGGTCGAGGCGGTGGAGGCAATGGAACCCGCCCCTCTTGGCGCTCGGGTCCGGTTGGCGGCCGCCACCGGCGGCGCCATCGGTCTGGTCCTCGGCGTGGTGCTGGCTCTGGCCGCCTCGCCGCTTCTTCTCGACCGGGCCACCGTCATCGGCGAAGGGCCCTACCGGGCGGGAGTAGAAGTCACCCTCACCTGGCTGATCATTGTGACTGCTATCGCTTCGGCCGTATTCGGATCTCTTATCGCGGTCGCTTCCAGGCTGGTTCCGGGTTGGTTCCATCCGGAGATGAGTCTGCGGGGATCAACCAGAACGACCGCCGGGTTGGGGGCGCTCGTCGGCGTCGTTCTGGGGGCGATTGCTGCGGCGCTGATGAGCGGTCTGGTCGGCGAGACGATCGAGACCGGGGTGGTGCTCGCCGTGCGGGGAGCCTTCGTCGTCGTCTTGGTCGGCGGAGCGGTCCTGGGGGCGGTGGTGGCGGGCGTAGTCCAGCTGCTCGGCGAACCCGTTGCGTTACCCGCCGAAGTCGAGGCGGAATCGACGGTTGTCCGGCGCCGGTTGGCCGGCTCGATCTTGATTCCCCTGGCTGGGCTGGGCGCTATCGCTCTGCTGGTGCTGCCCTTTGCGCTCCTTTTGTTGGAGTTCCCCACCGCGGCACCTGCCCTGGCCATCGCCGCCTCCGCGGGCATTCTCGTCTTCGCCTTCCTGGCCGCCTACCAGCCCGGCTTGAAGATCACCCGTGGCGAGTTCATCCTCGCGGCCACCGGCATCGGGATTGTGCTGCTCTTCATCGTTTTGGCGGTCCTCAATTATGGCTCCCCGGAGGAAGCGCCTAGTGAAGAAGCCGAGACGCTGCTCCGCTGGTTGCTCACCTAGGAATCAGTCCTCGAGGAGAGTCCGAATCCTCACCTTTGCCTGGGCGGGGAGTTCGAGTCTGCCGTGACGCCTCCCCAGATCGCCCACTTGCTCGAGATCGGAAACGGTTATCCGGCAGTGATCGCAGGTAGCGAGATGTTCCGCCGCCGTTTCTTCGTCTTCGGGGTGCAGATCGCCGCTGAATAGGTCGGGCAGCATGGAATCGAGCTGATCGCAGGTGATGCTCATAGGTACTCCTTGAGGCTTTCTCGCAGCTCCTTGCGGGCGCGCAGCAACCGCATCTTGACGGCCGATGGGGACACCGCCAGGGCGGTTGCCGTTTCGTAGGTGCTGAGTCCCTCGATGTCCCGGAGGACGAACACGACCCGCAACGGCTGGGTCAGCCCGTCGATGGCACGATCGAGTGTCGCAATCAATTCGCTCCGAACCACCTCTTGCTCGGCGCTCGCTACCACCCGGGCCGTCGATCTCATCATCAGGGCCGGATCCCGGGGCTCGTCCCGACGGCGGCGGTGAGCCGCAATGGACTTGTGGTAGCCGATCCGGTAGATCCAGGCGGCGATGGGTCCCTCGCCCTCGTAGGACTCCAGGTTGCGGAAGGCCGCCAGGAAGGTCTCCTGAACGACGTCCTCCGCGAGGTGACGGTCGCGCAGAAGGCGCACCGCCAGGGTGTAGACACCGTCGGCCAGTTCATCGAAAAGGGCGACAATCGCCGCCGATCGGTCCTGGTCGAGGGCTGGCGGCCAAGTCATGCGAAGGGATACGGACGTTGACGGCCGACGGTTCACCCCGAATCCCAGGTCCGGCCGGGGCGTGTAAGGGTGGAGGCTCCGATGACCGCTCCGACTACGAGAAGGTGGATCGCTGGACCGCTCAACAAGCCAACCATCAGCACCGCCGCCGCGGCCGTCAGGCGGACCGCTCGATCGGTCTTCGACATCCGTTCCGCCTCCGCCCTCCGGTGTCCGGTCGCTAGGGCGAACAGATCGTTGATGGCTTCTTCCGATTGCGCTCCCGTCAGGCGTCCCAGTTCCCGGTCACCACTCATTGCTATGAGGGTGGGGACCGCCCGTACCCTCAATTCCCGGACGCGGGCCGAGTTCTCATCGGCGTTGACCTTCTCGAGTACAACCCGGTCGGCGTGCCGCGCGGCTGCACCGTCGACGATGGGCTCCATGGCCCGGCACGGCCGGCACCACGGAGCCCAGATGTCGATGATGGTGGGGGTTTCGTTCATGTGCTAGACGCCAACGGTCTGGCGGTTGGTGCGGAACCGCAAGGCGGCGTAAATCGGGCACCAGCCGGCCGTTCCGGTGATCAGCGGGATGAAGCCAAAAAACTTGAGGAAGGTGCCGAGACCACCCGAAACTACCTCGCCCCATCCGAGGTAGAGCAACGCGGCTCCCAAAACGACCCGGCCGATCCGTTCCCAGCCCGCTTGGTTCGTGAATGCAGACATTGAATTCTCCTTTCTTCACCGGGTATGACGCGCACCCCCCGCGATCGGTCACATGGTTTCTTCGCGACTCCACCCAGAGCCGGCTTCAGTCGTCGATGCTGTTGTCTCCGTCTTCGTCGTCATGGGAACGGCCCGAGTTGTCTTCGTCGGAGTCGTCTTTCCCGGGTTCACTATTCGAATCATCTGAGGAATCATCGTTCGCGGCGTCGTCGTCCGTCTCGGTCCGGACTCGGGTCTTGACCATGTCGTCTTCCATCTCGGCCTTGAACTCGATCTCAGTGGTGCCGTTGCGGAACTCGACGTTGATCTCGCGGCTCCCCTCGATCTCAATGTCGGCCACAGTCCAACCCGCGTTGGGGACGGCGCTGATCAGCTCGAGGGTTCCGTTCGAGGCTCGCAGCTGGACGGCGCCGGCTTCGTCGGCGTCGAAAGCGAGAGCGTCGGTCGAGGGAGCGGTCAAGGCTTGACTGTCGTCGCCCGAACCGTCTTGGGCTGAACCGTCGAGCGTCCTCGTCCTGACCCTGGTCTTCACTACCCCGTCCTCGAGTTCGGCATGAAAATCGATCCGCTCGTTACCCTTCAAGAACTTGACTTCGACTTCCCGCCCGGAGGCCACCTCCACTTCATGGGTCCAGTCGGTGTTGGCGGCAACGTTGCCGATCGAGAGCGAGGCCCCCGACTGATCCACCGTGACCTGTCCGGCTGCTCCGGCGTCGTAGGTCTCCGAACCGGTTGCCGTCTGTGCCCCGGCTGCAGCACTCGGCACCAGGGTCGTCGAAGTCGAAGTTGTGGACGACGAGGACGAGTCATCCGAGCTTGCCCATGCGAGTCCCGAGATGAGGAGAGCGACCAGCACCGCGGTGCTGATGACTGATAGACGCTTGATCATGGTTGACCTCCCGTGTGGCTAATTCGTCTGAAGCCATCGTGGCGGGCAGGAGGTTGTGGCCACACCAGCGGAGAGGTAAGAGGGGGCAAAACTTCAGCGGCCGGAACCGGCGCCGATTTGATCACGCGCCGCAGCAGGATCGTCTAAGGCGTCTAGGCGTCCGAAATCGCGGTGGCTATCAACGTCCCATCCTCGATCTGATGGAACGTGACCTGGACCGGCTCCAGTGAGCTGAGATGCGCACGCAGGTGAACGACCGGGAAATCGAACGAGCCGCCTGGATCGGGGACCAGAACCAGTTCGGTCCCCTCGACCGTATGCACGGTGAATGAAGCCACTGTGGTCAGATCCCCCACGACGTCGATGACTACGCCGGTAACGGTGCTCTCTGTTCCTCGACAGGAAGCAAGCAGCAGGACGAGCGCCACCCACCTAGCCAGCCGGCCCCGCCCTCGAGCGGCCGGTCGGGTAACCGAGCGAGTCCTAACCCCGGCTTGTTTGCGGCTTAAGGACGTCTTAAGGGACGTTGATCCATTCTCCAGACGGTGACGATACCGCGAACGAGCGGGAGGGATCGGTGACAAGGACGCGACCGGCGAGATCTTGCGTGAGCCTCGCGCTGATCATTTGGCTCGTTCTGCTCGGCTTCATCGTGCCCCAGCCGGTCGCCGCAGCCGAGGCCGACGTGACGATTACCTGGACCCTCGAGCCGGCAGAATTGACTGTCTCGCCCAATACCACGGTGACGTGGACCAACACCGACGGTGCACGTCACCGGGTGCGGGCTACCAGTGGCCCGGACGAATTCGACTCTGGAAGCTTGGAGAACGGCGAGTCGTTCAGCTTCACGTTCTCGGAGATCGGTACATACCAGTACCGGGACGACCGCAACCCGGATCTATCCAACTACTGGGGGACCATCATCGTTCAAGCGGGCGGTGGTGGTGGAGGTGGTGGCACGGCACCGGCCGGTGCCGATGTGCGCATGGCCGGCCGGGTATTCCGGCCCCAGACGATCACCGTTCAAGCGGGCGAGTCGATTGTCTTTCTCAACGACGACGGTCGGGATCATACGGTCACGGCTCGGGATCGTTCGTTCGACAGCGGGATCATGTCTCCCGGCGCGGACTATGTGCGCACCTTTTCGGCCGCGGGAACGTACGAGTATTTCTGTGCCATTCACCCTGATATGGTCGGTACGGTTCTGGTGGAAGGTCCGGGCGGAGCGCCGCCGCCTCCGCCGCCTCCACCTCCTTCCCCTCCTGGATCGGCCGATGTGACGATCGTCGATTTCGGGTTCGGGCCGGCCACGCTGACGGTAACGGCAGGTTCCACGGTGAGCTGGGTCAATTCCGGGGCCGCCCTGCACACGGTGACGGCGCGCGACGGCACCTATGACAGCGGATTTCTGGTATCGGGTGATACCTTTACTCGTACGTACGCGACCTCGGGTGCCTACGAGTATTTCTGCACTCTGCATCCGGATATGGTCGGCACCATCCTGGTCACCGGAGGAACCGGTACAGCGCCCCCACCACCCGGGTCGGGGCTGCCGCCGGTGGCAGGCGACCTCTCGATCGTGGACTTCGCCTATCAGCCCGGAACGATCACTGTGCCGGTCGGTACCACTCTGAAATGGGCTAACAACGGGGTTGCCCCGCACACGGTGACCGCCCGCAGCGGCCTCTACGACAGCGGCATCCTGGCGAGGGGCGAAACGTTTTCCTTCACCTTCGGGGCCCCCGGCACCTACGAGTACTTCTGCACGCTGCACCCGGACATGACAGCTTCGGTGATCGTGCCGTCATCGACCGGGGAGATCCCGGCTCCGCTAGGGGCTCCTCCGCCCCCGCCACCCTCCAAAGCCGGCGACGTGCAGATGATCGACTTTGCCTTCGCCCCGGCCAATCTCACGGTGCCACAGGGCACCACGGTCGGATGGGTTAACACCGGGGTTGCTTTGCACACCGCCACGGCCCGCAATGGAGCGTTCGACAGCGGCTTCCTCAATACTGGCGATTCGTTTGAGTTTCGATTCCTGGAAGCGGGCACCTTCCAGTACTTCTGCACGCTTCATCCCGGGATGACCGGAACGATTGCAGTGGCTGCCGGGGACGGAACCGTTCCCCCCGGGTCCTCCGATGACCAGGTCCCCTCAGCTGCGGTCGACGCCTTGCCTGCCGATATAGCCATGCTCGATTTCGTTTTTGACCCGGTCGACGTCACCGTGGCGGCAGGCAATTCGATCACTTGGGTCAACCGGGGGGCGGCCTTGCACACGGCCACAGCACTCGATGGAACCTTCGACAGCGGGTTTCTGTCGACGGGTGAGTCCTTCTCCCTGTCCATCGAGGCCCCCGGCACCATGGAGTACTACTGCATCGTTCATCCGGGAATGATCGGCACGATCACGGTGATACCGGCGTCCACGGCGCCGTCCGCCCCCGAGGTCGGGGTATCGGCCGCGCAGCAGCCGGCGCAGGTCGGGGACCACTTGAATGGTGGGACGGAGGCCGCGGCTCTGCCGGAGAGCCAGCGCGGCGTCGACCGCGCCTTCTCGATTATCTTCGCCATCCTGGGCAGCTACTTCCTTTTCAATGTGGTACAGGCTCTCCGTCCCCGGCGGGGCATGCGGTCGTCCTGAGCGCGTCAGCGGGTCAATGCTGCTTGCAGCTCGTCGGGAGCCATTGTTCCTTCAAACCGGGCGCGGATGGTTCCGGCCTCGTCGATGACGAAGACCCATGGTTCGCTGGGGAGGCGCCAGACAGTAACGGCGGGAACCACCTCCAGCTCGCCGGGGTCCTGGGCCGCCAGGTTGGTGTACACCTCGACATGCACGAAGTTCGTTTCGGGGTAATCGCCGGCCAGGGATTTGACCACGTCCAGAGTCGGGCCGCAGGTAGCGGTAGTACAAAAGGCGGGTGTGGCGAAAACCACGACGGTGGGCTTCTCGGAGGCGATCGCGACGTCGAGCGACATTTGGTAGAAGCGTGGGTCCGGCGAGTGGTCCGAGCTGATCTCCCCGAGGGGGAATTCGGCCCCGGTGGGAGTTTTCGCCGCCGGTGCTACGTCGCCAACGTCCGGGACGGGTGACTCGGGCACCACGGAAAACAGGGTCACACCCGATGCGGACCGGCCGCTCAGTCGAGCGACCAGACCCCAGGTGCCCGGCCGGTCGAAGGTGACGGTGGCGCGATACAGGCCGCGGACCCCCGGCACCGTCCAGAGGAATGATCCTTCGACTGTTTGGTCTACCTGCTCCGGGTCGTCGCCGAAGAAGAAATCGATTTCAACGGGGAGATCCTCACCACCGAGGAAACCGAGGCCGTCCTGCTCGGCGATACCAACGAGGACCCGTTGGGTACCAACCGCCAGCGTCCCGGATTGATGCGCATTGGCGACGATCGCCAGCGGCTCCTCGTCGGCTGCTGAACCGCAAGCGACGGCTGCCACCGCCAGGAGCGCGAGCATTGTTGTTGATCTGATCACGGTTGGCTCCAGATTGGCTTCCGCTGGGGCGGATCAGGCAGATAAGCACACTGCCATGACTACGGAGTTAGTCGATCGACGGTTCGGGCCAGGTCCCCGGGTGCGATCCGATCGATGCGAGACCCGGCCGGCAGCTTCCGGTTGAGCGCCTCGATCCGGGCGTTCAGAATGGCCACCCGCTCGGCCGTTTGCCGAGAGGCGGGTGACGCCTGCAGGCGCGGTAGCTCAGCCCGGATGGTGCGGCGCAACTCGGCGGCAGTGTCCACCAGGCTGTTCCTGCGCAGCCACTCCTTGACCCACCAGTCCGGGTCGTAGCTGCCATCCAACCCGGGAAGCGGTTGGCCGGCGCCGGGAAGGTTGTCGAATTCGCCTCGCTCACCGGCCTCACGGATGCGCCGCTCGGCCAGCGACTCCCATAGTTCCAACTTTTGGTCGTCCATTGCCGCCGATCGTACAGTAGAAACGGAAGTGCCGAAGGTCACGGATAGTCGAGACTCTTCCTCCAAAAGGGTTAGATCCTTTCTTGATACGTTTCAAGCGCGGACAGGGGGCAGTCGGAACGTTGCTATGAGCGGCGGCGAGTGGGTGACGCTTCCTATGGGCCGGGCCAGACGGGAAGAGTCGGCATCGTTCACGTCCTGATCGAGACACATACGCCCGCCCCGGGAGATGATCCGGTCCAGTCGGCCGTCAACCTCGTCGAGACGATGAAAGCCAAGCTGATCCCGGAGGGCCGGGCGCTTTTGCTGATCGACGCCCAGGGCCCCGAGTGGCTGGATCGTGAGGCGCACGAGCTGGTCGCCAAGGCCGACTACGCCGCGGCCCGGGCGATCATTGCCCGCACCCCCCCGCCAAAGCAACGGCGGGCGCCCTGGCGACGATCGACCGCCCCCAGGTGCCTACGAAGGTCTTCTCGAGCGAGGCTGAGGCCCGCGCCTGGTTGCAACAATTCCTGTAAGGACGGTTTAGGCCCGCAGCTCCCGTTCCATGGCTTCCCAGCGTTGTTCCTCGTTGTACCAGCGAAACCAGATCACCGCGATAATGGCCCACAGGTAGAGACCGCCGATCAGTTTCATGATCAGCCCGGCGACCGTCTGGTCGGTGATGGTGTCGAAGCCCCACAGCTTTGGCAGAGTCTCGTAGACCTCATAGATCGGGTTTCTCCCGAAGGTCAGGAACGAGGCGGGCACGGTCGGGATGATCGAGTGCAGGAACAGATAGAACGCCCGGGCGGGCGGAGTGATCCGTGGCACGGCCGGCAGCGGGCTGAGGACCGGCATCCACATGAACATCGCCGAGACGAAAAACACAGCGTGGATGAAGAAGTGGGCGACGCTGGAGGTGACCATCAACTCGTTGATGGCCGGCCAGTGGATGCCGACCAGGATGACGCTGTAGAAGAAGAAAGCGGGCACCGGACGGCTCATCCGCTTGACGGTGGCGAGCACCCGGGGGTTGGCGGTGACCATCTCCGCCAGCCAGCGGGGCGTCCCGAGGAGCAGCATCGGTGGGACTACCAGTCCGATGAGGAGATGTTCGATCATGTGGAACGTGAACATCGACTCCTCGGCCAGGTCGTGGATCGGCCACCAGGCGGCCACGAAGAGCGCTGCCACGCCGCCGCAGAACCAGGCCATCTGCCTGGTGGTGACCGGGGCGGTGCCGTCGGCGGCCCTATAGGGGCCGATGCGGCGCACCGCGTAGAGGTAGCCGACGACCAGGGCGGCGACCAGGATCAGGACGTCGGGGTGCCAGTTGAAGGGGGCCACCTGGGTGAGGCTGAGAGTGGGTGACGGTTGCACGGCGGCCGTCCGTTCTATCCGAAGCGGGGGAGGATCAGGAAGGCGACCAGAACCACACCGTAGATCAGGCTCGCCAGGATGAACCCGGCGCCGAAGAACCCGGTCAGCAAACGCTTCTCATACTTGAGGTGCATGTAGTAGCCGACCACCAGCCCAAATTTTATCACTGCCAGCAACAGCAGCGCCGGAGTCACCAGTTTCCCGAGGGTTGGTTCTGTGTAGTAGAGGCCCACTTCAATGGCGGTCAGCACCGCTAAAAGCAGGGCAATCTGCACGTACTGGCGGGGAGTCGGGTGGTGATGCGCTTGTGTTGGTGCTGTTTCGCTCACAGAAGGCCCTAAGGAATCAGGTAGACGACCGTGAAGATCACGATCCAGATGATATCGACGAAGTGCCAGTACAGCCCGACCAGTTCGAGGTTGAGGCCGTTGGCGTCCGACAGACCGCCGTGGCGGCGGGAGATCCCGAACAGCGACAACAACATGATGATCCCGATCAGCACGTGCGTGCCGTGGAAGCCGGTGAGCAGATAGAACCCAGAGGCGGCGGCGTTGGTGCGCATGGTCATGCCTTCGTGAACGAACGTCGAGAACTCGTAAACCTGCCCGCCGATAAACACCATGCCCAGCAGGGCGGTGGCCAGCAGCCATGAGCGGGTGGCCGGTTGGTCCTTGCGGCCCTGGGCATTGTGGGCGAGCACCATGGTCAGTGAGCTCATCAGCAGCACGAACGAGCTGACGGACGTGAACGGGATGTCGTACAGCTCTCTGGGGACGGGAGAGGTCAGGCCCTCTTTTCCCTTGAAGAGCAGGTAAGTGGAGATGAGCGCCCCGAAGAACATGAACTCGGAGGCCAGGAAGATCCACATGGCCAGCTTGCGATTCTCGACTCCCAGGCCCTCGTGTTCACTGTGACCCAGATCATGGGCGAGGTCGGCCATCAGTGCTCCTCCCCCGGTGGTTCCTCTTCAGTAGGTTCCTGCGCCCACCCGATGAACGAAATCACGGTTGCCAGGACACCGACGACCAGCAATGCCACCCCCCATGGCTCACCGTGATAGACGATCCCGTAGCCGACCAGCGGGAGGGACAAGCCGACGGCGATCGGGAAGTACGAGGGGGCGGGGAGATGGATCGGCCTGTCGGGGTTGCGGCCCTTGTGCTCCAACTCGGCTACCAGCGCATCGGCCGACTCGCGCCGCACCGAGCGCTCCTCGGCGTCTTCGGTGTATTTCTGGTGCCAGAAATCGTCGAGGGAAGTGACGGTGGGAATCTCGGCGAAGTTGTACACGGGGGGTGGCGAGGGGATCGACCATTCGAGCGTGCGGGCGTCCCACGGGTCGATGCCTGCCTCAGCGCCCCGTCGTTTGGAGACCACCCAGTTCCACATGAACACGAGGATCGATGCGGCTATCACGAACGCTCCGATGGTGACCACCATGTTCCACGGCCCCAGGTTGGTATCGGAGGCGTACTGCCAGGTCCGGCGCACCATGCCTTGTAGGCCCAACCAGTGCATGGGCGCAAACGTCAGGTTGAACCCCAGGAACATCAGCCAGAAGTGGGTCTTGCCGAGCTTCTCGTTGTACATGCGGCCGGTGAGTTTGGGGAACCAGTAGTAGAGGCCGGCAAAGATCCCGAAGATGGCGCCGCCGAACAGCACGTAATGGAAGTGGGCGACGATGTAGTAGGTGTCGGTCTGCTGCCAGTCGGCCGGAACGACGGAATGGGTGACGCCCGACAGTCCGCCGATCGTGAACATCCCCACGAACCCGATGGCGAACAGCATGGGCGTGGTGAACCGTATGCGGCCCATCCACATGGTTCCGAGCCAGTTGAAGATCTTGATCCCGGTGGGGATGGCGATGGTCATGGTCGACAGACCGAAAGCCGCCTGCGCCACCGTTCCGATTCCCGATGAGAACATGTGGTGGGCCCACACCCCGAACCCGAGGAACCCGATGGCGGCGCCCGCAAATACCACCGCCGGGTAGCCGAACAGCGGCTTACGGGAGTACACCGGCAGCACTTCTGAGACGATGCCCATGGCCGGCAGGATCAGGACGTAGACCTCGGGATGGCCGAACAACCAAAAGAGGTGCTGCCAGAGGATCGGGTCTCCGCCGTTGGTTGCCTGGAAGAACTGGGATCCGAACTGGCGATCGAAGGTGATCATCCACAGGGCCACTGCGATGATCGGCAGCGAGAACGCCAGCAGGAAGTTGACGACCAACGACATCCAGACAAATACCGGCATGCGCAACAAGCGCATTCCCTTGGCACGCAGGTTGAAGATGGTGGTGATCAGGTTGATCGACGACAGCAGCGAGGCGAGCCCCAGTATCTGCAAACCGATCGCCCAGTAGTCCATGACGGTGCCGACGGAGAATTGGGGCTCGGTGTTGGGGGCGTAGCCGAACCATCCCCCGTTGGGGGCCGACCCGAGGCGGCTGACGTCATCGGCGAGGAACCCGCCCGCCGGGGCTCCGGTGGTGCCAAACAAGAACGTCGAGTAGAGGAAGATGCCGCCGAACAGGAAGATCCAGAAGCTGAGGGCGTTGAGGCGGGGGAAGGCAACATCCCGAGCGCCGATCATTAGCGGCAACAGGAAGTTCATGAAGGCGGCGCTCATCGGCATGATCACCAAGAACACCATGGTGGTGCCGTGCATGGTGAACATGGAGTTGTACTCGGCTTGGGAGAGGAACTGACCTTCCGGTCCGGCCAACTGGATGCGCAGCAGCAGCGCCTCGAGCCCGCCGATCAGGAGGAAGAAGAAGGCGGTGTAGCCGTACATGATGCCGATCTTCTTGTGATCGACGGTGGTGACCCAACTCCAGAAGCCGGTGGTGGCCGTGGGGCGCCGGAAGATGGTGGATCGGGTAGCAGTAGTCGTCACTCGAGCGTCTCCAGATAGGCAACCAGGGCGGTGATCTCATCGTCCGACAGGCTGAGGTTGGGCATGAACGAGCCGTCCTTCATAGCCGGCGGGTTGGCCAGCCACTTTCTCAGGTGGGCTTCGTCGAGGTCGAAAGAGGCGCCGGCGAATAAGTCGCGGCTGGCCAGATGGGTTAGGTCGGGGGCGGGCGGCTGCCGGGTCACGTCCTCCCAGACGCCCTGGATGACATGGCAGCGGGTGCAGCCGGCGTTGAGGAAGGTTTCCCGGCCTTGAGCGGCCGGCGAAGCTGCAGCGGGTTCGACGGCGTCCTGTTGCTGTCCGGCAACCCACTGGTCGAACCCGACGTCATCGACGGCGACTACCCGGGCCCGCATAAGGGCATGGCTGAGCCCGCAGAACTCCGCGCATTGCCCCCAGTATTCACCGGGTTGGTCTGCTTCGAGGTTCAGGTAGGTCTCCTGGCCGGGCACCAGGTAGCGTTTGCCTGCCAGCTGGGGTACCCAGAAGTTGTGGAGCACGTCTTCGGAAGTCATTCTCAGCTCGACCGGCACTCCGGCGGGGATGACCATGATGTTGGCGGTGGTGATTCCGTACTCGGGGTAGACGTACTCGAACCACCACTGATGACCGATCACTTCGATGGCCAGGGCGTTGTCGGGTCGTTCGGTCAGCTCGAAGATGGTCTGGACGGTCGGGACCGCGATGCCGGCCAAGATGAGAGCAGGGATGGCGGTCCACAGTATCTCGAGTTTGTTGTTGCCGTGGATCTGCTTCGGCTCTTTGCGACTTTTCCGGTCACGGAATACGATTGCGACGACCAGGATGGCTCCCTGGACCAGCACGAATATCGCCGCGGCGATCCAGAACACCAGCCACCACAGTCCGTCGATTTCTCTGGCGACGGGGCCGGCCGGCTCCAGCGAGTCGAGTGGTGCGTCCTGGATGCAGGAACTCAGCAACAGCATGAAGACGGTCGGCGGGGCGTATCGCCACAACCTGTTGAACCGCGTGCGTGTGATGTCCCGGTCCTTTCGCTCGAGCCGCCTCCACTTCCCATTGGGGACTCTGGCGCGTGGGTCGCGTCGACCCGCCCGATGACCTCTCCAAGGGGTGCCGCATCATAAGGTGACACGGCGTCTGTTTCAAACGCTCCTTATCGCCTCTTCGGAGTTCATTGCGGCCCCACAAGAAGGGGGAGGCGGTTTTCGCCGTTGCGAGCCGACCCAGGCCGCAAGAGGGCGTCCTGATCTCTGCCGGGAAGGCGGGGTTAACCTAATGGCCGTGGATGAGCAACTCTCGATGCAGGTGAAGATCACCGACCCCAAGGCTCCTCCTCCGAGCGGTTGGGCCGGGCTCGGCGCCTATGTGGCGCTCACCAAACCACGGATCATCGAGCTGCTGCTGATCACCACGGTGCCGGCCATGGTGCTGGCCGAGGGTGGGTGGCCGGGCACCTGGTTGGTCATAGCCACGCTGATCGGCGGCACCCTTTCCGCCGGCGGGGCTAACGCTATCAACAACTACTTCGACCGGGACATCGACGTGGTGATGCGCCGCACGTCCCGCCGCCCCCTACCGCGGGACGCCATCGCCCCCGTCAAGGCCCTGTGGTTCGGCGTCGCGCTAGGGGCGATCGGCTTCGTATGGCTGTGGCTGTTCGCCAACCTGCTGGCCGGATCTTTGGCCACCGCCGCCCTGCTCTTCTACGTCCTCGTCTACACGATGGGGTTGAAGCGCACCACCCCGCAGAACATCGTCATCGGAGGAGCGGCCGGGGCCGCTCCGGTTCTCGTTGGTTGGGCGGCCGTCACCGGCAGTTTGGCCCCGGCGGCCTGGATTCTTTTCGGGATCATCTTCTGTTGGACGCCTCCGCACTTCTGGGCGCTGGCCATCCACTACAAAGACGATTACGCCAGCGCCGGAGTGCCAATGCTGCCGGTGGTGATCGGCGAGCAGCGAACCACCTGGCACATCCTTGCATACTCGCTCTTGTTGACCTCGGTGAGCCTCCTACTGTGGCCGGTAGCTCCGACGGGGGTGCTCTACCCGATCGCCGCCCTGATCCTCGGCGTCCTCTTCATCGTCGAAGCCGCCCGCCTCATCCGCAGCCCCGAACGCTCGATGGCCCTCTTCCGCTACTCGACCATTTACCTGGCAGCCCTCTTCGCCATGATCTGGATCGACACCGCTCTCGGCTGAGCCGCCTCTTGCCCTCTCAGGGGACCCGAGCGTGACCCTCCCTGGTCTCGCCCTTGGGGCGAGCCTTTCCCCTCCCTGAGGGAGGGGTCGGTGGAAAGTGTTTGGATTTGCTGGTTGGCCACGGTCTTCCCCCTTGGGGGGAAGTACTCGAGCGGAGCGAGGGGGATGGGGGTCAAGAGCCTCCCCCAGGTAGGCGTCCCCCCGCAGTCGGTGTCCTGGTGGGAGGTTTGAGGAAGGCTGGTTGTGACCCTCCCCGGTCTCGCCCTTGGGGCGAGCCTTTCCCCTCCCTGAGGGAGGGGTCGGTGGGAAGCCTCTGGATTTGGTGGTTGGCCACGGTCTTCCCCCTTGGGGGGAAGTACTCGAGCGGAGCGAGGGGGATGGGGGTCAAGGCCGCAAGTTGCTCGACTTTCGGCTCTCTAACACGTCCAGCTGTCGTAGGGTGGCGGCAGAAGGGAGATCAGGGTGGTTCAGACCGTCTATCCCACGCTCCGCTACCGGGATCCGGAGGCAGCGATCTACTGGCTGGAGCGGGCACTCGGGTTCATTCTCGAAACGGACCACCGCGACGAAGACGACGAGATCGTTCACGCCCAGATGTCGTTTCGCGGCAACCGGATCATGCTCGGCCCGCTGGGACCGGAGAACGGTCCGACCAGTGGGCCGGTCTGGACCTATCTGGTGGCAGACGACGTCGACGGTCTGCACGGCCAGGCGGTCGAGCACGGCGCCGAGGTGGTGATCCCATTGCAGCACATGGACTACGGCTCCCGGGAGTTCACCATTCGGGACAGCGACGGGCACCTGTGGAGCATCGGGACCTATCAACCCGACACCGGGGAATAGCCCGCGGCAACGCGGGGTCTCCTCATAATCCGCGGATCGCAGTAAACCTGTATCTATGCACGCCACTCTGGAGCGGATCGACCATCGGGTTACCTCTTTCCTCCGTCACTGGAGCGAACCGGCACTGCGGATCTCAGTCGGTGTCGTCTTCGTTTGGTTCGGCGCTCTCAAGATCTTCGATGTGACCCCGGTCACAGAACTGGTCGCCAACACCGTCTACTGGTTCGATCCTGCCTGGGTGGTCCCGACCCTCGGCGTGGTTGAAGTAGCCGTAGGTCTCGGCCTGCTTTTCAAGGTCGCCCTACGTTCCGTCCTGGCCTTGTTCTTCCTGCAGATGCTGGGCACCTTTCTCGTGTTCATCGTGCAGCCGGAGGTGGCGTTCGTGGACGGCAATCCGCTGCTGTTGACCACCGAAGGCGAGTTCGTCGTCAAGAACCTGGTCCTGCTTTCGGCAGGATTGGTGATCGGGGCGACGGTCCGTCCGGGCCGCACGAAGTCGTCCGGCAAGCACGCCGCCACCGTCTAGCAAGCCCTCTTGCGTTACGTGGCGGCTTCGGAGATTAGACCCCGGACCAACTTGCGGCCCAGCGAGGCTGCCAGCGTCCCCAACCCCACGGAAACGAAGGCCAGCCCGATGTGCGCCAGACGGAATGCCAACGTCTCGTCGGCCGCCGCCACCCGTTCGATCACCTCCGGTACCCAGGAGACGGCCATCCATACCCCAAAAGCCACCAGTACATACCCGGCCAGGCGCGGGGCGGTAAGGCGCTGCAACAGACACGACACCCCGATCCACAGCAGGGCCGCCGCAAACACCAGCGATATTCCGATCCGGGCCCACGCGACGAAAGAGGCCTTGTCGGCTTCGCCGAGGTTGGCGATCCGCGTGATCCACACATAGGCGGTCCAGGCCGCGACCGCCAACACGATCCAGCCGATCCGATATGCGAGGGAAGTATTGTGGCGTTCCATGACACTCAGTAGGGGAGACAGCACGCAAAGTGCAGGACCATTGGTAGCGCGCTCCGGGCATTATCTCCAAACTCAACCCTTGATTACCTCAAATACTCACCTACAATCACTACTCACATGAAGACCTACTCGACCACCTGCGCTTGCTGTTGTACGACGGTGTCGTGCGGGGAGGTTCGCGTCTAGGCAATCGCTGACCACCAGAGTCTTTCCAGGACCCGCACCGGCACTACCACCGGAGCGGGTTCTTGTTATGCCGAGGAGTACCGATGATCAGCAAACTTGAAGCACTACCACAACTCACCACCGACCGGGCGGCCGAGCGTTACGACGACATCCGTGAGCTGCTGCCCGATGCCGACCATCCCACCCCGCTGGTGCGGGTCAACCGGGTGGCCGCCGACCTGTCCCTCTATTTGAAACTGGAGTGGCTCAACCCGTTCGGGTCCATCAAGGACCGGCCCGCTGCCTACCTGCTCGACGGGCTGGCTTCCCGGGGAGAGTTGGAAGGCCGCGAACTGGTCGAAGCCTCATCCGGTAACACCGCTATCGCCCTGGCCGCCCTGGCCACCTTGGCGGGGACCAAGCTGACCGTCACCATCCCCGACGGGGTTCCGGAGGAGAAGAAGGTGGTGCTGCGCATGCTGGGCGCCGAGGTGTGGGAGACACCCGACGAACTGTGCCCGGTGAATCATCCCAAAGACGGAGCGATCGCCCTGGCCCGTTCCTTGGCCGTCAGCGAAGGCGGTAACCGCTACGTGATGCCCAACCAGTACGAGAACCCCGACAACGTGCTGGCTCACTACGAGACCACCGGCCCGGAGATCTGGCGGCAGACCGAGGGTCGAGTGCGGGTCTTCTTCGCCGGGTTCGGGACGTGCGGCACCCTCACCGGGGTGGGCCGCTATCTCAAGGAGCAAGATCCCACCGTCAAGATCGTGGCGATCGAACCGCAGAAAGGCCACCGCCTGCCCGGCCTCAAGTCTTTCGGGGAGGCCAAAGAGCCCGGGAACCTCGACTGGTCGGTGATCGACGATGTGGTCCGGGTCGACGACGAACCCGCCTATGAGGTGACCAAGCGCCTGTGGCGGGAGGACGGCCTGATGGTCGGCCCGTCCACCGGTGCCATCGTCCACGCCGCCACCGTATACGGCCTCGAGTCCGATGAGATCGCCGTGGGCGTTTCGCCCGATTCGGGGCTCAAGTACACCAGCTATTTCGCGGAAATGCTCGGCGACGAAGGCCTGCCCCAGATCTGAAAGGAAACAACGTGACCACCCAGATCAACGTGACCGAAACCCTCGACACCTCCGGGGTGCTGTGCCCCCTCCCCGTCTACAAGGCGGCTCTGGTGCTCAAGCGGATGGAACCCGGCCAGGTGCTGGAGCTGACCTGCACCGATCCCGGTTCGCTAGAGGACATCCCGGCGATGGCCCGTCAGCGAGGCGACACCCTGCTCGAGACCGACGATCGGGGCGCCACCCAGGTGTTCTGGATCGAGAAGGGAACCACGCTATGACCGCTCAACCGGTGGAGAGCATCGAACCGATCGCCGAGGCTGCGCCCCGCCGAAAGCGCCTGGCCCTGGTCGCCTCCAAGGGAACTCTCGATCAGGCTTACCCGCCTCTGATCCTGGCTACTACTGCCGCTAGCCTCGGCTGGGAGGTGGGCATCTACTTCACCTTTTACGGCCTCGACATCCTGCACAAGGATCGGCTCGAGAAGCTGAAGATGGCTTCGCTGGCCAACCCGTCCGGCCCCATCCAGGTCCCCAACCTGCTGGGGGCCTTGCCGGGCGCCACGACCGCCGCCACCAAAGTGATGAAGAAGTGGATGCGCGAAGCCCGCATGCCCGACGTCCCCGAGTTCATCGAGATGGCCCAGGGACTCGAAGTCACTTTCTTCGCCTGCGCGACCACTATGGGCGTCATGGGTGTCGAAGAGGGCGATTTGATCAAGGGCTGCGAAATTGCCGGGGCGGCCGCCTTCTTGGACTACGCCGCCTCCGCCGACGTGCAACTATTCGTCTGAGGTCCCGACTTCGGTCCGAACATACTGCGACCGACGATACGTCCGGGCCTGAATAGTTGCTCATCAGATAGGTCCCGGTCGGCGCCGTTGGGCGCGCCCGTTTGAGCCATTGTGCCCCTCACTCTCAGTGGTAGACTGACAACAGGCGGGGAGAGGAAACTGTCATGCACCGGGCATCGCTCGTTCTGGTCACGTGCCTCACCCTGCTCGCCGCGGCCGCCCCGGCTGTCGCCGCTCCGCCCGACAACCCGGCCGGCCTGCAGCGGGTCATCGTCCAATTGAGACCCGACGGGCCTTCTCCGCGGGGCCTGTCGGCAGAGCTGGCCGAGGCCTCGGGAGGAAGAACCGGGGCCGTGTACGAGCACGCTCTCAAGGGTTTTGCCGCCGAGTTACCCGAAGCGGCGATCGACGCTTTGCGTCGCAACCCCAACGTGCTCTCCATCACCCCCGACCGGATCATCTCGATCGCCGGCCAGGATATCCCCACCGGGTTCGATCGCATCGAAGCCGACCTCGCCCCACCCGCGCCCACCTCGACGACCAGCTGTCCTGCCGGTGAGACCTGCACCGACGTCGATATTGCGGTGCTCGACACCGGATCCAACAACCACCCGGACCTCAACGTGGTGGATCGGGTCGACTGCTCGGCGCTGTTCGGGCCGTGCGTCGAAGGCACCGGCTACGACGGTCACGGGCACGGCACCCACGTCGCCGGGATCGCTGCCGCCTACGACAACACCGACGGGGTGATTGGGGTCGCTCCCGGTGCCCGTGTCTGGTCCGTCAAGGTTTTGGACGACACCGGGAACGGTTTTCTGACCTCTCTTATAGCCGGGATCGATTGGGTCACCGGTCGAGCCGGAGTGATCGACGTGGTGAACATGAGCCTCTCGGGGATCTTCAGCGACACCAATTTCAACACCGCTATCTCTAACTCGGTAGGAGCCGGGGTCACCTACGTCGTTGCCGCCGGAAACGCCGGGGAAGACGCCGTTAACACCAGCCCGGCCAACCATCCGGAGGTGATCACGGTCTCGGCCGTGGCCGACGGCGACGGGGCGGGCGGCCATCTCGGCGCGTTTCTGTGCCGCGACGGGGAAGCCGACGATACGCTCGCCACGTTCTCCAACTTCGGGCCGAGCGTCGATATCGCCGCTCCCGGCGTCTGCATCCGTTCCACCTGGTACAACGGCGGCTACGAGACCAGATCCGGCACCTCGATGGCCAGCCCGTACGTGGCCGGGGCGGCCGCCCGCTACTTGGCGGTGAACGGCCGCGACACCAACGGGGACGGGAGTGTCAACGGCCTCGACGTTGCCCGGCTCAAGGACGACCTGATCGCCGGCGGGATCCCCCAGAGCGACTCGGCCGGGTTCACCGGTGACGCCGATAGCGTGGCCGAACCGCTGCTGTTCCTCAACGGCACCGCTTTCCAGGGCAATGGCGACCTGACGGTGGCGGACCCCGATACGTCTGCTCCGCCGGCTCCCACCCTCACGGCCCTCGCCGACGGGTACACGGTGGATCTTGCCTGGAGCCAGGTCGAGGATCCCGAATCGGGGGTGCTTTCCTACCAGGTCTGGCGGGACGCCGCCCTGATCGCCGAAGTCGACCACGCTACGTTCTCTTTGCAGGACCGGGGGGATCCCGACACCACCTACTCCTACGAGGTGTCGGCCGTCAACCGCCAGGGAGGCGAGGGGCTGGGTTCGTCTCCCGTGTCCGCCGCTACCTCGGCCGATGATCCGGCCGATGCCGGTTGGTGGGCGCTCAACGACGGCACCGGAAGCCTGGCTGCCGACGACTCCGCCTGGCGCCGTCCCGGGACGCTGGCCAACGGGCCGGCCTGGGAGGCAACCGGGGCGTTCGGGGGAGCGCTTCGTTTCGACGGCAACAACGATCGGCTCGATCTCGACCCTGCCATCCTCAACGGGTTCGGCGACATCACTGCCGCCATGTGGCTGAAGACCACCAAGACCGGTCAGCAGGCGTTGATCTCGGGCGCCAACGCTGGGAACAGCAACGAATACCTGATCTTCCTGGCCGACGCTTCCACCCTCCGTCTGTACACCGGCGGGTCGGCCTCAGCGGGCTTGTCATGGAATCTCCCGTTCTCGATCGCCGACGACGCCTGGCATCACTTGGCCGTGGTCCGCAACGACACTCTCGACCGTGCGGCCGCCTACCTGGACGGGACCCCGCTGACTCTGTGGGGCGTCGGAATGACCACCGTCGATATCGAACCGGAAGGGTTGGTGTTCGGCCAGGATCAGGACAGTGTGGGCGGCGGGTTCCAGTCTTCGCAGGCCTTCCTGGGGAGCCTCGACGACCTGAGCGTCTACACCCGGGTGCTGACCGACGCCGAGATCGCCGAACTGGCCGACGCCGACACGTCTCCTCCTACCGGCCCGGGCTCATTGACCGCCACCGCCGACGGGCTGCGGATTGACCTGGCCTGGCCGGCGGCAGACGATCCCGAATCGGGAATCGCCGGCTATGAGATCTGGCGGGGCACCGCTTCTGGAGGGGCCAAGACCCTGCTGGCCGAAGTGCCAGGAACCCAGACCTCCTACCCGGATGCTCGCACCGCCCCTTCCACCCACTACTTCTATGAGGTGCTGGCCGTCAACGGGGTGGGCCTGGCCGGCCCTGCCTCCCCGGGGGCGACCGACGTCACCGGCCCCGGGACCGGGGATCCCGATCTGGTGGGATGGTGGGCTCTGGACGACGGGTCGGGCACCGTCGCCGTCGACTCGTCCGACTACGGACTCGACGGGGCACTGGTCCCGCCGGGCGGCGAGCCGGTGTGGGACCCGGCCGGACAGATCGCCGGGGCGCTCACCTTCGACGGGAACAACTGGGTGGACCTCGACTCCCAGATCCTCGACGGTGCCACCGACGTGACCGTGGCCCTGTGGGTCAAGACCACCAAGACCGGGATCCAGGCGTTCGTGTCCGGTGCCAACGCCGGCAACGATGCCGAGTTCGAGCTGGTCCCCATCTCCGACACCGTGGTCCGCTTCTACACCGGCGAAACCAACGAGAGTCACGTGCTGTGGACGGTGCCTGCGTTCGCCGACGGCACCTGGCACCACTTCGCCGTCACTCGCGACGCCGGCAACGATCAGGCGACGCTGTACCTCGATGGGGTGTCCCAGGGGCCGCTGGGGGCCATCTTCGATGAGATCAATATTGATCCGGGCGGGTTGGTGCTCGCCCAGGAACAGGACTCGGTAGGCAACGACTTTGACCCCGCTCAGGCCTTCTTGGGCAGTCTCGACGAGGTACGGCTTTACCGCCGTTTGTTGTCCGCCTCCGAGATCGCCGTCCTGGCCGGCTTGGCTGCCCCCGACACCCAGCCGCCGGTGATCACCTTGTTGGGTAGTTCTTCGGTGACGGTGGAAGGCGGCGATGCCTACGTCGAGCCGGGGGCGGTTGCCCTCGACGACGTCGACGGAGATATCAGCGCTGATGTTGTGATCGATGCTTCTGCAGTTGATACCTCGACTCCGGGCACCTATGTGGTGACTTATGACGTGTCGGATGCGGCGGGTAACGCGGCGGTGCAGGTGATCCGGACGGTTGAGGTGGTGGATACTACGGCGCCGGTGATCACCCTGGTGGGCGATGACCCGCAGATGGTTGAGGGTGGCGACCCGTACTCAGAGCAGGGGGCTACCGCTTCGGATATCGTCGACGGGGACCTCTCGACGGTCATTGTGATCGACTCGTCGGCGGTGGATATTTCGACGCCGGGGTTGTACCTGGTGACTTATGACGTGTCGGATGCGGCGGGTAACGCGGCCCTTCGGGTGACCCGGACGGTTGAGGTGGTGGATACCACGGCGCCGGTGATCACCCTGGTGGGGGACGACCCGTTCTTCGTTGAGGTCGATTCGGTTTATGAGGATCCGGGGGCGACCGCTTCGGATATCGTCGACGGGGACCTCTCCGCCGGTGTTGTGATCGACTCGTCGTTGGTGGATACGTCGACGGTTGGTACCTATGTAGTGACCTACGACGTGTCGGATACGGCCGGGAACCCGGCGGTGCAGGTCACCCGAACGGTGCAGGTGGTGGAGATGGGCCACACGGTGGTCTACGTCAGTTCCACCTCTGGGGGCACGGTGGGCGGCGTTTCGTTCGCCGATGAGGACATCCTCGCCTATGACACCGTCACCGACACTTGGTCTACGTACTTAGACGGATCGGACGTCGGTTTGAATGGTTCCGGGGCCCGCGACATCGATGCATTCGAGTTGCTGGTGGACGGGAGTGTTCTGCTCAGCTTCGTCGCCTCTACCACCATTCCGGACTTGGGAAGCGTTGACGACTCCGACATTGTCCGTTTCGTGCCCGCTTCGCTGGGGACGAGCACGGCCGGGAACTTCGAGTGGTACTTCGATGGTTCGGACGTCGGACTGACCTCCAGCGGTGAAGACGTCGACGCGATCACGCTGCTAGCCGACGGACGGATCGTGGTCAGCACCGTTGGGTCGTTCGGGGTCGCCGGCGCCTCGGGACGGGACGAAGACCTCGTGGTCTTCACTCCGACCTCGCTCGGTAGCAGTACCAGCGGTACCTGGGCGTTGTACTTCGACGGTTCGGACGTGGCGCTCAACAACACCTCCTCTGAGGACGTCAACGGTGTGTGGGTAGACGTTGGCACGGGTGAGGTGTACCTGACGACGGTGGGGAGCTTCTCGGTGACAGGAGTTTCGGGGAGCGGTTCGGACATCCTGACTTGTACCGCCACTTCCCTGGGGTCTTCGACCGCCTGCACCTTCGCCATGTTCTGGGACGGGTCGGGATACGGGTTCGGCAGTGAGGTGGTCGACGGCATATCCGTCGGGAGTTGAGGCCTAGCGCTCTTCCCAGGTGAAGAACCGCACTGCCAGCGGGGGGATGAGGAGCGCCCAGCCGATAAGGAACACGCCATGGGCGGCCACGAATTCGGCCTGGCCGACCGCTGCCCGGAACAGCCCGGCCAGCGGGGCGGCGGGCAGCACCTGGCCGATCCGGACGATCGCATCGGGGAGGCTCTCCAGCGGGAAGATCACATCCCCCACGAGGAGAAACATCACATAGAGCCCGTTGGTGAGCGCCAGGGTCGCTTCAGCGCGCAGGGTGCCTGCCAGCAGCATGGCCACCCCAGAGAAGGCGACGGTGCCCAGCAACAATGCGCCGACCAGCAGCCACCAGTCGATATCGGCCCGCCATCCGAAGAACAGGCCGGCCACCCCCAGCAGCAAGGCCACCTGGAGGATCTCCAAAGCGAGCGTGGAGAGAGCCTTGGCGGCGAACAGTACGGAGCGGGGCAGCGGGGTGGCACCGAGGCGTTTCAGGACCAGGAACTTGCGTTCGTAGCCGGTGGCGATCGCCAGGCTGACCAGCGAGGAGGAAAGCACCGCCAGGGCGAGCAATCCCGGGGTGATGAACTCGACGGTGACCGCGAACAGTTCGGTGGTGCCGAAGAAGACCAGCAGCCCGACCGGGATGATCAGGGTGAGCAGCACCGCCTCGCCGCGGCGGAGGGTCAGAAGCAGCTCGAGTTTGGTCTGGGCCCGCAAAGCCCGGGTGGTCATGTCCGATCCTCCTCGGTGAGTGCCAAGAAGATCTCCTCCAGCCCGGCGGCGCCGAGGCGAAGTTCGCGCAGGAGGGTGTTGTGCTCGGCCAACCAGGCGGTGAGGGCGGCCACCTGGGCGGGGGTCGGGTCGGGCAGATCAACCACATAGCGGCCGCGTCCGGCCTCCCGGCCGGTCGCTTGAAGACGGTTGGTGAGCTGTTCGACCGGGAGCCCGGGAGCGGCCAGGAACGACAATCCGCCGGTGCGGTGCACCAGGTCGGCGGGCGGGCCCTCGGCGACCAGGCGGCCCCGGTGGATGATGCCCACCCGGTCGGCCAGATGCTCGGCCTCGTCCATGAAATGGGTCGTGAGCAGGATCGTGACCCCTTCTTCTTTGAGGTGTTCGATGGTTTGCCAGGTGGCGCGGCGCCCGCCCGGGTCGAGCCCGGCGGTCGGCTCGTCGAGGAAGACCAGTGTTGGTTTGCCCACCAGCGCCATGGCCAGGGAGAGGCGTTGTTTTTCGCCGCCGGACAGACGCCGGTAGAGGGTGCGGGCTTGCTCGGTCAGCCCGACCAGGTCGAGCAACTCGTCGGGGGATCGAGAATCGTCGAAGAAGGCGGCCAGTAGTGTGAGGATCTCCCCGGCTTTGGCACCCGGATAGGCGCCCCCCTCCTGCAGCATTACCCCGATCTGCGGTTGGAGGTCCCGCCGGTCGGTGGTCGGATTGAGCCCCAGCACCGAAACGTTGCCGCCGGTGGGGCGGCGCAAACCCTCGAGGATCTCCACCGTGGTCGTCTTGCCCGCTCCGTTGGGACCGAGCAAGGCGTAGGTCTCGCCGCGCCCCACCTCGAGAGATACCCCGTCGACGGCGGTCAACTCCCCGTAGCGCTTCTCGAGACGGTCGATGGTGATAGCGGCCGGCACGGTCCGGGATGGTAGTTGGCGCATCTTCCGGCGATGGGTCAGAGGAATTCCTGGGTATTTGAGGCATGCCCCTCCGGCTCGGCTCTGCGAGCCGAGCGGACACGTGGGTGTTGGTTTTCCGGCCGGCGATGCGGCGAGCTTTCGGACGTGCCCCTTCCGGTCCGGTTTCTAGGCGTCCTAGAGATGGTCGCGCCACGAGTAGTCGGGCCCGTAGCCGAGGACCTGGCGTGCCTTGTCGATCGACAGGAGGGTCTCGAACTCGCCCAGCTCGCGGCGGATCTCAACGGTCGGGTAGACCTCTTCCATCAAGCCGCGGCTGGATCGGTCCATGACCGTGTCGGCGGCGGCGACGATGTACTGCTCTGAGCCGGGCACGTCGAGGTCCAACGCCAGGCGGACCGCTTGGGCGACGTCGCGAGCGTCGACGTACCCCCAGAGGTTCCACCTCCGAATGGTTGGATCGTCCCAGAACGAGGGGAAGTCGGTGTATTCGTGCGGTTCCATGATGTTGGAGATGCGCAATCCGGCGAAAGGCAGCCCGAAGCGGCGGTTGAACTGGGCGGCCATTTGCTCACCCAGGAGTTTGGAGAGGGCGTAGCTCGACTCCGGGTAGGGCGTCTGCTGTTCGTCGATGGGGGCGTAGTCGGGTAGTTCCGTCTCGAAGGGCAGTCCCAGCACCGTTTCGCTCGATGCCCACACTACTTTGTCGAGGTTGAGATCGGCAGCAGCGGAGAACACGTTGTAGGTACTGATCAGGTTGGTGCGGAAGGTCTCGCCCTCCGGCCGGATGCCCGGGGCGGGAACGGCCGCCAGGTGGACCACCGCATCAGCGCCCTGCAAAGCCTCGTAGGTCTGGCCCAGGTCGGTCAGATCGACGGCCAGGGCCTTTCCCCAGGAAGCCGGCGGGATGGCCAGGTCGACGTTGAGGGTTTGGTAGCCGTGCTGGTTCAACTCGTTGACGACGGCCCGTCCGGCCTTGCCGCTTCCGCCGGTCACCACAACCTTTTTCATGGGATCCTCCTCGAGGTTGGTACCCCACGCAACGTAGTACCGGAGCGCCGTGCTGGCGATTTCGGCGGGATTTCGCCGATCTGCGCGTACCATGGCGACCATGCGCAGATTCATCGGTAGGGCGGCGCTGGCGGCGGTAGCCATGTACGCCACTCCGGTCCTCCTTAAGAAGACCTTTGCGCCCCCGCAGCGGGACACGTCCCAGACTCCCGACGACCTCGGGTTGCCGGGCGAGCAGATCTGGCTCGATTCGGTCAACGGGACCAGCCTGCATGCCTGGTTCATCCCGGCGGCCGAGGTTCCAGCTCCCGCGGTTGTGGTGCTGCACGGATGGGGCGCCAACGGGTCGCTGCTGCTGCCCATCGCCCCGCACCTCCACGCGGCCGGGTATCACGCCCTCTTCCTCGACGCTCGCAATCATGGGCTGAGCGAGCACGACGACTTTTCTTCCCTTCCCCGCTTCGCCGAGGATCTGGAGGTGGGGGTCACCTGGCTGCGAGGACGCGACGACGTTGCATCGGTCTCGGTGGCCGGCCACTCGGTAGGAGCCGGGGCCGCCATCCTCGCCGCCGCCCGTGACCCGGAGATTGCCGCCGTCGTATCGATGTCGGCATTCGCCCACCCGCGGGAGATGATGACCAACCAGCTGCACCTCACCAGGCTGCCGGGCCGGGTGTCTGGAGGTTTGCTGTGGCCGGTCGAGAAGATCATCGGGCATCGTTTCGACGAATTCGCCCCACAGCACCGGATCCAGGACGTCGAATGCCCGGTGTTGATCGTCCACGGCGACGCCGACAAGGTGATTCCCGTCAAGGACGCATTCCGCCTGTTCGATAAGGCCCCGAACGGCCAAGTCCTCATCGTGCCGGGCGGCGAACACGCCGCCCTCGAAGCCTTCGAGCCCTATCTGGACGACATGGTGGCGTTCCTCGATAGGCACGTGCGGGATTGACACTCGTTTTGGCGCCTATGTTGCTCACCATGGCGGCAAGTTAGGCGCCAAAACGTAGACTCGCCGTCATGACTGCCCCTCGCGACACGGCTCCGATCCGCCCCGAAGAGCGGTTCGACGAGCAGAAGCTCGCCACCTACCTGCGCGAACACGTCTCCGAGTTCGGCGGGGGGGCGCCGATCGAGTTTGAGCAGTTCCCCGGAGGTCACGCTAACTTGACCTATCTTGCTCGGGTGGGGGGTCGCGAGTTCGTATTCCGTCGCCCACCACTCGGACCGGTGGCGCCCAAGAGCCACGACATGGTGCGCGAGTTCACCGTGTTGCATGCGGTAAGCAAGGTGCTGCCCCAGGCTCCGACCGCCTTTCATCTCTGCGCGGACGAGACCGTGCTGGGCCGGCCGTTCTTTGTAATGGAGCGGCGACGCGGGTTCGTCATCCGCGACCACTGGCCCGACGGGCTGCCCGATACGCCGGAGATTCGTCGTCGAGTAAGCGAACGATTCGTTGACACGCTGGTCGATCTGCACCAGGTCGACTACCCGGCCGTCGGCCTGGCTGATTTGGGCCGGCCGGATGGTTTCGCCGAACGGCAGGTGCGGGGGTGGAGCGGGCGCTGGGAAGCCGCCCAGACCCGCCAGGTGGAAGCAATGGACCGCCTGGCCCGTTGGCTGGCGGGCGGGATACCCGATCCCCAGGCTGCTTCGTTGCTGCACAACGACTACAAGCTGGACAACACCATGGTCGATGAGACCGGCGACGTGGTGGCTGTGTTCGACTGGGACATGGCGACGCTGGGGGATCCGCTCATAGACCTCGGCACCACCCTGGCGTACTGGTCCCAACCCAACGATCCGCCCTACCGGATCTTCGTGGACAACCCGCCGCTGCACGGGGGCTTCCTGACCCGGGCCGGGCTGGTTGAACGGTATGCGGCAGGCACCGGCTTCGATCTGTCTGGGCTCCGCTGGTACGAGGTCTTCGCGTTCTTCAAGGTGGCGGTGATCGTCGAGCAGATCTACGCCCGGTACGCGGCCGGTCAGACGTCCGATGCGCGGTTCGCCGACTTTGGAGCGAGGGTGGAACGACTGGCGGCAGCGGCGCTGGA